>ENA-OQBV01001020-OQBV01001020.1-human-gut-metagenome-genome-assembly--contig:-NODE-1020-length-14853-cov-3.801032_pt1 | contig 14853 bp, 14 predicted proteins | sample MGYA00242750_ERZ504559 | MGnify/ENA primary metagenome ERZ504559 (study PRJEB26092, sample SAMD00036230) | human gut metagenome | host: Homo sapiens | study: EMG produced TPA metagenomics assembly of...
TGGTTTACGGGTCTATCGCAGTATTTTACGGCGAGCGCGGTGCGGACGAGCGAGCCCAAGTTGGTGAGCAACTGCGTTAAATGCGGCAAATGCGCGCGTCACTGCCCGCAACACATCGATATTCCCGGGCGCTTGGACGACGTACGCCGCCGTTTTCAGCCTGGCCCCGTGACGGCGGTGCTCAAGGCCTTCGGCAAAACGCGCTCCTCATGACCCTTTTATAGCTTGCGGTGGAATAGTTCCTGTTTGCGGCAGAATGGGGCTTAAACAGGAACTAATCCACCGCAACTGAAGGGGGCTGTCGTGGGCCATCGGGATTCATGTGATGATTTGCGCGAGGTTCGTTGGGGCGTTTTGGGCGCTGGGCACATTTCGCATCGATTTGCATCGTGCGCTCAAGGAGGTGGACGGGGCCGGCTTGTGGCTGCCGCCGGTCGCACCCCTCGCATGTTGAGGAGTTTTGCAGGGCGTTTTCGATTGATACCGCGCACAGCTATGCCACGACTGACGATAGCGGCGATGCGGCTTATGATGCGCTGATTGCCGACCCCGATGTCGACGCAATCTACTTGGCTCTTCCACATGGCATGCATGCGCATTGGGTCTGTCGGGCACTGCGCGCGGGAAAGGCCGTGCTGTGCGAAAAACCGGCCGTTTTGAGTGGGGAAGAGGCTCTATCGATTGCCTCCACCTCTCGCGAGCGCGGCGTACTGTTTATGGAGGCGATGAAGAATCGGTTTTGTCCGATGCATACTCGCGTGAAGGGTTTGCTTGCGTCGGGCGAGCTTGGCCGTATCGTCTCGATCGAAAGCGTGCAAAAACTCGATTATGGTCAGCCGCCTTCGAGTTATCTGCTCGATCCGTTGCAGGGTGGCTGTCTATATGACATGGGCTGCTACGCGGTCGGGTGGTTTGAGGATCTTCTTGCGGGTGCGTGCGATGTTTCGTCTCGTGAAGTTCGCTGGCGTGACGTATCGGGTGGCCGCGTGGATTGGGCCGATGAGATCCATATGAGTGTCGGCGGTATACCCATTCATATGGTGTGCGACGGCAAAGCAGCATGTGAAAGCCGTTTAACGATTGCCTGCGAGCGGGGCTCGTTGGAAATCGAGCGCCTCCATCGCCCCGAGCTCGCCCATGTGAAGTACTCCGACGGACGAATGCTCGAAATAAATGCCCCGTTTGAGGTCGATGATTTCTACGGCGAAATTCATCATGTGACCCAGCTCATCCGGGCGGGGAAACTCGAGAGTCCCGTCATGCCCCTTGCCGCCACACAGCGCTGTGCGCAGATCATTGATGCGATTCGCTTGACGCTCTAGGCTGCGGTGCTGGTGCTCAAGGGGGCTCGGCGGACCTTGCCCCTGATGCCCCTTTTATATCTTGCGGTGGAATACGGTCTGTTTGCGCCAAAATAAGGCACCAATAGACCGTATTTCACCGCAACTGATGAGGGGGAGTTGGAGATGCTAACGATCGGGTGTCATCTTTCGACGACGAAGGGCTATCGGGCAATGGGGGAGACGGCGCTATCCATTGGCGCCAATACCTTTGCATTCTTCACGCGCAACCCGCGCGGTGGCAAGGCAAAAGACCTTGACATGGATGACGTGGCGGCTCTGCGCGAGCTTATGGCGCAAAACGACTTTGGACCGCTGGTGGCGCATGCCCCGTATACCTATAACCCCTGCTCCGCTAAGGAGCGGGCGCGCGAGTTTGCCTTGGAGGCTATGGCGGAAGATTTGCAGCGTCTGGAAGCACTGCCCGGCAACTACTACAACTTCCATCCCGGTGCGCATGTGGGACAGGGGGCAGACACCGGCATTCAGATGATTGTCGACACGCTGTGCCAGGTGATGTTTGAGGGCCAGCAGACGACGGTATTGCTCGAGACCATGGCGGGTAAGGGCACTGAGGTGGGCCGTAGCTTTGAAGAGCTGGCGTGCATTATCGAGGGCGTTGCCGCCAAGTGTCCAGAGCTGTCCGATAAGCTGGGCGTTTGTTTGGACACCTGCCATGTGAGCGATGCCGGCTACGACATCATCCATGATCTGGACGGCGTACTCGACGAGTTCGACCGCGTGGTGGGCATCGATCGCCTGCATGCCGTACACATCAACGATTCGAAGAACCCTTGTGGCGCCCATAAAGATCGTCACGAGTGCATCGGCAAGGGATACCTTGGCAGCGAGGAATTTGGCGGCGGTATGCAGGTTATGCAGATTATTGTATCGAATAGCCGCTTGCGCGCATTGCCATTTATTTTGGAGACGCCGAACGAACTTACAGGTTATGCAGCGGAAATTACGCTATTAAGGTCGTTACAGCAGTAACAACTGTCACAAAGTGGAGTGTTCCATTCACGTTATGGGATTGTTTCAATCAGTTTTCTCATTGCAGATTCGTAATTCCGGGTGCATAATAGCCAACAGTTTTTGCAGACCTCTGAATCAAACGGGGTCACCGGAAGGAGACTGATTATGAAGCTCAAGAAGCTTGGCGCATTTGCCGCCACGGGCGCCATGGCGCTCGCCCTCGCACTGACGGGCTGCGGCTCGTCCAACGCCACCTCTGGTTCCGATGCCGGTTCCAGCAGCTCTGATGACGTGAAGGTCGAGAAGGTCGACGGCTCCAAGGAGTATGCACTCGTCAAGGACGGTACACTCACCGTCGGCACCTCTGCCGAGTACGCTCCGTTTGAGTACAAGGATGACAATGGCGACTACCAGGGCTTTGACCTTGAGCTCATCAAGGCTATCGGTGACAAGCTGGGTCTGGATGTCGAGTACGTCAACAACGACTTCGACACGCTCGTCCCTGGCGTTGCTTCGGGCGCCAAGTACGATGCCGCCATCGCGGCTATCACTGACACGCCCGAGCGTGAGAAGGAAGTCGCGTTCTCCGACTCTTACTACATGGACGATCAGGCTATCGTGACCAAGGTCGATAACACCGACATTACGGCCGATAACTTCAGCGAGAAGCTCAACAACGCCGACGCTACCATCATCGTCCAGTCTGGCTCGACCGCCGAGGCCTTTGCCCAGGAGACTTCCGAAGGCCAAGATCGTCCCCTACAAGGACGCTACCGAGTGCTTCAGCGCCCTGCAGTCCGATAAGGGCGACGCCGTAGTCACCAACCGCTCCGTTGCCAGCCAGCTGACCGCCGAGCAGTTCAACACCTGCCAGACCATCAAGCAGGTCAGCACCGGCGAGGAGTACGCCATTGCCATCAACCAGGGCAACACCAAGCTCAAGGATGACATCAACCAGGCCATCAAGGACCTGACTGACGACGGTACCGTCGACGCCCTCATGGCTAAGTACAACATCAAGTAAAATAGCTACTTGATTGCGCGCGGGCCCTTTCCGTTTTGGCGGAGAGGGCCTTTGCGCTTCTCTTGACGGAGAGTGTTTCCGTCTCGTTTTGCCGGCAACTTCTACGATAGGAGCCACCTTGTCTCGACTGAACAAAGGGGCTGCGGAGCAGCGTTTTCCACTGCCCGCCTTGCTCCAAAAGCTAGCCTGCGCCATGGCCGTGGCGCTCGCGCTGGTGTGCGTGGGGACAGCCGCGCCTTCGACCGCCCAGGCGCTCGAGACCGCAAAGATCACCGCGCGTCCCAATACCGGTTCGGGCAGCGCTGTGGTCGGCGGCACTGAGACGCGCATTACCTGGGAGGTTCAGGCCGATGCCGACGAGGAGCTGAGCGGTCTTTCGCTGACGTTTGTCGACGGCACGACGTTTGGTACCGATGACACGCGATTGACGATGCTCTCGGGCGAGGACCTCATGGATCGTACGCCCATGAAACCCACGTGCAAGGCTGACGGCCAGACGCTCAAGATTGACTTTGGCGAGACGGCGCCTGCCGGCGGCTTTTTCCGTGTCGAGGTTTACGGCGTGACCTTCCCCGTCGAGGGCGGCGACGAGGCCTTTAGCGGCACCTACACTTTGGCCGATGGTTCGACCAAGAAGATCTCCAAGATTCCGTCGGTGGAGATCAAGGGCGTGACGGCATTCGATAACTTCCTGGCCGACCTTAAGGAGCAGCCGTGGGTCGAGGCATGGAATTCCAACATGTTCCTTCGCCTGTTCCTGAACCCGGTCATTTTGGTCCAGAGCCTGCCGATCGTCTTCAAAGGCTTCCTCATGTCGCTCTCGATCGTGCTCGTGGCGTTTCCGCTGGCAATTCCCTTCGGTTTCGCCCTGTCGCTCATGCGCATCTCCAAGTCGCGCATCCTGCGTTGCCTTGCCGGTATCTATGTGAATATCATTCGCGGTACGCCGGCGTTCCTGCAGATCTACATCGCGTTCTTTGGCCTGCCGCTGGCCGGCGTCAAGGTTGACGACTATGTGCTGGGCGTCATCGTCATGGCCATGAACTCGTCCGCCTACCTGTGCGAGATCTTCCGTGCCGGTATTCAGTCGATCCCCAAGGGCCAGAACGAGGCTGCGCGCTCGCTGGGCATGAACGCCTTCCAGACACTGCTCTACGTTATGATTCCGCAGACGTTCCGCAATGTCCTGCCAACGTTGACCAGTGAGTTCATCCTGCTTTACAAGGATACGTCGCTGCTCGCGGCCGTGGGCGTGGTCGAGATCGTCATGAACGCCCGCACCATCGTGGCAACGACGGGCTCCATTACGCCGTATGTGGTTGCCGCCCTGTTCTATCTGGTCATTACCCTGCCGCTTGCGCGCTTGGTGAGCGGTCTCGAGGCGAGGCTGCTGGGTACGGCCGAAACCAAAAAGAAGCGTCCCACCAAGAGCGCCGGACAGGTTGTCGCGACGCCCGCCGACCATATCGCTGGTCTGTAAGGAGGTTCTATCATGAGCGAAACCAATAACTCGAACGAGGTCGTCGTCAGCATCAAGAATCTCCAGAAGGCCTTTGGCGATAACGTGGTCCTGCGCGACATCGATCTAGATGTGCGCAAGGGTGAGGTCGTCGTAGTCCTGGGCCCTTCGGGTTCGGGCAAGTCGACGATGCTTCGCTGCATTAACCGTCTTGAGGAGCCCACGAGTGGTTCGATTGTCGTCGAGGGCGTGGATGTGTGCGCCAAGGGCGTTGACCTCAATAAGGTGCGTACGCACTTGGGCATGGTGTTTCAGCAGTTCAACCTGTTCCCGCACCTGTCGGTCAAAAAGAACGTCATGCTTGCGCAGCAAAAGGTGCTCAAGCGCAGCAAGGAAGAGGCCGAGAAGATTGCCATCGAGGAGCTGACCAAGGTCGGCCTGGCCGAGCGCATCGATTTTATGCCGAGTCAGCTTTCGGGCGGTCAGCAGCAGCGCGTGGCCATCGCCCGCGCCCTGTCGATGAATCCACACGTGATGCTCTTTGACGAGGCCACGTCGGCGCTCGATCCTGAGCTTGTCCGCGATGTATTGGGCGTCATGCGCGATCTTGCGCATGACGGTATGACCATGATCGTGGTGACGCACGAGATGGGCTTTTGCCCGCGACGTCGCCGACCGCGTCGTCTTTATGGACGGCGGCGTTATCGTGGAGGATGGCACGCCGAGCGAGGTCTTCGACCATCCTAAGAGCGAGCGCACCAAGGCGTTTTTGGGCAATATCTCATAGCTGCTTTGTATGACTGACATAGCAGAAAACGGGAGGCTGGATGTGATCCGGCTCCCGTTTTTGTTGGGACACGAATGTGTTTTGGAGCAGAGCGCGTTACGGGCGGAGCTCATTGCCGCTAGGCGAGCTCGGCTCCAAGGGCGCGGCAGGCCGCCTCGCCCTCATCGTCGGGGGCGTCGTAACAGATGACGGAGTCGACCACGTTGACGCCTGCCTCATCGGCGTCCGCCTTCCAATTGTCCATCCATTCGCCTTCGGCCCACGAATAAGAGCCAAAGAGGACGACCTTCTTGTCGCCGAGGGTCTCCTTGACTTCGTCCCACATCGGTTGGAACTCATCGTATTCAAGCTCCTCGGAGCCCATGGCGGGGCAACCGAAGGCAATGGCGTCATAGCTGGCGGCCTTGTCTGCAGAGAAATCGGTGCAGGAGATGACATCTGCCTCGGCGCCGGCATCGGTTGCACCTTCGGTAACGAAGTTTGCCATGGCCTCGGTGTTGCCCGTGCCGCTCCAGTAGACGACGGCGATCTTGCTCATGTTGAGTCCTTTCGGTTGTGCGGCGTGCGGTCGCGGTTTGTACGTTCTATCGGGTCGCCTGGGCAAGTTGCGCCAAGCTGCAGCCCTGCTGATAGATAAAGGTGAGGTGTTGGGTGCAGGCACGGTACGCATCAAACGTCGCAAGCGCCTGCTCGACATTCGTGTAGACCTTCCAGGCTCCAAAGATCTTGTAGTTCTCGCCACGCTGAGCGATGAACTCGTATACGTCGTCGCAGGGGTACCCCAGGAAGTAGCCAATCTCGTGTGGAAATTCGCAGGCGCAGTCGTTGTTGCAGCAGACTTGCTGATCCAGTGCGCATCGAGTCTGGCCGCAGGCGCATTCCGCGGCGTTATTGCTCGCGAGCGTGATGCGTGATGCCAGGTGCACAAGACATGCCGAGAGGTTGCCGGTGTCGTAGCCCTTCTTGGCGAGTGCCGTTTTGGCGCGCGGGTCAGCAAGGTAAGTGGCGAGGCTATTGGGCCGATATGCGTATACGAGCGCCCCGCAGGGGCGCCAGACCAAAACGCTCAGATGGATACCGAACGGATTAAGCTCGCGGTTGCACCGGGCGATAACGTTGAGCAGGCGTGCTCGGCGATCCTCGATCGCCGCAGTTACGCTTGAGCCGTCTTGATCGGCATAGACTCCTGGATAGGTAAAGAGCGATGCCGGTTTGATGCCCGCGAGCGTGGGGGAGCAGTTGCGCACGACTGCCGCCTGAAACGTTGGGATGTCTATGGTTCGAGTCACGACGCTCCTTACGGATCTAAACTGTTAGCCTAGGAAAACTTATACACGAAAGTAAGCCTTGGTCAACTAAAAAGTTTGAAGAGGGAAACTAATTGACCGAACGGACATGATTTTGGGTTAAGATGGGAACACCCCATGGGGGTATCTAGATAGGGCTACTTGAAAGGGGAACGCATGAGTGACTTGCTCAACCCTGCGAATCTCATCGTGCTGGCCGTCATTGCCGTCGGCATGTTTTTTGGGCTGCGTCGCATTGCGGCGTCGACGCATGGAAAGAGCTGTTGCAGTGATGGCGCGAGCGGCAAGAAAGCCAAGAAGGTTGTGGTGGCAGACACCGACGAGTCCCACTATCCCTATAGCGATGAGCTGCTCATCGGCGGCATGAGCTGTGACGGCTGCGCTCAGAACGTAGCCAATGCCCTCAATGCACTGGACGGCGTGTGGGCTACGGTGACGTATGCGGACCACACAGCACGCGTACGCTCGAAGCTCCCGGTTGATCGCGACACACTCGAGACGGCGGTGAGGGGCGCGGGCTATTACGTTATGAAAATGTAGGCGTTGCCCTCTCCGGTGGATACCGGCCTCCTGCTCATTGCGACTATCGACATCCAAAAATTTGCGTAAAAAATAACCTTTAGATGCGGTAAAAGTGGAGTTTGGTGACGGTTTGCGCGGAATTCGCTACCAATCGAGCATCTATTAACCCGTCCAAAAAATTACAGGTGTATATTTATACGCTGATTATTGCTGTGCTCAGATTGCAATTAACCGTGGACAGAAATGAAGAATGCTAAAGCTGGGCTTTAGGACAGGGGAGGTTATAGCCTTATGAGACGAGTGGGAGCACTTGGCTTGGTGGCAGCGCTTGCCGCTATCTTGGTATCGCCGCTGCCGGCGCATGCCGAAGACGCTTCGGGTGCCGTTACCTACAATGCGGGAAATGGATATTCCTTTGAGAAGCTCTCGCATCCTACGGTAGGAACGTCGCAGCCGGATGGTATCGTCGACTACCAGGGTAACGGTGCCGTTGCCGTTCCGGGCGCCGATGGTAACACGGCCAACAACGAAGGCGATCGCGGCCAGAGCTACACTTGGGCGGCTGCGAGCTATGGTGACTGGCTTTATGTGGGCACCTGCTATGCGGCGATGGGCAACACACTGACGCTCATGAACGGCACGCTGGGCGATTCCTTTGATGCCGAGACCATGCGCCTGACGCTGGAGGCCATGTTTAACGGCACGTTCTTCTATGGACAGCAGAAGGAGGACGGCACGGCCGACAAGGACAGCGGCGGCATCTTGGTTAAGATCAATACCAAGACCGGTGAGACCAAGCTGCTACTCTCTGAATCGCTCAACGGCGTCGGTCCTTTGTTCCGCAATGCCGTGAGCTATAAGGGTAAGCTCTATTTCTGCGGCAGCGTCAGGACCAATGGCGGCAAAAGCGGCCTGCCTGCTGTATATGAGATCGATCCTAAGACGGATGATTGGAAAGTTGTCTATCAGGGCCTTTCGAGCGCGGACGATTACCGCGATGCCTACAAGCAGGGCATTTCTACCGGTATCCGCGGCATGTGCGTCCATGATGGCCAGCTCGTCATCAGTAATGTGGGTAAAGACGCGAACGGTAATTTTGTGTCGACAATCCTGACGTCGTCTGACCCCTCGAAGGGCCAGGACAGCTTCACCGAGATTGCCAACTCGGGCACGCTGTTTAACTATCCGGCGATTCGCTATAAGGACAGCATCTACGGCGGTGCCATTTGGGATATGGTCTCGTACAATGGTCATCTCTATGCCACCATCTGCACCGGTACGCCCGAGAACGCTCCCGATGATAATTCCATGCAGTCGTTCGCCATGGTCCGTGGCGACAAGAACGCCGACGGCAGCTATGAGTGGACTCCCATTGTTGGCGATAAGGCGGACGGTGCAAAGTACTGCTTTGGCATCGATCCTGCCCGCACCCGTTCTGGTGCTGCCAACCTCATCGTCTACAACGACTACCTCTATATCGGTGAATACAACGACGAGGAGATTGCTCTCGAGCGCATCCTGTTCAACAAGTCCAACACCGAAGAGGGCGGCAAGAGCGGCATGGGCGGCGTTGACTGCTCGTTTGTGAATGCCAATCTTGAGCAGTCGGTCAACATCTATCGCATGGACAAGAACGAGAACATGGAGCTCGTCGTTGGCGATCCCACCGAGATGTTCTCCGAGAAGAATGGCAACGGCCCTCTTTCCGGCCTGGCTTCGGGCTTTGGCCGAAACGAGAACCAGTACATTTGGCGCATGCAGAAGTTCGACGGCAAGCTGTATATCGGTACCTTTGATACCGCGAGCCTGCTCGAGCCGATCGGCCAGTTCTCCAATGGCGACATTATCGATATGACGCCCGAGGAGTGGAACTCTCAGGTTCAGCGCCTTAGGGACCTGCTCGATCACCTGCTCGACAAGAAATCGCCTGACGACCCCATCGTTCCCGTGAACACGCTTGCGGACGATGATTCAAACGAGGCCGTCGAGGTCGATGACGAGAAGGCTGAGGCCGTCGAGGCCGATGACGAGAAGACCGAGGTCGCTAAGGGCTTTGGCGACCTGAGCGATGCGCTGGAGGATGCCGCGGGCGACCTTTGCGATCAGGCCGCGACGATGTCCCAGGACGTTGAGGACGACGCCGCTTACGTCCAGAAGATCGATGGCGAGATCGCGTACTTCAAGTCCTTTGCCGACCAGTATCAGGACATGCTCGATAGCTATGAGAGCCTGAAGCAGCAGTATGAGGATGCCTATGGCACCGAGCTGCCGGGCGATATTCAGGATGCGCTCGATAAGCTGCTGAGTAAGGAGAACCTCAAGAAACTGCAGAGTGTCCTTACGTGCATGTCTTACCTTCGCAATGCCGAGCGTGGCTTTGATATGTATGTGACCGAGGACGGCGTGAACTTTACGACGCTGACGACCAATGGCTTTAACGATCCGTATAACCATGGTCTGCGCACCTTTGCGGTGACCAACCAGGGTCTGTGCCTCGGTACCGCCAACCCGTTCAATGGCTGCCAGGTTTGGATCCAGCGCAAGGAGAATTCTGAGAATCCGATTGATCCCGGTACTCCGGATCCGACGGAACCCACCAATCCTTCGCAGCCGGGTGGCGGCGATCAGCCTGGTGGCAGCCAGACGGGCGGCAACGGCCAGTCGAGCAGCACCACGACGACCGTTTCGACGACCACTAAGAAGACTCCGAAGGACGGCTCGCTGCCTCACGCTGGCGACTCGACCCTCACGCTGGTCTTGGGATTGCTGGTTGCAGCTGCCGCAGTGCTTGGCATTGCTCTCGTCTTGCGCAAGCGTTCTCGTCGCTAGGCTCGACCACGCAGCTCGATGCCTTGGATGTCGTCGAAGTTGATGGCGATATCCCTGAGTTTGAGCAGCTTGAATGCGGGTAACACTTCGTCGAGGATGCCCGTGCGGCTACGATAGCCGTACATATCGTAATAGGTGACGCGCACCAAGTCGCCGCGTTTGAGGCCCTCGAGCTTTTTCGAAAGCTCGAGGGCTTTTTCTTCCGTGAGTTCGCATTTGGGCTCAACAGTGATTTCTTGTTTGCGCACGAGCTCGTAGTATCCCGTGAGGGCGGCAAAGGGCATAAACTGCGCGGCACGGCCGGCGCGGACGGCGCCGTTGGCGGTGAGCTTGGGGTCGGAGGAGCGACGTCTTCCCTCGGGGTCCGCTAGACGTTCAAAAGGCGTCGGTGGCCGCATCGGCTGTTGTTGGGACTTAGGCACGATGTCCTCCTACCTGATCGTTGCGTTCGCGTGCGGTGGCGCCGGCGGTGAAGCTTAATCCCTTGACGAGCGCGTTCTTGCCGTACTTGCCCTTCACGGCCAGGACAGCGCGCGCCAGGTCGCGCTCGCGCTCATCGGCCTTAACATCGCTGAACAGGTCGATAGTGGTAAATTCCTCGGGCATGAGGTTGCCAAATCCCAGGTTGATGCGCTTGACCGGTCGTTTGGGATCGACAGTCTGCGCCCAGAGCTCATCGAAATAGCCCATGATCTTCTTAAACGAATTGGTGCGCTCGGGCAGCTTGCGCGAGGCGTTGGAGTGCGCAAAGAGCGCGGCATAGCCACCACGCGGCTTGCCGCCGTGTTCGCCCACAAAGATGCCGTCAATCGCCTGTGCCTCTCGCACCAAACGTCGGCGTTCGTCGTCGCGTTGGACGGGCTTGGGCGCGCGGGGCGTGAGCTCGGGGCCGTCGGTTGCGGCGGGTTCGATGCTCGACGTGCTCGAACGCAAATGCCCGCATCCGTCTACATATTGTGCTGTGCCGCTGGCGTCGAGGCGGCGTATGTCGGCGCGCTCGCTCGCGTAGCCTACAAAGAGCGAGATACTGTTGCACACCACGTGCTTATCGACTAAGTCCAGCACAGCGTTGTCGACCATCTCGCGCAAGACGGTGTAGGCCTGTTCATAGGCATAGCCTTTCGAGAGCACCTGTCCTGTGGTAGTTGAGGTTGCCTGCGGGCGATAGGCCTGAATATCGGCGATAGTTGTCGGCTCGCGCCCAAAGGCGTGGTCGATAAGATACTCGGCATTGACGCCGAGCTCGTCGTAGAGCAGGTTTTCGTCGAGCGCCGCGACGCCCATCAGATCGTAGACGCCGTATTTTTCGAGTCGTGCTGCCACGCCGGGCCCAATGCCCCAGATGTCGGTGATGGGGCGATGGGGCCAGATCTCCTTGCGAAAGGTCTCGTCATCGAGTATGCCGATGCGGCTGGGTACGTGCTTGGCGGTAATGTCGAGTGCCACCTTGGCCTGGAATAGGTTGGGGCCGATGCCAACCGTTGCCGTGATGCCGGTGCGCGCCAGGACCTCGTCGCGCAACATGCAGGCGAAGCCTTCAGCGTCGGTGTGATAGAGGTCCAGATAGGGCGTCACGTCGATAAAGCATTCGTCGATGGAGTAGACGTGCACGTCCTGTGGGCTGACGAATTCCAGATAGATACCGTAGATTTGCGCCGACACCTCCATGTAGTGCTGCATGCGCGGTACGGCCTTGATGTAGTCGATACCGTCGGGAATCTCGAACAGGCGACAGCGGTTATGGATTCCGAGGTCTTTCATGGCCTGTGTGATGGCAAGGCAGATGGTCGTGCGCCCGCGCGATTCGTCGGCAACGACCAGGTTGGTGGTGAGCGGGTCGAGACCGCGGTCGACGCACTCGACGCTGGCGTAGAACGTCTTGAGGTCGATGCAGATATAGGTGTGACGCTCGTGTCCCACGCGTCCTCCCATCAAACACATGTTCTTATCGAATACTTGTTCGATAATACCCGCTCGTCCGGACATCGTCAAAACCAACCAAAAAGGGACTGGTTTGTTTTGGTAGGTATGGTCGTGCGGCTGCATCGGGTTTTAACGCAGCCCTAAAGAGTGTGAAACAGCTCGGAAAACCTCGCTTCGTAGCATGGGTCTAACGATTGATACCGCCTATACGCACGGAAGGGTTGTGGGAAAGATGGTCAATTGTGGGTTTGGTATGCCGACGCGCCTTGTTGCGGATGGGGACGTGGCTCGCTGGTGCGGACGATTGGTCGCTCACTACGGTGGCACCAAGGCGCTGGTTGTGCTGGGTGGTGACAAGCACACGCGTGATGAGCTCGTTTCGGCGGCGCTGGGCTCGCTCGATCGCGCCCTGCTCGAACGCGTGCTCTTTCGCTGTGGCTCGGTTGGAGGCGATGGGGGAGGCGAGCTGGTCAACGAGGCCGTGGCCCTGGCGACCGACGAGGGTGTGGACTTTGTCCTGGCGATCGGTGATGCCGATACAGCCGGCTTTGCGCGCGAGCTCGCCCACCGCATGGCGGCGCTCGATGCCGGTGAGGACGGTTTTGTCCCCTATGGATGCATTGTCTCGGAGGGCAAGGTGCCCGCTACGGTGGGAGCCGGCGAGGCTCCCGTTTTTGCCATCATCGCGCCCGAGCTGCTGGAGGGCATCGGGTCTCCTCTGCGTGAGTTGCTCGGCAGTGTGTGCGCTGCGGCCTAATAATTGCCATAAAGGGATGGGTTATTTTTGATTGGTAAAGCGTTTGACCTGCCAAAATAAACCTGTCCCTTTTTGGTCGGTCGCCGTTTGGGGGCCGATTGGCAACGCTCGCTGATTGCAGTCTTGACCTGCGCTAGAATAGAGATATCTGAATATCCGGGCGTGCATGGAGGTGTGCGCCCGTATGCTGAGGAGGACTTTATGGCAACTGTTGCCGCACCTATCGACGCCACGTCGACTGACGCTTGGAAGGCGCTCGAGGCTCATCAGGAGAAGCTCGAGGCCGAGGGTATCGACCTCAAGGCCTGGTTCGCCGCCGATCCCGAGCGTGTGAACAAGCTGAGCTTTGACGCCGGTGACCTGCACTTCGACCTGTCCAAGAACCTGGTGACCGACGAGACCGTCAAGCTGCTGTGCGATCTTGCCCGCGAGGTGAAGCTCGAGGAGCGCCGTGACGCCATGTTCTCCGGCGAGCACATCAACACCACCGAGGACCGCGCCGTCCTGCACACCGCGCTGCGCCGTCCGGCGAGCGAGAAAGGCCAGCTCATCGTTGACGGCCAGGACGTCGTCGCCGACGTGCACGAGGTCCTCGATCGCATGTATGCTTTTGCCGAGCGTGTGCGCTCCGGTGAGTGGAAGGGCGTTACCGGCAAGAAGATCGAGCACCTGGTGTCCATCGGCATCGGCGGCTCCGATCTGGGCCCGGTCATGGCTTACGAGGCTCTGCGCCCCTATGCCGACGCCGGTATCGATTGCCGCTACATCTCCAACATCGACCCCAACGACCAGGCCGAGAAGCTCAAGGGTTTGGATCCCGAGACCACGCTCGTGATTATCGTCTCCAAGACCTTCACCACGCTCGAGACCCTCACCAACGCCCGCGAGGTCAAGACCTGGATGCTCGAGCAGCTCAAGGCCCAGGGCGCCCATCGACGGCTCCGATGAGCAGAACGCCGAGGCCGTGGCCAAGCACTTCGTTGCCGTCTCCACTGCACTCGACAAGGTCGAGGCCTTCGGTATCGATCCGGCCAACGCCTTCGGTTTCTGGAACTGGGTCGGCGGCCGCTACTCCGTCGACTCCGCCGTGGGCCTGTCGCTGATCGTTGTGCTCGGCCCCGAGCGCTTCCAGCAGTTCCTCGAGGGCTTCCACGCCATCGACGAGTACTTCTGCAACACCCCGCTCGAGAACAACGCCGTCGCGCTGATGGGTTTGTTCAACGTCTGGTACGTCAACTTCTTCGGTTCCAAGAGCCACGCCGTGCTGCCGTACTGCCAGTACCTGCACCGTTTCCCGGCCTACCTGCAGCAGCTCACCATGGAGTCCAACGGCAAGCATGTCCGCTGGGACGGCAGCGCCGTGACCTCCGACACCGGCGAGATCTTCTGGGGCGAGCCCGGCACCAACGGCCAGCACGCCTTCTACCAGTTGCTGCACCAGGGCACCGTGGTGGTCCCGGCCGATTTCATCGCCTTCGCCAATACCGCCAACCCTGCGACCGATAGCGGTCAGGACGTGCACGAGCTGTTCCTGGGCAACTTCCTGGCCCAGACCAAGGCACTCGCCTTTGGCAAGACGGCCGACGAGGTTCGTGCCGAGGGCACGCCCGAGCAGATCGTCCCGGCTCGCTGCTTTGAGGGCAACCGTCCGACGACCTCGATCTTTGGCGACACGCTGACCCCGTTCGCGCTCGGCGAGCTCATCGCCCTGTACGAGCACATCACGTTTGTCGAGGGCACGGTCTGGGGTATCGACTCCTACGACCAGTGGGGCGTCGAGCTGGGCAAGCAGCTTGCCAAGCAGATCACTCCCGCCTTCCACGACGACGCCGCCAAGGCCGAGCAGGACGCTTCGACCCAGGCGCTCATCGAGTTCTACCGCGCTCACCGCAAGTAGGATTCGCTGCGAAAACTAACGCATAGCCGACAA
>ENA-OQBV01001021-OQBV01001021.1-human-gut-metagenome-genome-assembly--contig:-NODE-1021-length-14848-cov-3.185449_pt1 | contig 14848 bp, 12 predicted proteins | sample MGYA00242750_ERZ504559 | MGnify/ENA primary metagenome ERZ504559 (study PRJEB26092, sample SAMD00036230) | human gut metagenome | host: Homo sapiens | study: EMG produced TPA metagenomics assembly of...
CGATGTCCCAGGCTTTCTTGTTCGTCAGCGGTCCTTGCGAGGCAAGTTTTCATAGCTCTTCAGTTCTTTCGGTTGTTCAGCTTTCGCTGCTTTCATGGTAATTGGCATGTATATAGTAACTCCTTTATGACGTAATTATTGTTTCGTATCATCCGGTTCCGGCGCCGTCGAGATGGCGTTGTTCGTGCGGCCAATGACTTTCTGGACTTCGACCGGATCGTAGGTCCAGTAGTATTTCGTATCGCCAGTTCTTGCCGGCTCATGGCCATTTCGCCGGGCAGGATATAGAAATCGATGTTGTCAGCCGTCACGCCGCGGAAATCGAAGGCCAGCTGGGCCATGTCCTTGACGGAAATGTTGGAATCGACGTTGTGCCAGGCCCGGTACATGAAGAAGGCATTGGTCACGCCGAAGCAGTCCTGCCGGTCTTCATAGAAGTTCTTGATGAACCGTTCCTGCCGTGCGTCCGCGACAGATAGCCGTCCGCATCGATATAGCGCATATAGACCGGCGGCTTCCTTCCCGGTCAGGGTCTGATAGCCCTGGAAGAGGTTGATGTCGGTCTTCCCCGTCGCTTCGTCGCCGTGGTACATGTTCTTTTCGACGTAAATCGGCACACCGCCGCTGAGGTCGACCATCTTCGAGAAGGAATCGGCCGTAAAGGTCGCATAATACGGGATGGGGATGTGGAAAATGTCTTCGACGACGGCCCGGACCAGGCTCATGCCGCCTTCACTGTAGACATCCTGCAATTCCTGGATGCCCTTTTCCTTGCGCCCTTCGATTTTCGTATCGTCAGGCAGCATGATGATGTCGATGTGCTTCTTGGCCTTGTTGATAGCCGCAACGCCGACGAAATTCGCCTGCTGCGGGTCCCCGCCATCGGTGCCGAGGAGCAGGACGTAGAGCGGCTTGTCCGGGCTGGTCTGGGCAAAGACGGAGCTGTCGCTCTGGGTCTGGCTCGTGTCCGGCACATCCTGCTGGATCGGCGCCTCTTTGATGGACTGGTAATGCAGGTACAGGGACCGGCCTGCCAGGACGATGGCGATGGCGGCGACGACGGCCAGGATGCGGTATAATATCTTTCTTCGTTTCTCCTGTGTCATCCTCAGGCCTTCCCATCTGCGGCACGGACGACGTCGATCTGGGCATTGCGATTGGCGACGGTGCCGACGAAAATAGGTTTGCCCTGGTCGAGGAGATGGCGGATCGTCGAATCATAGCCCAAGAGGACGGCTTCATCGAGGTCGCGCCGGGCTGCCTGGCGCAGGTCGTCGACACCGTCGAAGTCGCGGTTCACTTCGATGTAATCGGCGAGGAAAATGATTTTTTCCAGGGTGCTCATCTGTTCCGCCCCGGTCGTGTGGTGGGCGACGGCCCCCAAGAGGGCCGGGTCGGTAATGCCATAGCGCTCCTTGGCGATGGTCACGGCCGCATAGCCGTGGAGCAGGCCGCCGTTAGCCAGGATAGGTGCCGGCAGGACGGGAAAGGATTTTTCCGCCAGTGCCTGCATCTCCGGCAGGGGCAGCTGTTTGGCAGCATCGTGCAAAAGGCCGGCTACTTCAGCCGTATCGGCATCGCAGCCGTAGCGGTCTGCCAATTCGCGGGCCGCTGCTGCTACACCCAGTACATGGGTATAGCGATGAGAAGACAGAGATTTCTTTAAATCCTCTTTGATTCTATCTTTGAATTCTTCGTTGTACATTGATATACTCCACTTTTTTCTGATGTATTCGGCCACAGCCGGCGGTATCATATAGCGCACAGATAGCCCTAAGCGGATGCGGCGGCGCAGTTCTGTCGATGAGATTTCCATGGTCGGTACGGGCAGCTTGAGGATATGCTTCCCCAGCTCTCCGAAAGAGGCGATGATGGAATCGATCTGTTCTGAGCCATCGGGCCGGGTCGCTCCGACGAACTGGCACAGCTTCAGGAGTTCTTCCGGTTCCTTCCAGTTGTGCAGGTCGTGGATCGTGTCTGTGCCGGATATAAAATACAAGATATACGACGGTCCGTAGAGCTTCTTCAGGAAGCGCAGCGTATCGACCGTATAGGAGTTGCCCTTGCGGCGCATCTCCATATCACTGACTGTAAAATGCGGGTTGTCAGCCGTAGCCAGGCGCGTCATGGCCAGGCGCTGCTCGGCCGTCGCGCCGTTGACGTTCTTGTTGGGCGTGATGTATGACGGCACGAAGAGGACCTTGTCCAGGTGAAAGGTCTGGCGCGCTTCTTCAGCGATCATGAGATGTCCTAAATGGATGGGATTGAAGGTCCCTCCCATGATGCCGAGCCTAGTGATTTCCATGGTACCAATAGATTCCTCCCCAGGCGATAGCTACTGCTAACGCGTAAAGCAATAAAAATCTGGCATAATGCCGGTATTCAAACTGTGTCTTCGGCGACGCAGCGTACTGGCGCAGGGTCCGTCCATACCCGCGCAGCTTCCGCAGCCTCAACGGACCTGACCGTCGCCGTCGACGAGGTATTTATAGGACACGAGGGCTTCCAGCCCCATGGGTCCGCGGACATGCAGCTTCTGCGTGCTGATGCCGATTTCGGCGCCAAAGCCGAATTCAAAGCCATCGGTGAAGCGCGTCGACGCGTTGACGTAGACAGCGGCCGAATCGACGGCGGCCTGGAAGGCAGCCGCAGTGGCCTTGTTTTCCGTGATGATGGCTTCCGAATGATGGGTGCTGAAACGGCGGATATGGTCCAGCGCTTCCTGGAGGGAGCCGACGACCTTGACCGACATGATGAGGGCGTTGTATTCCGTCGCCCAGTCGTCGTCACTGGCAGCCTTCATGGCGCTGGACTGGCAGGCTTCGTCGTCACCACGCAGCTCGACGCCGTCGGCTTTCATGACCGGCGCCAGTTTCTTGAGGAAGGCCTGGGCCACGTCGCGGTGGACCAGGAGCGTTTCCATGGCGTTGCACGTCGACGGCCGCGAGACCTTGGCGTTTTCGACGATTCTGACGGCCATGTCCAAATCGGCATCCTTGTCGACGTAGACGTGGCAGACGCCGCTCCCCGTTTCGATGCAGGGCATAGATTCCATTTAGGGCGTGCTATCCTGAAAAAGAACGTGAACAGTCTAAAAATACTCTGATATCTTCAGTTCTAGAGAACACAGAATCGATCGATTCAATTGTGTTTCATACAGTAGCGTTGTTATCGGGGCATTGGAAGCTTTTTTATAAAAAATGGAAATCCGATGACATCATAATGAGTTTTAGTAATACACAAGAAAAAAGTACAGTCGTAAATGCTTTTCATAAATATCATGTAAATGAAATTTATGAAAATTCCATGAAAATAAATCAGTTTTCATTAAATGAAAATGAAATCAAAGATTTCGTAACTGAGGTCTTATTATTTGATATTTTGAATCTTATAGAATTGGAAGGATTAAAATGAAAAAAGTAGCAGTTATTAATGTTCCTTATAAGTTATCGAGTTTTAAGGAAGGTGCAGCAAGTTTGCATATAGGGCATTCCATAGCAATTTTAAGGAATGAGTGTAAGGATGTTGGCTATGTGGAATACATAGATTATAATTTTGAAGAATTTCGCGTTTTCTCGGCGTTAATATACGAATATATTGATGCTTATAAAGATAAGTATTTCAGTACTTTTCAAAAATATGAGTCTCTAGATGCGATAATTAGAATTATATTGGAAGAAATGATGGGAGTTGATATAGGACTTAGTAATTATCTTAACATACCAGAAAGTGATGTAAAAAAACTTGTAGAGGCTGCCAGATATGCTTTTTCCAAACAGCTTGAAATAATTAAGAGGGGAAGTTTTGATTCTATAATTCTCTATGCTGCCAACAATGTATCGTTACTATTTATTCTTACAAAGTTTATTCAAAAGTATAAGAAAAATACTGAAATAATAGTAATGGATCAATTTACTTTTGAACCTGTTACACCATATCTGCAGTCTGTATATACGCACAAGGACATAACTGGAAATGAAATAAAAATATTTCAAGAGTTTGATCCACTTGCTACTCTGTTGGAAGAACATATGAGCGAAATGATAGATACTGTTGTAGTCGGCGAGGGTTATGATTATCTTAGAAAAAAATTTAATTCAGAAGAAATTCTTCCTTCGTATAAGTTAAATGAGGTAATATTTGAAAGTCCAAATGGAAGAAAATGTAGTATTGTCCAATCGGAAAGAGTAGAATTGGATACTCTTCCATTCCCAGATTATTCAGATATGAATGATATATACGAATTTGCAGACATAGAATTTCAAAGGGGGTGTACTTTTGAATGTGTATTTTGTGAGAGAACCCGTATGATGAGACGAGAAATAAAGTACCATTCTCCAGATTATATAGTTAAAATGATTAAACATATCAAAACTTATGGTTTTAAAAGATTTACTGTGATAGACTGCGCTTTGAATAATAATCAACAATATATGTTAGAAGTGCTTAAAGCTATTGACAGCCAAGGATTAGATATTGAATATCAAGGAAATCTCAGAACTCAGGAAACATGTGACGAACTTATCAGATTACTTAAACGGACAGGATGTTCTGTAATCGCTTTGGGTATTGAGAATGGCGATGAGGATGTTCTTAAATCTATGAACAAGAAACAGAACTTATCTAAGATGCTGAGTCTCCTTGAGAAGATTTCTAACAATGGTATTTCACTTATGTTGTTTTTGATCATCGGTTTTCCAACTGAAAACTTAATTAATCTTTCATCAACAGTGGAACTACTGGTAAAAATAAAGGAACACGCAGACATAGAAATTATTGAAATAGAGTTTTACCATGCAGGTCATATTCAGAAACTACAACCAAATGTTTATGATGAATACGGAATTGAGTGGAAGAATAGTTATGAAGGAATGAACTTAAAAGATTCCTCATTTAACTTTTTTAAACCAGGAGTTTTCGGTTCTGCCTTTTATAAAAGAGGCATGAGCAGAGTGGATCTTGCTAGCGCGACGAATCTATACGTAAAGCATCTCAAGGAAAATAAAATTAGATTCAGTATGCTATATTACTAAGGATATATGATAAAAAGTGAATAGAGGATGACATCACAAATGCTTATTATTTTTGTGGAAAATAAATTTATAATACTGGTCAGTTAGACGAATCCATTTATTGTCCGGATGCAGGTCTATCCTAACATCAGACAGCATTGGGATGGTCAGGATTAAACTGTTCATTAACAAAATTTGTAATTCAGTGCTGAAAATCAAGATCTTTTGTGGTGATTGTCTAAGTTTTTTTGACATAGGACATTGAATGGATGACCGTTTGGCGCATATATGCGCTAATAGTTCTTTCAAAAATAATTTCATTGATTTTGCGCAGTTCTACAGTGATTTTCGGAGCACCATAGTTTTGTTTAGAATCATTATAAATATTCTACATTTTGTTTTTACAACTTTACAATCTTTTTCTGTATTAGAAGGCATGTGATGGAGTCATGCGAGATATCTTGAGCGTGAAATACCTAAAAAATTCAACATTCTGAAAACGGAAATCCGGTGTTTAGTCTCCTTGGCAGTTTCTATCTTCTCAGACAATTTGAGATAAATGACTTCTGTTATTCAGAATGTTGATTGTTTTTTTTGTGAACTTCCTGAAAAAATTAACTCTCATTTTCTAAAAATGGTTTATTTCAGCCGTTTACAGTGAATTTTATATAATTCCTCATAGAGTTAATTTTCACAGAAGTTCACATGAGCATCTTGTAAATCACGTGATTTACGTTTGAGAAGAGAGGTTTCTTTCTGATCATCGGAAGAATAATTACCAGAACCACGAACAGAGATATCGCTAGATTCGCGAAAATCTTTCAGCCACTTTGTTGAAGTGCTATATTGATGCCAAGATTTTCTGTACATTGACTGAACTGTCGCACAATTAAAAAAGTGTTTAAAGAGTTCTTAGTGTATGGACTCGTAGCACCACTTATTTGTGCTTGAGAAGGTAGAATTTACACTGATTAAAATGCTGTCTAAAACAAAGAAAGTTATTACAACTTCTCATCCTGTGCTTTGTAGCGTAGCTTCTTACAAACTATTTTACATCAAAGAGTAGAAGTTGGAATACTTAATACTGTCATTACTATTTGTGCCGCCAATTGAAGGGCGGCGGAATGGAGATTAAAATGAAAAAATGTCTTATTGAAGCGCCGTTTACTTTTGATGCAGGTCCTCCGATTATTGCTATTAAGTATTCTTTTTACAAATATTATTTGGGCTGTGATAAATTCAAAGATATGGATGGTGCTTTATATAAATTTCTTGATTATAACCTTGAAGCGTATAATCATTTGCTATATCTTTCTGGTGGGATGACATTCAGTTATCCTTTTACAGCACGAGTGCCTTTTAATATAATACCATTTGAAGATTTATATTCAGTTGAGTTATTAATTGCAATAATATTTAAGGAAGGCTATAATGATGAAATAAAAAAAATAACAGAAAAAATGGGATTAGATTATAACATCTGTTGTGAGTGCTTTGAAAAACTTAATGAATTCTTTAAGCAAACAGCAAATGAATTGAAGAGTTATGAGCGTGTATATGTTGTTTGTGAGCGGCCTGCTGCAGTATTTTCATCAATACTCACTATGCATTTCCTTAAACTGCAAAATAAGGAATGTGAAGGCATTCTTATAGGCAAACATGCTACGACGCCGCATGTCAAGCAGTTGATAGAAAAGCTTGATTTGTTTTCAGAAATTACAAACGAAGATTTTTTAGTAAAGGCTGAACTTAACGAAAGAATGCTTATAGTCATTTAGCAGTCGAAGATTTTGAGTTGGATTGTTATCCAGAAACATGGGGAATGCGGAATATTTCATATTCAGTTTGTAAGGTATGTCCATATAGATGTAATTTCTGTTCAATTTCCATGAATTGGAATGGCAAGAGAATTTATCGAAGCTCTCTTGCAGAATGTAAAACAGTAGAACAGGTGAAAGCAGATCTAATAATGGTGAAAGAAGTGTTTGGAATTTCATTTATTAGTTTCTGTGATTGTACAATGAATTATGCCGCTCAAAACCCCGAACTATTCAGGGTTCTTAAAGAGATTAATATGCTGTATGCATGTACATCAAGAGCTGATATCGTGACAGCTGACTTCTGTAATGGGTTGAGGGATTCTAATTTTATTAGTGTTATTATAGGAGTTGAATCCCTAAATCCCAAAACAATAGAACTTATGGGGAAAGGAGGGGGCAATTATACTGAAACAGCTGTAAAAAATTGTAAAAAATTGTATGATGTAGGACTCGATATTCAACTGAACAGTCTTATATGCTATCCTTATGAAAGATATGAAGATGTAAAAACGCCATATCATGTTGGAAGTACTTTACGGAGAGTATGAGGAAGAACGGAGTAATCGTACAGAAAATACCAGTTGGCACGCTGACATTGAATTACCCATCAAAAATGTATTTTGATGTAATCAACGATGATAGATTTGAGAAAAAGTTTCATAAGATAACGGATAGAACAATTCCAAAAGATATTCGGAACATCGTTGAAAAAATTCCTGATTATGCAATAGACATGCAGAAAGAAAAATATAAAGAGATAAACAAGATGGAGCTAGTAAAGCAAATTTATGGTTTATGGGATAGAGACATGAATCTTTTGAACTCCAATTTGTTTGGAAGGCTAATTCAAAATATTGATGTTTTGGTGGAAGCGTGGATCTCAAAAAACAAGATGTTTGAAATAATCTGTGAGGACATTGATGAAAAATTGTACAGTAATCAGAATATGGCAAAACTAATAGATATAATTCAATGTAAAACAACCAATTTCTCTGAAATCTCAAATCAGATGTTGGTAGAAAAAGAGATTGATATTCAAAACACTGCACAAATGATATTATTATTATCTTTTATTGGTGTTTTAAAAATACGTTAGTGAGGTTATTATGGAAAAAGGTTTAAATATTGCGGATTTCACACTGCTATCCTCGATTATACAGGACAATAGAATAGAGGGCATATATAAATCGGAATGTGATTTTATAAGCTCACCGGTCTTCTTTATAAAGAGAAGAGATGAATATAATAATTTAGTATGTGACTGTGGTAAAGGGCTAACCGTACAGAATGCATTTTTGTCAGCCTTTTATGAAATGATTGAAAGGTGTTCGGCTGAAAAATTTGAAGGTCGTTCATTTGCAATGGTAGAAGGTGAAAAGCATAATCTGATTTCTGAAAGCTTTGAGCGTTACGGAATCAGAAGAGTTTGCTCTGGAAAAAATATTTTGAATGGATCGTTTGTTACACTTCCACTGGATGCTGTTAAATTCCCCCCTGAATTAGGGGGTGGATTTAATGGAACGATTGGTCTTGCCTCGGGAGTTTCGTTTGAAGATGCTGTTATTCATGCGATTTTTGAAATTCTTGAACATGATACTATTAGCCTGTTCCTAAATACAGGTTTACCTTGTTATCTTATTGAAATTGATGATAGGCAAAAGGAATTATTTGATATCAGAAGAGCCGCTGAATCGAAAGGGGTAAAATGTACAGTTCGATTGCTTACTTCACCATTTAATGTTTATCCTGTATTAGTTACTTATGAGAATATGCCAGGTTTTGAAAACTATAAGGTGGCTGGGATCGGATGTAGTTTAGATCCTGTTATGGCAACGAGACGAGCGCTGACAGAATGTGAACAGTCTGCTGCTTTGTGGTTCGAGAAGTACAAAATTGTGATATGGAGGAAGGTGAAATCTACCATCCAACGTTTAATCTGGAGTATCCATTTACATTTAATGAAAAAACAATTAAGCTCAGCGATATTCCAGTTATTGAAACCGAAAATGAACTAGAATACCTGAAGAAAGAACTTGCAATAGCAGTGAATGAAATAATCGTAGTCGATATTAGTCGTCAGGAGCTTCACACGCATTGTGTAAAAGTGCTTATTCCAGAGCTAGAATTTGCGTTAAATCCAGACGCACAATACAATAATGTTAAAAGAGTAAATACGATTAAGAATTTGATAAATCAATGTGTTGTTATTGGAGAATGATAAATGATGTGTAAATACAAGAATCTTTTGTCTACCATAAAGCTGATACTTCGTATTGCAGCCCCCAGTACTATTTTACTGTTGGTTTTGACAATAATTAGTGGTTTGCTACCGGGACTACTTGTAATAGTGGAAGAAGATTTTATCAATACTGTGGTAGCATTTACAAGCACAATAAATGTTCAAGCTATTATTGTTCAATTTTTTTTATTCGCTTTTGTTCTTTTACTTGAGTGGCTTGTGGCTATTGTCAATAAGTATTTTTTCATTGTCAACAAAGAAAGTATCAGAAGGAACATCTATAAAATGATGTTTTCAGCAGTAAAAAATGTTGCTTTTAAAAACCTAGAAGAAGCAGCAAATCAAGATCTAGTGATGAGAGTTTTCAAAACACCAGAGATTCATCTATCAAGGCTGATAAAAAATAGCCTTACGTTACTGAAATATGCAGTAACAATTGGCAGTTTGTTTGTGTTACTTTTCAATCAGATTGGAATTAAGTCTTTTATCATAATTATCGCATCCATATTAGTTGCAGTAGTAGCAAAAAAAGGAGGGAAGCGAGTATATGATTTGGAAGTGGAAAACTCTGGAGAAAAGAGGCGAGTAGACTACTTTGATAGTATGATTATGGATAAAGAATTTGCTGACGAGAGGATATTGTTTTCGTTTTTTTAAGAAAATAAACAACAAATGGAAAAAGAAAGCAACGGGGTTAATCGAACAGCAGGCAAAACTCAACAAGATAATTTTTGCTCAAGAAAAAACAGCAAGTATTGTACTTTATATCATATCTTTGTTATTATTCTTCTTCTAGTAGGACCAGTTAAAAATGGCCGTATAACGATTGGATTCATGATTGCATTTGTAAATGCTACATTCAACTTATCCAATATGGTTTCGAGAATATTTGCGGATGCATTAAGTAAAATTTATGAAGAAATAGGGTATGTGAAAGATTTTTGGAGATTACAGGATCTTTCTGTTGTAAAAAAGGTTACATATGGAGACAGAGCATTAGAGACAATCAACTCAATTCAATTTCGGAATGTGAGTTTTAAATATCCTGGGACAGAAAAATATGTCTTAAAGAATTGTAGTTTTAGAATGGAAGGAAATAGAAAGTATGCACTGATCGGAATAAATGGAGCTGGCAAATCGACTATTGTGAAGCTCATAAAAGGTTTATATTGCGATTATGAAGGGACTATTTTAATTAATGACATCAATCTGCGGGAGTTCTCAGCAGAAAATTTTTCTACAGAAGTTGCTGTTGTAAGTCAAGATTTTTCTAAATTTCAAGTTTCATTTTTGGAAAATATCAATCTTGGAAGAAAGCATGAAATCGAGGATAATACAAAAATTCTAGATATGTTTGAAAAGCTTAATTTTAATAAGCTAACAAATGATATTAACTTGAACAGCAAAATTGGGAAAATATATCCAGAAAACATAGATTTATCACTCGGAGAATGGCAGAAGCTTGCAATCAGTAGAGCACTTTTATCCGAAGCATCACTTCTAATCTTCGATGAACCTACAGCATCACTCGATCCTTTGGCAGAACAGAGAGTTTATGACCAAATATTAGATTTAAGCAGAAATAGAATGAGTATACTGATAAGTCATAGACTTGGTTCTGTGAAGTCTTCGGAAGACATTTATCTTTTGGAAGAAGGACAGGTTAAGATGCACGGTTCGCATGAGAAACTCATGAGAAACAGTGATTTGTACAGGGAAATGTATAACAAACAAAAAGGGTGGTATCAGGATGCATAACAGTGGTGTTTTTAAAACTTCAGTTGCAGCAACAAAACTCATGTTCAAGCTTGACAAGAAAACATATATTAAGAATTTTACTATTGGTATTTTACAGACAATGGCAATCGTTGGTAGCACTGTTTTGATGCAGTTTTTTATTGATACCCTTAGCGATTCAATAGGGAGAGATAACAACTTAAAAATTGTTTTTTCGATTGTAGCACTGGCTATTATGATTTTATTGTCGGAAATAACCAACGGATACCAGAATTATCTCTATGGATATTATATTGATAAAGGGGTAAATAATTTAACAGACTGTTTACATAAGAAAATAAATAACATAGAGAGAATTAAGTTGGACGATTTGAATGAATTATCCAAAATTGAGAGAGCCTGCAAAGGTGCTGGTAATCTTATTGAATTAGTACTAGTTCTCGGAGATGCGGTAACATTTTATGGACTTTATTTTTTGTTTCTTGGGATGTATTTCTTCAATATTGATAAGAAAATGATTATACTTCTTCCGCTGATTTTTCTTCCGGTCATGTTGTCTCATTTCTCAAAAATTAAGATGTTCTCAGACATGGATGAGGAAAATTCAGTATATAAACTTCAGATGAATCACTTCATTTCGTGTTTTACAAATGTTAGATATGTTCGAGAATTAAAATTTCTTAATGCTGAAGTTTTTTTCTCTAATAAATTTTATGAATCTCTTAAGAAGTTTCAGGATAAAATCTTTTCTACAAATACACAGGGTATGATAAGGGATATTACTGGAAAACTGATAACTTTCATTGGAATGGTATTGATTATTGCATTTTTATCAGTAGAAATGATTCATGGGAAGATTACTATAGGTGTTTTCGGAGCAATACTTGCAACCTTAAAGCGGATGTTCTCAATGATGGATGAATTAATTTCAGTCCACTTTGGAGAAGTTGTTGAAAATATTGGTACGGTTGAAGCCACTATAGAGCTAATTAATGAAAAAGATGTACCTAATATTTATAATGACTATACAGACTTTTCAAAGATTATCTTTCGGAATGTCAGTTTTACATATCCTAATCAGAAAAAATGTGCATTGGATAATATCAGTTTTGAAATAAATAGGGGAGAAAAAGTAGCTTTAGTCGGTGTTAACGGTTCAGGGAAATCGACGTTGAGTAAATTGATTCTGGGGCTCTATAAACCGGATAAGGGAGAAGTAATAACAGAAAAGAGTAAAACAGTTTCAAGTGAAGATAGAAGAACAGCCATTTTTCAAGAATATGCAAAATATAAGTTATCCGTAGAAGAAAATGTTAGAATATCAGATTTTGATAAGATGGAAAGCGCTCAGTCAAAAATTGATTTATTTTCTAAAGATATTAAGGTTGATTTACAGACAATTCTTGGAAGGGAATTTGGAAATATGGAGCTCTCTGGAGGACAATGGCAAAGTCTTGCTATTGCAAGAGGATTTTACAGAGATGCCACTTTGTTGGTTCTTGATGAACCAACAGCAGCAATTGATCCAATTAAAGAAGATTATTATTATACACTTTTCAGACAAGAACTTAAAGATAAAACAGCGATTTTAGTTACACATCATTTGGCAAGTGTTAAAATCGCTGATTGCATTATTCTTCTTAAGGATGGAGAGATAAAAGAGATTGGGAGTTTTGATAACCTTATGGCGTTAAAGGGAGAGTTTTACAAAATATACTCGGCTCAAGCAGATGTATTTAGGAGTTAAGTAACAACATAAAACTTCTATATGCATATGGCACATCCAAACGGCCGAGTTTGCGAAGCTGAACGGTCGCATCATCTTTGATTATTGGCACAGTCTCAGAGATAATAAGTGTATTCATCCATTGGATGAAAATACATTTATTACAGGAGAATAATGTATGCTAGACTACAAGAACATCATTATCAAACATTATGCGCTTTCTCTTTCAGGAAGCGGAATTGCCAGACAGCTGGGTGCAAGCAAATCGGGGGTGAATGACTTCTTAAGAGCATTTGATAAATGCGAGTCACTTTCCTATCCCCTTCCACCAGGTATCACGAATTATGGAATCGCTGAGCTTGTATATGGTTCCGTACCTGGATCTGGAGGTCGTAATGAAAATATAGAGTATCCAGACTATGAAGCAGATGCAGAGCTCATGGCAACACGAAAAAACATGACTCTGGTTTTCCTATGGAACAGATTCCTAATGATGGATGAAACACCAACTCAGGTATTAAAGGAAGATGGACGCAGAGCTAAAACGAAATCTTACTTCTGGGTAATCCGTACCGGAGAAGATGAACTGAATCCAATCATTCTTTATAATTACACACCAACCAGAGCTGGTGAAAACATCAAAAAATTCCTAACGGGTATCGCACCTGGCTTTTATTTTATGACCGATGGTTATCGTGGATACAATAAACTAAAAGAGGCCAATCGCTGCTGTTGTTGGGCGCATGTTCGCAGATACCTTTTAGAAGCCATTCCCCAAGGAATGGAAAAGGATTACAGTAATTCTGCAGTACAAGGTGTGTTGTACTGCAATAAACTTTTTGAGTATGAACGTACCTATAAAGAGATGGGGCTTTCATACAAACAGATTGAAAACCGACGCCTCAAAGATCAGAAACCTATGATTGAGGGCTTTTTGTCGTGGCTTAAGCAAGTGAATCCTGGAAGCAACGGCAAACTGAAGAAAGCCATTACCTATATCAAGAACTGTCAGGAATATCTGATGACTTATCTTGAAGATGGACGCTGTAGTTTGAGCAACAATCTCAGCGAGAATGCCATCCGTCCAGTAACTGTAGGTCGTAAGAACTGGCTGTTTTCTGACACAGCCGAAGGTGCAAAGGCAAACGCTCTGTACCTTACAATTGTTGAAATGGCTAAAACCTATAACTTAAATTTATACGATTATCTGAAGTTCCTGTTTGAACATCGTCCAAACAAGGATATGTCAGACGAAGAATTCGAAAATCTTGCTCCTTGGAACGAACATGTTTAGGAGCTGTGTAAATAAATGGAGTGAAAATGCATTGTTTTCCTAGCGTCCAGTCGTAGATGCTAGGATTTCTTTTTTATATCTACCCCGAAACTAAGCGCTTACGATCATTATAGAATGAATATTTGGTTATCTAAAATAGATTTACCATCTAAGGTCTAAAAAGTGCGTATAGTGGACGAAATCTTGAACAATAAAAAAGAAAGTACTAAAGTGAAAGTAGTTAGAAAGTGAAGAACAATATTTAAGGAAGTGGGGGGAAAAGATGGTGCTAGAATAAGGAAAAACAAATTTAAGAGTGCGAATGAAAGGAGAATGGGTATGTACAAAAAACAATTTTTAAAAATTGGAAAAAGAAAATTATCAGGTGGTATTTTTGCAGGGTTGATGATTCTTGGGGTATTGTCAGGAACAGTAATGGCAGGTAATACAACAGATACATTTTATTCTTATGAAGCGTCAGGTGGAGTGTGGGGCCAGACGGAAGTTCGGGCAAAGCAAGATGCCACATCTGTATATGTGTTTCATAAAGGAAATTATCCGGCATATTTTGGGGTGTATAGCGGTTCCACAAATTATACTGTTGGTTCTCCATTTGCTTATGCTCCAATGGGGGTAGCCACTTATATTCCTAATATGGTTAAAGAAAATAATTTGAATGAATGTTATTTGGTAATACAGCCAGCGAATACGGCACCAGCTACTTTGTATGGATATTGGAGTCCGGATAGTATTTAAGGTAAAAAACTGTCCCTATATTTAGGGGCAGTTTTTGGTTAGGAGGAAGGAAACGGATGAAAAAGCTAATGATTTCGATTATAACGATTTTATTTGCCGGAATTTTAATTGTAGTTTGTATGCGGTATTTTCGAGGCGGTGCAGCTACAAATCAAGAGATTCTGACGGATGAAGAAATTCATGGAACGGTAGGGATGGATATTTCTTCGATTAAAAATCAGGATGGAGAACCAGACAAAGCCTCGAAAGAATTAGCAGAGTATTTGACTAAAAAGTTATATTATG
>ENA-OQBV01001022-OQBV01001022.1-human-gut-metagenome-genome-assembly--contig:-NODE-1022-length-14843-cov-1.927562_pt1 | contig 14843 bp, 15 predicted proteins | sample MGYA00242750_ERZ504559 | MGnify/ENA primary metagenome ERZ504559 (study PRJEB26092, sample SAMD00036230) | human gut metagenome | host: Homo sapiens | study: EMG produced TPA metagenomics assembly of...
ATTTCTTTTTTTATGATGTCTGATTCTGTTCGTATTTTGAATGCGAACCTCTTGTCCATTACCCGGATTGAACTGCTGCAAAGCTTGAAACGCGGGGTATTGGTCACTCCGAATCTCGATCATTTGGTCAAACTCCAGCATGACCGTGAGTTTTATGACCTTTATCAAAAGGCGGAGTGGGTGGTTTGCGACAGTAAAATCTTGTATTTGTGCTCTCGTTTGCTGAAGAAAGGAATACCGGAAGCCATTCCGGGTAGCAGTTTCTTTACGGCTTTCTATCAATATCATAAGGATAATCCGGATTGCCGGATATTCCTTTTGGGGGCGATGGAAGGTGTGGCGCAAAAGGCCATGGAACGTATCAATGCCTCGGTGGGGCGCGAAATCGTAGTAGGGGCGATGTCTCCTTCGTATGGTTTTGAAAACAAACCGGAGGAAAACGAATTGATTTACCGTACCATCAATGCTTCCGGTGCCAATGTGGTATTGGTCGGTGTGGGGGCGCCCAAACAGGAAAAATGGATTTTCCGTCATAAAAGCCGCATGCCGGGAGTCGATATTTGGATGGCTTTGGGGGCTACGGTCGACTTTGAGGCCGGCAATGTGAAACGGGCACCGAAATGGATGCAGATGTTGGCGATGGAATGGTTTTACAGATTCCTGATGGAGCCCAAGCGAATGTTCAGGAGATACTTTGTGGATGATGTGAAATTCTTTTTGATTTCGGCCGGCAACTGCTTGGGATTTATCGTAACCCGTTTAAAGATTGAAATGAAAATGAAAAAGCTTGATGTGGTAAACTTTTTGCGCGGCTATTCCATTTCTACCATAGTAATCATGCATCTTGTAGGGATGTTGGGGATTTCCGGAATATGGGAAAAAGCAGCAGCCTTTGGTGGTGCCGGAGTACACGTCTTTATCCTCTGTTCGGGATTTGGCTTATACCTTTCTTACCTTCGTAAGCCTTTAGGATACATAGCTTTCCTGAAGAAACGTTTTACGAGGATTTATATGCCGATGGCCGTCTTGTGCGTGGCCACGGCTGTCTGGATGGCTTGTATGGGGCGTGAATGGTTCATGCCGCTGTTGGGCAATTTGTTACTTTTCAAAATGTTTGTTCCTGAACTGGAGAGTTCTATGGGAGGGCAGATGTGGTTTGTGTCTACTATCATTCAGTTCTATCTTGCTTGGCCTCTTATTGTTAAGTTATTTAACATTCGGGGGGGGGTAAAGCTTGCGCTCATTGTCAGCCTGTTATGGTCTACATCCGTAGGCCTATTAGGATATGCAGAGGAGCGGGTTTGGAATAGTTTCTTCCTGCAATATTTGTGGGAGTTTTGCTTAGGGATGAAGATGGCAGAAATATATCATGGCAATCCTAAAGCACTGGAAGTGCCCCAGTGGAAATATTTGTTGCCGTTGTGCGTGGCCGGTGTGGGGGTGACTGGCATAATGGGCTTCGCGGGTGGCCATGGAAACTTTACAATGACATACCCTCATTGGTGGGTTATATGTCTCTTGCTCTTGTCATCTATAAGGTGGGAATCAAGCCGCTTAACCGGTTGTTGGAGTGGACCAACCGCTTTTCATACGAATGGTATTTGGTACACATGTTGGTCTTTGATATCATATTTTATTGTATCGGGCATAATGCACCGATTGTTGTGGTATTCATGTTGTGTTTGCTTTTGTCATACGGTACAGCTATTGCATATAGCAGGATATGGAGCAAGTAGATTCTGGTTATACGGAATTGCGCAGCTATCAGTGGGAAATGAAGCACCGCCTGTATGAAAAATGGTGGGGCGGGATCAGGAGCGTGATGGTACAGATGCCTACAGGGACCGGGAAGACGTACTTGATGGCTGCCGTGGTCCGCGAGAATGCTGCGGACGGGGTGTTGGTCGTGACGCACCGGATAGAATTGGTAGAGCAGATTTCGGAAACCTTGTCTCGTTTCGGAGTACGCCACGGGGTGATTGCCGGTGGACGGAAGGCGTTGTTGGCGGAGAACGTCCGGGTGGCGAGCATACAGACGTTGAGCCGATGTATAGATAGTCTTTCTTTTTGCCCTTCTGTTGTGGTTGTGGACGAGGCTCATCATGCCTTGGCGAAGACTTACCGCATATTGTGGGAAAAAGTGGCCGGAGGCTCTTTTCTTGGGACTGACGGCTACGCCTTGCCGGTTGAGCGGCGAACCTTTCACGGACTTGTTCGAGGTATTGCTCCAAACGTGGAGTATGGAACGCTTTATCGACGAGGGGTGGTTGGCTGATTTTGAATATATAAGTGCCGACCCGAACAGTAAGGCGGTACGCCGGGTGGGGCTGTTGTCCAAGCGTGGTGCGGATGGCGATTACCAGTTGAAAGAGATGGCTACGGTGATGGATTGTCCTGAAAGCATCCGTCATCTGTATGACACTTACCGGACGTTTGCTTCAGGAAAGAAAGGCATAGTGTATGCCATAAACCGGGAACATGCGCGTCATATCTTGGAGTATTATCGGGATGGCGGGGTAAGTTGTTGCATGATTGACGCGAAGACTCCGCCGGAGGAACGCCGGAGTTTGGTGGAAGACTATCGGAACGGCCGTTTCACGTTGATGGTCAACGTCGACATATTCTCGGAAGGATGGGACGTGCCGGAGGTAGAGGTCATCCAACTTGCCCGGACCCACGCTTTCATTGGCCAAATATTTGCAGCAGGTGGGGCGGGGGATGCGTGTATCCTGCAAGAAAAGCCACGTGATGGTATTGGACCAGGTGGGACTGTATTTGGCTTTCGGTATGCCTATACAAAGATGGGACTGGCAGCGGATGTTTGATGGAAGGGAGGTTGGCCGACCCACAACGGGCAATACTTTCCTATATATATAGGAGAAGAGGCCATGGAAAAACAGTTGGTGAATCTGGAGATGGTCCGTATCAAACGGAAAGAGGAGAAGCGCGAGGGAATGGAAGTTTTTATGCAGGGCGGAAAATACGGCATAGCGTTGGATGGAAAAGAGGTGTGTGCCCCTCAGTTCGTGCGGGTAGAACGGATACCTGAACCTTATTTTGCCCTGTGTTTTTACCCATACGATGCCGTCTTCCGGGGGAAGGTGACGGTGGTGGACGGGAAGGGGCGTGATTTGAGGCCGGAACTTTATGGAAAGGTGGAATGCAAAGGGGACTTTTTTAAGGGGTGTGACTTTACGGGAAAGCAGGTTTATTGGGACGGCAAGACCCGGAGGCACTACGAAAGGATGCCGGAACTCGGACGTCTCGGGCGGTTTGAACTGGTCAAGCAGGATGCCGCGTACATGTTCCGCTTCAGGGAACGCGGGCTGGACTTCTCGTTCCGGAAGGAAGATGTGCGGGTCAGTGCCACCGGAAAGGTTTTTATTATTGGCAAGCATCTGATTGTGAATGATAAAAAAGAACAGTTCCTGTATGAATTCATAGGTTTCAGCAAAGGGATGATTTTGGTGAAGCTTCCGGAACAAAATGTGTATCGCCTGATATTGGACTCGGGGAACCGTTATTGTGATTTTAAGCCTCCTTATCCGGGAACAGTAACACGGAACCCAGACCGGATGTATATCAGGTTCCATAATTGGTCCGGTTTTTGATTGGAATGAATACAAAAGTAGTATAAGGATAGTTTTAAATTTGAAATACCTACAAGTCGGTATAGGGGAATCCGTTATTTCTCCGTATCTTTGCAGCCGGTTAGCACATAAATAACTAAAACGGATAAATTATGGAACGTAACAACGAAAGCTGGGCCGGCTTCAAAGGCGAATTGTGGAAGAAGGAAATCAACGTGCGTGATTTCATTCAGAACAATTATACTCCTTACACGGGGGGATGATTCTTTCCTGAAGCCGTCGTCGGAGAAGACCCGCAAAGTGTGGAACAAATTGACCGAGATGTTCAAGGTGGAGCGTGAGAAGGGTGTGTATGACACCGAAACAAAACTCCCCCCAAAGCATCACGACTTACGGGCCGGGTTTATATAGATAAGGATAATGAAGTGGTTGTGGGACTGCAGACGGATGCCCCCGCTCAAGCGTGGTATTTTTCCGAAAGGCGGTATCCGCATGGTGGAAAACAGCCTGGAAGCTTACGGCTACCATCTCGACCCGATGACAAAAGAGATTTTCACGAAATACCGTAAGACGCACAACGAAGGAGTGTTTTCAGCTTATACCGATGAAATGTTGGCATGTCGCCGTTCGGCCATTATTACAGGTTTGCCGGATGCATACGGCCGTGGACGGATTATCGGTGACTACCGTCGTGTGGCCTTGTATGGTACGGCACGTTTGATTGAGGACAAGAAAAAATTCCAAAAACGCCTTGACATCCAGGAACTGAATGATGAAATCATCCGCAACCGTGAAGAGGTTACGGAGCAGATTCGTGCCTTGCAGGATTTTGAGAAGATGTGTGCCGCATACGGATTCGACGTGACCCGTCCGGCCAAGGATGCTCGCGAAGCCGTGCAGTTTGTATATCTGGCTTATCTGGCTGCGGTGAAGGACCAGGATGGTGCGGCCATGTCCATAGGGCGTACTTCTACGTTCCTCGACATCTATATCGAGAAAGATATCCGCGAGGGGAAACTGACGGAAGAAGAAGCACAGGAGTTGGTAGACCAGATGATTATAAAGTTGCGTATCGTACGGTTCTTGCGTACGCCCGAATATAACGACTTGTTTTCCGGTGACCCTATATGGGTGACGGAATCCCTCGGCGGCATGGGCGTGGACGGCCGCACGTTGGTGACGAAGACTTGTTTCTGTTATCTGCATACGCTTTACAACCTCGGGCCGGCTCCGGAACCGAACCTTACGGTGCTGTGGGCGGACAAATTGCCGGAGAACTGAAGAAGTTCTGTGCCAGAGTTTCTATCGACACGTCGGCCATCCAGTATGAGAACGACGACCTGATGCGGGTGGATTACGGTGACGACTATGGCATCGCATGCTGTGTGTCTCCGATGAAAATCGGCAAGCAGATGCGTTCTTCGGAGCCCGTGCCAATCTGGCCAAGTGCTTGCTGTATGCCATCAACGGCGGGCGCGACGAGCGTAGCGGTGTGCAGGTGGCTCCCAAATTCGAACCGATTACGAGCGAATATCTCGACTATGCGAGGTGATGGAGAAATACGAGCAGATGATGCGTTGGTTGGCCAAGGTGTACGTGAATGCCTTGAAGATTATCCACTATATGCACGACAAGTATGACTATGAGGCATACGAAATGGCTCTGCACGATGGCGACGTACAGCGTATCCGTGCTACCGGTATTGCCGGTTTGTCCATCGTGGCCGACTCTTTGGCTGCCATCCGCGACTGCAAGGTGAAGGTGGTTCGCGACGAGCGCGGCTTGGCTGTGGACTTCGAGCGTGAAGGCGAGTATGTACCTTATGGCAACAATGACGACCGCACGGATGCCATCGCTGTGGAAATCACGGAGAAATTCATGGATTACCTCCGTCAGCACGAGACTTACCGCAATGCGGTTGCCACGCAGTCCATCCTGACGATTACCAGCAATGTGGTGTATGGAAAGAAAACCGGTACGACTCCCGACGGCCGCCAGGGCGGTACTCCGTTTGCACCGGGGGCCAACCCGATGAACGGGCGTGACGTGAAAGGAGCCGTTGCAGCGTTGGCTTCGGTGGCCAAGCTTCCGTTCCATCATGCACACGACGGTATCTCTTACACTTTTGCCATATCTCCGGCTACGTTGGGCAAGGAGCGCGACATTCAGGTAAATAATCTGGTCGGCCTGTTGGATGGTTATTTCACTCCGGACGGCGGCCAACATCTCAATGTCAATGTGTTCGACAAGGAATTGTTGATGGATGCCATGGAACATCCCGAGAAGTATCCGCAGTTGACCATCCGCGTGTCCGGCTATGCCGTGAACTTTGTGAAGCTGACGCGTGAACAACAGTTGGATGTCATTTCGCGTACCATCAACCACTCCTTATAATATAAAAGGAAATGGAAAAACCATTGGTGGGTAAAATACATTCATTGGAGAGTTTCGGGACCGTCGACGGTCCCGGAATTCGTTTTGTGACCTTCCTGCAAGGTTGTCCGCTTCGTTGCCTGTATTGCCATAATCCGGACACCTGGGATGCCGGTCGTCCGGCCCGTTATCAAATGGCTCCGGAGGAATTGCTTGCCGAAGTGCTCAAGGTACGCAGTTTCATAGCCCGTGGAGGGGTGACGTTGACTGGGGCGAACCCTTGTTGCAGGCTGATTTCTGCCGCGAGTTTTTTCGTCTCTGCCGCAAGGAAGGCCTTCATACGGCATTGGATACTTCAGGGGCCGTGTTCAATGAACGCGTATGTGCAGTGTTGGATTATACGAACCTGGTGCTTCTCGACATTAAGGCGCTTCGCCCCGAACTTTGCAGGAAAGTCAGCGGAAGTGACGGACGGAATGCCCGGGCTTTGCTTGATGAATTGGAAAAGAGAGGTACGGAGGTTTGGATTCGCCATGTGGTCGTACCCGGCCTGACGGACGATGACACGCTGTTGGATGAACTGGTAGAGTTTGTACGACATTACAAGGTTGTGCGCAAAATAGAATGGTTGCCTTATCATACGATGGGGGTGTTCAAATACGAGGAACTCGGGTTGGACTACCCGTTGGCCGACGTGCCTCCTCTTGCTCGGGAGAGGGTAGAAGCCATTAAGGCACGCTATAAAGGCATCTTCCCTGACTGATGCCGGTATGCCATATTGTATGAAACCTTACTTCTTGAGGGCTTCCGTAAGATGTTGTAAATCATATAGGTAATGGCTGGGGGATTATTCTGCGCCAAAACGGAAATCAATCACAGCCAAATGAAAAATCGTTTGGCTGTGATTGATTTTTATTCTGCGCCAAATGATTTCAGGGCTTCTGTATGCTTGCTCCTTGTCGTGCTTTTTTTCTTGTGGGGCAGGCTTGGGGTGTTGTCCTAAAAGGAGGAATTATTCTTCTAATCCATCCGAAATGGACTTTTGTGTGTTTCGTATTGCTTCTTTTTCTATCTTTGATATTCAAAAGTGTTTTTTATGAGCAGAATATACAATTCCGTCGTGGGTGTACTTTGCGGGGTGGGAATATTGTCTTCTTGCGAAATCATCGAATATCATCCCTACGATACGCGTATAGAAGGAGAGACCGGGCTGACGGAGAAGAACATCCGTTTGATTGAAGACAAGATGCGGGGAAGGCGTGAGTTCCGTTTTGCCATGATCAGCGATACCCAACGCCGGTATGACGAAACGAAAGAAGTCGTGAATATCATCAATAACCGTGGCGACATTGATTTTGTGTTGCATGGCGGCGACATGGCAGACTTCGGGGAGACGAAAGAGTTCTTATGGGCACGTGATTTCTTGAACAAGTTACGGGTGCCGTATGTTTGCCTGTTGGGGAATCATGATTGCCTGGGGACGGGGTTTGATGTGTACCAGAAAGTTTTCGGGAGTGACAATTTTGCTTTTACGGTTGGCAATGTGCGTTTTGTTTGTTTGAATACCAACGCGCTCGAATATGATTACAGCCATCCGGTTCCCGATTTCAATTTTATGGAGGACGAATTGAGGAATATGCCGGTGGGCGTAGAGAAAACCATTGTGGCCATGCACGTGCCGCCCGGCGACGGGGAGTTCAACAACAATGTGGGGCGCGCCTTTGAGCATTACATTGCCAGTTTCCCCCATGTGCAGTTTTGTCTGTTCGGCCACATCCACCGTTGGGCAGAAGAGGAGTTTTTTGATGACGGAGTCGTATATTACGGATGTACGACAGTCGGGAAGCGAGGGTATTACGTCATTACCATAAAAGAAGAAGGATATGAAATTGAACGTTGCGATTTTTAGTATATGGTTTTCAGTGGGCATGCCTTCTTTTGTAATGGGGCAGGGCGCGACGGAGAGGGCAGACTCTGTCCCGACACGCTATGAGAAAATGATGGCACGCCGTATGGAGGGGTGGAAACGTTTGATTCCCGACCATTACAAGATACAGTTTGCGGGAAGCATCGGTGCAGCCTCAATCGGTACGGGTTGGACATACGGGAAGAAGCAGCAATGGGAGACAGATGTCATGTTGGGCTTTCTGCCTAAATTTGAAAGTGAACATCATAAGGCCGTTTTCACTCTGAAACAATCGTATCTGCCCTGGCGGTTACGTGTGAAAGGAAGTGCGTGGGTGATTCAGCCCTTGTCATGCAGTTTGTTCTTGTCCTCCGTGTTAAGCGATAAGTTCTGGACGCACGAGCCGGACCGTTATCCTAAAGGATATTACGGTTTCTCAACTCGTATCCGTGCCAATCTGTCCTTGGGCCAACGTATCGTGTATGACATACCGGATGTTTCCAATTGGAGGGTACAAGATATATCCTTGTATTATGAATTAGGGGCGTGTGATACCGATTTCTGTACTTTCTTTGGTGACCGTAGCATCAAGTTTAAAGAAATTTTAAGTCTGGCTGTCGGTATAAAACTGCATATTTAACTTCTCCTGTTTGCAGGCGTACTTAAAAGTCAGTATCTTGCGTCTTGTTAGAATCCCTTTTTTCAGGTATTGTAAGAATGGTGTAAAGTGATGAACTTTGCCATAGAAAAAGATGTTTAATTTAAAAACAAAAGTGAATATGAAAATCAAATCAATCAAAGGGCGTGAGATATTGGACTCCCGTGGTAATCCGACGGTAGAAGTAGAGGTGGAATTGGAATGCGGCGTGGTGGGCCGCTCATCGGTGCCTTCGGGAGCTTCTACGGGCGAACACGAAGCCTTGGAACTACGTGACGGAGATGAAAAACGTTACGGAGGTAAAGGCGTGTTGAAGGCTGTGGAAAATGTGAATAAGGTAATTGCTCCGGCCTTGGTGGGCTATAGTGCTTTGGAACAGCGTGCCATCGACCACAAGATGTTGGCACTCGACGGCACGAAGACAAAGTCTAATTTAGGTGCCAATGCCATTCTCGGGGTATCGTTGGCTGTGGCTAAGGCTGCTGCGGAATATTTGGACATTCCTTTATATCGTTATATTGGCGGCGTGAACACATACGTGATGCCTGTGCCGATGATGAATATCATCAACGGAGGTTCGCATAGCGATGCGCCGATAGCTTTTCAGGAATTCATGATTCGTCCGGTGGGTGCTCCTTCTTTCCGTGAGGGGCTGCGGATGGGGGCCGAAGTGTTCCATGCCTTGAAGAAAGTGCTTCACGGCCGTGGCTTGAGCACGGCTGTAGGAGATGAAGGCGGTTTTGCTCCTTCATTGGACGGCACTGAGGATGCTCTCGAATCCATAATCGCTGCCATTAAGGCTGCCGGTTACGTGCCGGGTAAGGATGTGATGATTGGTATGGACTGCGCTTCCTCCGAATTCTATAAAGATGGAGTGTACGATTATACCATTTTTGAAGGTGGGAAAGGTAAGAAGCGTACTTCAGACGAGCAGATTGCCTACCTGGAAGAATTAATCACGAAGTATCCGATTGATTCCATTGAAGACGGTATGAGCGAGAATGACTGGGACGGTTGGAAGAAGTTGACGGAACGTATCGGCGGACGTTGCCAGTTGGTGGGCGATGACTTGTTTGTGACCAACGTGGACTTCTTGTCCAAGGGGATTGCCATGGGATGTGCCAATTCCATTTTGATCAAGGTGAACCAAATCGGTTCGCTCAGCGAAACTTTGGATGCCATCGAGATGGCTCATCGCCATGGTTATACAACGGTTACTTCCCACCGTTCGGGAGAGACAGAGGATGCTACGATTGCCGATATTGCCGTGGCCACGAACAGCGGCCAAATCAAGACCGGTTCTTTGAGCCGTTCCGACCGTATGGCCAAATATAACCAGTTGCTCCGTATCGAGGAAGAGCTAGGGGATTTGGCTATGTATGGTTATAAGCGCATCAAGTGAGACTTTACGTATTGTGATTGAATGAAAAAAGAGTTGCTTCGGGAGATATTTTACTGAATGCAACTCTTTTTTTGCAAGAAAAACAGGAAGGCATTGGCTTTTCATATCTTGTTTTTCCTAACTTTGTTTGCACCTTAAAAATTAAAGGCCTATGCCACGGATAAAGGAAGGATTCAAGGGAGAACGGATAGTCGTCTTGCCGGGTTTTTTGATAGAAGAGTTGAAGCGCGACCCTTTGGGCCGCGAGCTTTATATCACGGATATCGGTTATTATCCGCATGCAGGTTTTCATTATTGTGAGCGGAAAGAGGAGGATTCCAATGAGTTTGTGCTGATTTATTGTGTAGAGGGGGAGGGATGGTTCGAACTGGACGGTAAGCGTTATGACGTTGGGGCTAACCAGTTTTTCATTTTGCCCAAATATAAGGCACATGCTTATGGCAGTAAAGCCGAGAATCCTTGGACGATTTACTGGATTCATTTCGATGGCGCAAAAGCCGCCTTTTTCAGCGTAGGGTTCAGTAAGCCGCATGATATTTCACCGGCAGAACATTCCCGTATCAAAGAACGTCTGCTGCTGTTTGAAGAAATTTATGCTTCGGTCAGTTCTGGGTATAACAAGAACTACATGCTGTATGCCACGACGAGCCTTTTCCACTTTTTGGGTTCCATGAAGTTTCTGGGAGAATACCGTGAGTGCCGTTTTGCGGGTGTGCAGGAAAAACGAGACGTGGTGCAGCGTGCCATTCATTTCATGCAGGAAAACCTGAATAAGAAAATCCGTCTGACGGATATTGCCCGCGAAGTGAAACTTTCCCCGTCTTACTTCTCCAATATCTTTGAGGACAAGACCGGTTCTCCCCCTTTGCGTTATTTGGGATACCTCCGTATTCAGGAAGCCTGTCATTATCTGGATTTCACAGATTTGAAAATCAGTCAGATCAGTCCGTTGGTCGGTTATGAGGATTCGCTTTATTTTTCCCGGCAGTTCACGAAATACATGGGCATGTCGCCGTCGGAATATAAATCAAAAAAGAAAGGATAAGGTTTTAAATAATTATATAATTGAGGAACGAGACATGAATACGAAATCTCTATTATCTTTAGCAGCAGGCATTTTCCTGCTTTGCAGTTGCCATACGGAGCCTGCTTCCCGTGAAGGAGAAACGGGGGCGGCAGACAGTGTGGTGGTGAAAAATGAAGTCGTGAATACGATTCTGCAGCGTCGCAGCATCCGGAGATACAAGCCTCAACCGGTGGAGAAGGACAAGTGGGCGCAGATTGTGGAATGTGGGCTGTATGCTCCCAACGGGAAGGGACTTCAATCGTGGGAAGTACGTGTTGTGGACAATCCCCGTTTGTTGGCTTCGATAGATTCGGCTTACAGCCATTTTATGGGGAAAGGACAGGGGAAAACCACTCTTCGGGCTGCATACGGTGCACCTGTGTTGGTATTTATCGCATACGATACGACTTATGATTTGTCGCAGGTAGATTGCGGGCTGTTGGGTGGAAACATGATGATTGCGGCTCAATCGTTGGGGATTGGTTCATGTTGCTTGGGTGGTATTTGCCGTTTCCTGAATGAACCGGAAGGTCGTGAATTGCTTGATGAATTGGATTTTCCCGAAACGCATAAATTACTTTATGCCATAGCTTTCGGTTATCCGGACGAAGAACCTTCTCCCAAACCTCGTGATATGAATAGGGTCCGGACGGTTGAATGATGCGGTTTTTGTTGATTGGGGATTAAAGAATGAGAAGTATGAGACGTTTCTATATATTGGGGGTAGCCATGGGAATGAGTGCATTTTGAGCAGCCTTTTCGGTTGCCATGTTTCGGACGGGGATTTCCGTTCGCTTTCCGTAGCGGAATTCAAAGAATGCATTGCCGATACGGCGGTCGTGCGTTTAGATGTACGTACGGACGAAGAATATGCGGAGGGGCATATTGCCGGGGCGATGAACATAGACGTGTTACAACCGGATTTCGAACAGAAGAGCAAGGCCGTTTTACCGAAGAACAAGACCATAGCCTTGTATTGCCGGAGTGGGAAACGCAGCAAGAAAGCTGCACGGATTCTGAGTGAGCTTCATTATAAGGTAGTGGAACTTGACGGTGGATACATGGAATGGAAGCAGGCCGGACTGTGACGGGGCAAGTCTTGAAATGGATGAGTCCGGGGCTGCTCCAGTGGAAAGGAGAAACTATTCTGGGTAAAAAATGACTGTAATTTCGCGATAGGCTTGCATATAATGGCTCTTTTCATATCTTTGCTATCCGATTTCAAGGAAATCACGCGGAAATAGCTCAGTCGATAGAGCACTAGCCTTCCAAGCTGGGGGTCGCGGGTTTGAGTCCCGTCTTCCGCTCTGATTTTTTTGCTGTTATAGCTCAGCGGTAGAGCACTTCCTTGGTAAGGAAGAGGTCCCGAGTTCAAGTCTCGGTAACAGCTCGGATGAGCATTAGATTATTCATTAATTAAATAAAAAGGAAAAAGCTATGGCTAAAGAGAAGTTTGAGCGTACCAAACCTCATGTAAACATTGGTACTATCGGTCACGTAGACCACGGAAAGACTACTTTGACTGCTGCTATTACTACAGTATTGGCAAAGAAGGGTTTGTCAGAAGTAAAATCGTTTGATCAGATTGATAACGCTCCCGAAGAAAAAGAGCGTGGTATTACTATCAATACATCACACGTTGAGTATGAAACTGCAAACCGTCACTATGCACACGTTGACTGCCCGGGACATGCCGACTATGTAAAGAACATGGTAACAGGTGCTGCGCAGATGGATGGTGCAATCATCGTGGTTGCTGCAACTGATGGTCCGATGCCTCAGACTCGTGAGCACATCTTGTTGGCTCGTCAGGTAAACGTTCCGCGTTTGGTCGTATTCTTGAACAAGTGCGATATGGTTGATGACGAAGAAATGTTGGAACTCGTTGAGATGGAGATGCGTGAACTGTTGGCAGCTTATGACTTCGAAGAAGATACTCCGATTATCCGTGGTTCTGCTTTGGGCGCATTGAATGGTGTACCTGAATGGGAAGATAAGGTAATGGAACTTATGGACGCTTGTGATACTTGGATTCAGGAGCCTGTTCGTGACGTTGAAAAGCCTTTCTTGATGCCGGTTGAGGACGTATTCTCTATTACTGGTCGTGGTACTGTAGCAACTGGTCGTATCGAGACTGGTGTTGTGAAAGTAGGTGATGAAGTTCAGATTCTCGGTTTGGGCGAAGACAAGAAGTCTGTGATTACCGGTGTAGAAATGTTCCGTAAGTTGTTGGACGAAGGTGAAGCTGGTGATAACGTTGGTTTGTTGCTTCGTGGTATCGATAAAACAGAAATCAAGCGTGGTATGGTAATTACTCATCCGGGGTCTATTACTCCTCACTCTGGTTTCAAGGCTTCTATCTACGTTTTGAAGAAAGAAGAAGGTGGACGCCATACTCCGTTCGGAAACAAATACCGTCCTCAATTCTATTTGCGTACTATGGACTGTACAGGTGAAATTCACTTGCCAGAAGGTACAGAAATGGTAATGCCGGGTGATAACGTGGAAATTACAGTAAACTTGATTTATCCGGTAGCCTTGAACGTAGGTTTGCGTTTCGCTATCCGTGAAGGTGGACGTACGGTAGGTTCTGGTCAGATTACTGAAGTTTTTGACTAATTTAAGGTCATCATAGGCTCTCCCCTAAGAGAGAGCCATTTACGGGAGTAGCTCAGTTGGTAGAGCACCGGTCTCCAAAACCGGGTGTCGGGAGTTCGAGCCTCTCCTCCCGTGCTAATAATAAAGAGTATGTTTAAGAAGATCTTTAAATATTGTAAGGAATCTTATGATGAGCTTGTCCATAAAACAACTTGGCCGACTCGTTCAGAACTTACTAACAGTGCAGTCGTAGTATTATCTGCTTCCCTACTCATTGCACTGGTTGTTTTTGCTATGGACTTCGTATTCCAGAGCGCAATGGAAGTTATTTATCCTAATTAAGTAGAGAGATGGCTGATACTGAAATGAAATTGGTACGTTATGCGTGCCGTGAGTTGGAAAGGAAAGCAAGGTGAAGGAGTACATTGATGCCGAAATTAAAAAAGGTGACTTTGGAAAATTCGTCTCTCAGGTGTTGATACCGACAGAAAAGTAGTTCAGGTTCGTAATGGTAAACGTATCGTTAAGGAACGTAATCATTTACCGGGTTATGTGTTGGTAGAGGCGGCTTTAGTGGGTGAGATACCTGTATTGTTGCGTAATACGCCGAACGTATTGGGCTTTTTGGGTGAATCTAATAGTAACCCTACTCCGTTGCGTCAATCTGAGGTTAATCGTCTTTTAGGTGCTGTTGACGAAATGCAAGATGTACCTGAAGAAGTGTTGATACCTTATGCTGAAGGGGAAACGGTTAAGGTAACAGAAGGACCTTTTAGTGGCTTTTCTGCCGTAATCGAAGAAGTGAATAACGAAAAGAAGAAGCTGAAAGTAATGGTTAAGATTTTCGGCCGTAAGACGCCGTTGGAATTAGGTTTTATGCAAGTGGAGAAAGAATGATGCGTTTTGTTACGCGTATTGTTCTTGAATATCAAATTCAATAAATAACAAAAAATGGCTAAAGAAGTTGCTGGATTAATCAAATTACAGATTAAAGGAGGCGCTGCAAATCCATCACCCCAGTAGGTCCTGCTTTGGGTTCCAAGGGTATCAATATCATGGATTTCTGTAAAGCATTCAACGCCAGAACGCAGGAGAAAGTCCGGTAAGGTGCTCCCGGTGGTAATCACCTATTATACATGATGAAGTCAGTATGCACTTTTAATCGTCAAGACTCCTCCCGTAGCAGTACTAGTTGTGGAGATTGCCGAAGTTAAAAAGGTGGTTTCTGCTGAAACCGAACCGTAAAAAAG
>ENA-OQBV01001024-OQBV01001024.1-human-gut-metagenome-genome-assembly--contig:-NODE-1024-length-14829-cov-3.244048_pt1 | contig 14829 bp, 20 predicted proteins | sample MGYA00242750_ERZ504559 | MGnify/ENA primary metagenome ERZ504559 (study PRJEB26092, sample SAMD00036230) | human gut metagenome | host: Homo sapiens | study: EMG produced TPA metagenomics assembly of...
AATTTAAAACCGGTTGTCACAGAGGAATTTAAAGAGCCTTGCAGCAATCTGTATGTGCGTGACAAGAAAAGCCTGTTATTCGAAGTCACGTACTATAAAAGGCGGATTAATTTTGAAGTATTTCATGTGCTGACGGACGGAACAGGTGCGACATGTTTTTTAAAGGAGATTGTCAAACACTATATTGTGCTGGCATATGGTGAAGCCGATATTCCACTTGATAAGGAGCATATCACAATTCAGGATCAGGAATCAGACAGTTTTCGAAAATATTATTCTGATTTACGGCGAGAGAAGAAGGAAAAGGTAAAAGCATATCAGATTAAGACTCTTCGGAAGGCGAGAGGACCGCTGCAGGTGACAGAAGCGGTGCTGTCGGTAAAAGAAGTGCTGGCAAAGGCGCGGGAATATCAGGTGTCGATGACTGTTTTTTTGACGGCAGTATTCCTTTGTGCGATCCACAGGGAGATGCCGAAAAGACAGGAAAAGCATCCGGTTGTTCTGATGGTCCCGGTGAATCTTCGCAATTTTTTTCCTTCAGATTCGATGCTGAATTTCTTCGGATATATTGAACCTGGGTATCGTTTTCGAGAAGGGGACACTTTTGAGCAGGTACTTGCACAGGTGAAAACATATTTTCAGGAGGAGCTTACGAAGGAAAGACTTTCGATGCGCATGAATGAGCTGATCGCGCTGGAGATGAACCCAATTCTGCGGGTGGCGCCGTTGGAGTTGAAAAATTTGGGGATTTTGGCGGGAGCAAAGATGGCGGCAAGTGATGTGACTGCAATTTTCTCTAATATGAGCGTTGTAAAAATGCCGGAAGCGTATGTCCCGTATATAGAGCGGTTTGGCGTGTATACAAGTACACCGAAGACGGAACTTTGTATGTGCTCATTTGAAGACAAACTTTCCCTTGGGTTTACATCGAGGTATGACAGCATGAATATTAAGAGGAATTTTTTTCAGATATTGTCAGAGCTTGGAATACATTCGAAAGTGGAAGAACCAGACTATCCGGAGGAGAGACTTGCGAGTGCGGCGGCTGTAAAATTTTTCGAGTGGTTCTCATTTGTCTGTATTGCTTTTGCGGTGATTGCGGCAGTGGTGAATATTACACTGACACCGGGGAAATATTGGGCGCTCATCGTATCAGGCGGAATCTTAAGTATGTGGACAGCGTTGGCAATCGGGTTTGTAAAGAGATATAATCTTTTGAAAAATGCAATGTGGCAGTTGATTCTGATCACGGTTGGATGTCTCATCTGGGATCTTGGAACCGGATGGCATAAATGGTCAATTGATTTGTTTTTCCGGGAATTAGTGTTATAATAATGATATCCATGCTGATGATTACAAAGCTGCAGAGATTGGCTGCGAATGAATACATGATTTATTTTGTGATGGCGGCGGGATATGGATTTGTGATACCATTGGTTTTATTATTGACGGGAGTGCTTGGAGTTACATTTCCATCGGTTATCTGTGTGGGATTTAGTTTCCTGTTCTTTATGGCGCAGGTCATTTTTAGAAGACGGGAATTAGGGGAGGAATTAAATAAAAAGTTTCACATTTGATTAGTAAGGAGGAAGCAGTATGAAATGTACAAGATGCGGTAAAGAGATGACGATTAAGCCGGTGCAGTCCGGTACGGACGAAAGTGGGGAGCCTGTTTTTACACGATATGCATTTTGCTATGACTGCAAGATAAAGGTGAATCTGGACAAGCAAAAAGAAAGAGACACGCAGAAAAAAGCGACGGCAGAAGATGTGGTAGAGACAAAAACAAAGAGAAAGAAAAAGAGAGGGAAAAAGCTTCCTTCTGTTTCGCTTCCGAAAAGACGAGGCGGAAGAGGAAAGACGAAAGCGAGGAAAGAAAGACGAGGCGGCGGATTGCTCAAGTTCTTACTCTTTCTGATCGTTGTTGCGGTACTTGGATTTGCAGCATATACCTATCGGCATCCAATTGCAAAATTCGCACAGCAGATGTATGACAAGTATATGAATCAAACAGAAGAAAATCAACCGGAAGATTCAAAGAATGAGGATTTGAACATAGATTCCGGTGATAATAATAATACTGCCACGCCTGATTCAGACACAACGGATGAACCGCAGAATCAAACTGAGCCGGTAGATCAAACACAAGGGGGCAATGGAAGCAGTACACCGGAAAGCAGTGATGATAAGACACAGGATACTCCGGCGACACCTTCTGACGGGACAGCGACAGAGCCTACATCATAGTGTATATAGAATAACAGAAGATGGAACATGTAATGTGTGAACGGGGAAGATTCCCCGTTCACGCATTTTTATTTTGCAGCCTTTTTGGCAAAATCAGTTGTTACAAGTTCTTCGTAAGGTGCCCGCTTAGTGAGTTCGTCAGCAGATTCCAAAATATTTTGCAAAAGTTCAAAGCTTTCTTTTTCAAAAAATTAGATTTTCTTTCCAAGTCTCCTGCTCATAGTAACGGGTCACAATCGTTGTGATAGTGGCTAAGTCTGTCTCTTTGAACTGTGGTGCAATGATTTTTGCAATTTCTTCCGGAGTATGTGTCTGCACGTAGTCCATTCCTTTTTGCAGCGCATCCGTGAATCCCTGAATGACGTCTTTATTTTTTTCGATATAGCTTTTCTTTGCAGAAAATGCGGTGTAAGGGACATATCCACTGTCCTCGCCGAGAGAAGCGACAACATATCCCTTTCCGCCTTTTTCCAAAGTGGTAGCTCCCGGCTCAAATTCAACTGTAAAATCCGCCTGACCTTCTGAGAAAGCGGCGGCAGTAGAGCCAAAGTCAATATTTTGGTTGATTGTCAGATCTTTTTCGATGTCGATTACCCCTTTTGTTTTAAGATATACTCAAATACCATTTCAGGCATGCCGCCTTTTCGTCCGCCGAGCACTGTTTTCCCTTTTAGATCCGTCCATGAAAAATCAGGCATTTCTTCTCGCGCTACAAGAAAATTACCGGCACGTTGTGTAAGCTGGGCAAAATTTACAACATAGTCGTTTGCACCTTCATTATAGGTATAAATAGATGCTTCTGACCCCATGAATCCGATATCTGCCTCGCCGGAGAGCACGGCGGTCATTGTTTTGTCGGCTCCAAATCCAGTGACGAGTTCGAGATTAATGCCCTCGTCTTCAAAGTATCCTTCTTCGATGGCTACATACATTGGTGCATAAAAGATGGAGTGAGCTACTTCGTTGAGAACAACTTTAGTAGAGTCCGGAAGAAATTTCTGTTGATTTTCTTTTTGTGGTTTGGCAGGTTTGCTTTCTTCTTTTGAAGAGCATGCAAGCAGAGAAGTGACAGATATTGCTGTCACTAATGCGAGAGTAAGAAAACGCTTTTTCATAATATCCTCCTGATGATCAAATCTGATTCTTCTATAAATATATGAGAAAAATCAGAATGTGTACCATTAGCAGAGAACAATGACTATTTTGGTGGCTGTTCGGAATCCGGTGTCTTTACTTTTACCTTTGGCGGTTCGTAGTGATAGATATCCTCATAGGATTCCAACTCAGCTTTACTTGTCGGAGCTGCGGGAATAAGACCGGTACAGTCCTGTGTAGAAGCGGCGTTTGCCAGATAGTCGTAAGAATCAATGATTTTTTTGATTTTTTTTATTATCAGCCATAATAAGTCTCCTTTTTATAAAAAATGTGGTAAGATATAAGCTTAGGATATGTAAATACAAAGATTCTATGCAGAAAGAAGGAAGATTGAGATGAATATAAAAGTAGATACACATTCCCATACACTTGTAAGTGGACATGCATATAGCACAATACAAGAGATGGCGAAGATGGCGAGAGAACATGGGATGGAAGCGATTGCATTTACGGAGCATGCGCCAAAGATGCCGGGAACTTGCGGAATATTTTATTTTGAAAATTTGAAAATTGTGCCAAGAGAGCGTTACGGGATCAAAATGCTTTTTGGAACAGAGCTCAATATTATGGACAGCGAGGGAACAGTAGATATGCGCGATGGGCTTTTAAAACATCTTGATATTGTCATTGCGAGTATTCATACGCCATGCTTTTGTGGAGAAAGAACAAAAGAAGCGGTGACGAGAGCCTATGTAAATGTGATGAAAAATCCGTATATCAATATTATCGGTCATCCGGATGATTCTCGTTTTCCGATTGACTATGAAGTGCTTGTCAAGACTGCAAAGGAGACAGGGACACTTCTAGAGGTCAATAATTCCTCGCTGCGGGAAGATAATAAAAGAGAAAATGCGGATGAGAATATCCGAGTTATGTTGGAGTATTGTAAAAAATATGAGGTTCCAATCACAACAGGAAGTGATTCGCATTTGGATCTGGATGCGGGAAAACTGAATTTAGCAGAACAAATTTTGACGGAATGTCATTTTCCGGAAGAATTGATCGTCACAACATCATTAGAAAAATTGAAACCATATGTGAATCGATACAAAAAAAACTAGACTTTAAGAGTTTACTGTGCTAAAATATAAAAATAGTACAACACTATAAAGGAGACTTAAAATGAGTAAAAAAATTAGAACAGAAGCAGTCGATTATCTGTTTGAAGCAATTTTGAGCTTAAAAGATAAGGAAGAATGTTATACTTTTTTTGAAGATATATGTACCATCAATGAGCTGTTGTCGTTGTCACAGCGGTTTGAGGTTGCCAAAATGCTCAGAGAACAGAAGACATATTTGGAGATTGCAGAAAAGACAGGGGCATCGACAGCCACAATCAGCCGTGTGAATCGTTCTTTAAACTATGGAAATGACGGATATGATATGGTATTTGAACGAATCAGTCTGGATGAAGATGAAGAATAAGAGAAGTAAGAAAAAGTGCATCAGGTCAAGTGATGCACTTTTTTCCACAGTGGAAAGGTTAAAAGCAGGGCTGTTATTGCTTATACTTGCAGTATTCTTTCAGTTTTTGGCAAGAAATGTGAATGGATTTGCGCAGTGGTATGCGACTTCAATATACAGAATACTTGTAACAATTATCAGCAGAGTCTGCTCTGTGTTTCCGTTTTCGATTGTTGAGATTTTGCTTTATGTGCTGCTCGTAGTTCTGGCGGCTGGGGTGATGAGGGGAATCTACAGAATCTGCAGAAAAACAGAAAAGGCATCCACGATTGCTTTGAAAGGGAGTTCGTGGGTATGCTTGTTAGTAGGAGGATTGTTTTTTATCTACACAATGACCTGTGGGATCAATTATCACAGAACATCTTTTGCTGAGGAGGCGGGCATAACGGATGCGGAATACTCACAGGAAGAATTGGTTCAGTTGGCTGAGTATCTTACGGAAGAAGTCAATGAATTGGCAGATACGGTTCCGCGGACGAAAGAGGGAATCTTTGTGTTGAAAGGGAACACGAAAAAAGAAGCGGTAAGGTCGATGGAACATCTTGCAGAGACCTATTCGGTGTTGGAAGGATATTATCCAAATCCCAAACCTGTCTGGATATCGGAAATTTTGTCATATCAGCATCTGACAGGAGTGTATTCACCATTTACAATTGAGGCAAATTATAATGCGGATATGACAGACTATAATATCCCGTTTACGATGTGTCATGAATTGTCTCATCTGAGAGGGTTTATGTCAGAGGATGAGGCGAACTTTATTGCATATTTAAGTTGTATCAAATCGGAGTCAGAAGAGTTCAGATATAGTGGATTTTTGTCAGGATGGCTGTATGTGATAAACGCCCTTTACGGGGAAAATACAGAAAAATATGAGGAACTGTGTGAACGCCTGAATATAAATGCGCTGAAAGATTTACAGGCGAATAATTCATTTTGGGATAAGTACGATGGCATAACAGCAGAAGTGGCTGACAGAGTAAATGACATTTACTTAAAGGCAAACAGACAAATTGACGGCGTAAAAAGCTATGGGAAAGTAGTAGATCTGATGCTTGGATATCAAAGAATTATGCAGTAAAAAAAGTAGAAGTGTGAAGCTTCTACTTTTTTTTCTCATAATAGTTAGGAAATTTTTCAGGAAGAGAATCAATGAGTTTTTCAATAATTTGTTTCTTGACATACACATCGAAACTGAGTGTGCAAATGAAAGAAAACAATTGTAAAAATTCACGATCCTGTTCGTTCTCTTCTGAAAATGTCTCAGAAGAGGAAGCATACATTGCCTTGAGCTCTTCTTTTAAAGTATCAATGCGATCTTTTTCAAATGAACAGACCTCATCGTAAATATGCGTCAGGTTCAGCTTGCTGTCGGTATGGAAGTACCGATCGGTAACCGGTCTCAAAAGCATCTCGATATCTTTGATAGATAAGAAACTTTTAAAATAATAGATAAAAGTAAGAACGAGAAGATGTTCTTTTGTATACTTTTTCTTTTCCGGAGAAGGAAGCAGATTGTTCTTGGCATAATTGTTGATCATTGTCTTAGTAAGAACCTTGTCATCCTCATAGCGCTTGGAAGAAGCCATCTGCTTATCCATAAAAGTGGTAACCTGATCCATATATAAATCGATATTAGGAATATCAATAGATTTTACATAATCAATTCTGGAAATACTTTCCAAAATACTGTTTAATAAATCATTCGTATCAATTGTCATTTTATCACCTCGATAATTGCATTATATAGTAATAGAAACTATATGACAAGTATTTTGAAAATCCGGTGCCGGAAAATAAAAAAGGAAGGATTGATATTTTTTGACAAAACGTATTGTTCCTGTTGACTATAGATAACCTCTATGTTATTATAGGGTTACATCTATAGTAAGGGAGAAAACTATAGAAAAAAATAATATAATAAGAGAGGATAAAATATGAGTAAAGCGACAAAAACGAAAAAGGCAGTAAGCCTTGAAGTCTTTATCTTTCTTGCAGTGATTATTGCATTCTTTGGATTGATAGGGGCGAAAATGGGCGGTGTAAACATGATGCAGACGATGATGAACACAGCCTATCAGTTACTTCTTGAAACAGTATTTTATATCATGGCGATTGCGGTTATAGCAGGAGCCGTATCTGGGTTATTTTCAGAATTTGGTTTGATTGCATTAATCAATAAAATAATTTCTCCCCTAATGAAACCAGTGTATGATTTACCTGGAGCAGCTTCAATGGGAGTCTTGACTACGTACTTGTCAGATAACCCGGCAATTTTAGGACTTGCAGAGGACACAAACTTTAAAAAATATTTCAAAAAATATCAATTACCGGCACTGACAAATTTAGGTACAGCATTCGGTATGGGTCTTATTGTTACAACATCAATGATCGGTATTACATCTCCAACAGGTGAGAATCTTGGATTTGCAGCTCTGATCGGTAATATCGGTGCAATTATCGGTAGTGTTGTCAGTGTAAGAATGATGATTTGGTTTACGAAGAAAGAATATGGTACGACAGAATATTGTATTCCGCTTGAAGAAGGAAGTGAAAAAGATGTCTTTGAGCAGAGAGAAATAAGAGATGGCGGAATTGGAGCGAGAGCATTGGAAGCACTGTTGGACGGCGGTAAGAATGGTGTGGATGTAGGTCTTGCAATTATTCCTGGTGTACTTGCGATTTGTACAGTTGTAATGATGCTTACAAATGGACCTTCCGCAGACGGTGTTTACACAGGTGCTGCTTATGAGGGAGTTGCATTGTTGCCATGGATTGGAGAAAAATTGCAGTTTATCTTATCTCCATTATTTGGTTTCTCTTCACCATCAGCAATCTCTGTTCCAATCACAGCATTAGGAGCGGCCGGAGCAGCTGTTGGATTGATACCTAAGATGGTAGCAGACGGTGTAGCACATGCGAATGACGTTGCAGTATTTACAGCAATGTGTATGTGCTGGAGCGGATACTTAAGTACTCATGTTGCGATGATGTCAAGTTTGAAGTGCAGCAAACTTACAGGAAAAGCAATCATCAGCCATACAATCGGTGGTATTGTGGCAGGTATCGCAGCAAACTGGTTATTCCAGTTAGCATCTTTCATAATGTAATTTGAATAATGTTTAAAATGGAATGTGCGAGAGTACATTCCATTTTTGGCAGGAGGGAAGAACGTATGAGCGAAAAAATGAAAATATTTCAAAAGATTCAATATGTGACGGTGGGAATTGCATTTGCATCAATTGTTTTGCCATTGATATTGCTTATATTTATTCCTCTTGTTTTTATGCGGTATACCCTCTATAATGATTACATACTTGTGCAGTGCTATATTTTTGGAACGGAACGGATTCCATATGAGAGCATTACCAGTATAAAGAAGACGTGGAATCCATTGTCTTCGGCAGCAATGTCACTTCGCAGGATTCAGATTGATTACACGGTAAACGGACGGCATGAAATCATGTTGATTTCGCCGGTAAAAAGAGATGAATTTTTAAGAGAAGTGGAAAAAAGAATGGGAATTCAGAACATAAAGAAGGAGAGTTTATGAGCATTTACGATACATTGAATAAAGAACAACGTGAAGCGGTCTATCATACAGAGGGGCCGCTTCTCATTCTCGCGGGAGCAGGTTCGGGAAAGACAAGAGTGCTGACACACCGCATCGCATATTTGATTGATGAAAAGGGAGTCAATCCATGGAACATTTTGGCGATTACATTTACGAACAAAGCAGCAGGGGAGATGCGTGAGCGTGTAGATCAGATTGTCGGATTCGGCTCGGAGAGCATCTGGGTGAGCACGTTTCATTCGACCTGCGTGCGGATATTGAGAAGACATATTGACTTACTTGGATATGATACTAGCTTTACGATTTATGATGCGGATGATCAAAAGACGCTTATGAAAGATGTCTGCAAATATTTACAGATTGATACAAAAGTCTATAAGGAGCGGAACCTTTTGGCGGCGATTTCTTCGGCGAAGGATGAGCTGATCACGCCGGAAGAATATGAACTGAATGCGGCGGGGGACTTCGGAAAGCAGAAGATCGCAAAGGTATATAAAGAATATGAAAAACAACTGCGGGCAAACAATGCACTGGATTTTGATGATCTTCTCGTGAAGACAGTACAACTGTTTCAGACACAGCCGGAGATACTCGATTATTATCAGGAGCGGTTCCGCTATATTATGGTAGATGAGTATCAGGATACGAATACGGTGCAGTTTGAGCTGATTCGGATTTTGGCAAAGAAATATAGAAATCTCTGCGTGGTAGGAGATGATGACCAGTCTATTTACAAATTCCGCGGGGCAAATATCAAAAATATTTTGAATTTTGAGCATGTGTTTGAAGATGCAAAAGTGATCAAACTGGAGCAGAATTATCGTTCTACAGGTAATATTTTGAATGCGGCGAATGCGGTGATCAAGAATAATTTTGGACGTAAGGAGAAATCACTCTGGACAGAAAATGGTGAGGGGGATAAGATTGCATTTAGTCAGTTCGACAGTGGATATGATGAGGCAGAATACATTGTGGGAGATATCAAAGAGCATGTGAATAACGGAATACGCACATACAATGATCATGCTGTTTTGTATCGCACCAATGCGCAGTCACGTATGTTTGAAGAAAAATTTGTAACAGCCAACATTCCGTATAAAATTGTGGGCGGCATTAATTTCTATGCAAGAAAAGAGATCAAAGATTTACTTGCATATTTGAAAACAATCGACAATGGGAAAGATGATTTGGCGGTCCGAAGAATTATCAATGTGCCAAAACGTGGCATTGGGCTTACGACAATCAACCGAGTGCAGGAAAATGCACTGGAGCGCGGAGTAAGTTTTTACGAGACACTCCGAGCAGCGGATCTGATTCCAAATATTGGGAGAAGTGTGAGTAAATTAGAGTCATTTGTGGCGTTGATTGAACATTTTAAAAGTGAGGCAAAAAACATGTCTATCTGCGATCTTATGCAGGAAATTCTGGATATGACAGGATATATCGAAGATCTGAAATCGGAGGGCGATATTGAAGCGGAGACAAGAATCGAAAATATCGATGAATTGATGAATAAAATCGCAGCTTATGAGGAATCCTGTGAAGATGAAATGCCGACATTGAGCGGATTTTTAGAGGAAGTTGCACTTGTCGCAGATATCGACAGTTTGGATGAGGACAGTGATTATGTGGTCCTGATGACACTGCACAGTGCAAAAGGTCTTGAATTTCCGGAAGTGTATCTTGCAGGAATGGAAGATGGTCTTTTTCCCAAGCTATATGACAATCACATCCGATGATCCGACTGAGGTGGAGGAAGAGCGAAGACTCTGTTATGTTGGAATTACAAGAGCAAGAGAAAATCTGACGCTGACTTGTGCGAGAAGAAGAATGGTGCGCGGAGAGACGCAGTACAATAAGATGTCTCGATTTTTAAAGGAGATTCCGGTGAATCTTTTAAGCACAGGCAATCTCATCGAAAAAGATGAGAAAGAAGTTCCAAAGCAGAATGCATATATGCAGGCAAAACAAGCATTCCGCACACAGGCATTTGCTATGCAGAAACCGGAAGCAGCAGTTTACAGTTACGCAAGGGGGAAGGTCTGTGCTTATGATGTGGGGGACAGGGTCAGACATATGAAGTTCGGAGAAGGACTGGTGACTGGAATTACAGAAGGCGGACGTGACTATGAAGTCACGGTTACAGTTTGATACAAGCCGGTGTGAAAAAGATGTTTGCTACATTTGCAAAATTACAAAAAGTATAAGGATTTGCATAAAATGATAGAATCTACATATGGTAATATCAGTATGTAAGTGTTATAATGTGAAAAAGAGAACAGTGACTTCTGAGGAAAGTCGGAAAGGACGTGGACATATGAATAAATTAGAAGATATGATTGCAGCATCAAAATTAAATGAGTTACTGCACAAAAAAGATGATGAAAAAGCGAAAAACACATTGCTTTGGGTTTTGGCGATTGTAGGTGCAGTGGCAGCAATTGCAGGAATCGCTTACGCAGTATATAAGTTCTTTACACCAGACTATTTGGAAGACTTCGAAGAGGACTTTGAAGACGATTTCGACGACGATTTTTTCAGTGATGATGATGAAGTTTAATTAGTTGAGGGCGGTGGTAATGTGACAATTACTGCCGTCCTCAATTCAATAAGGGGGAGGATACATATGATAACAAGTGATATGCCGCTTAGAAAGCAGATTTTTTCTATCCCGAATATACTTGGATATTTTCGGATATTGTTACTTCCGCTGATCGTATGGAGATATGTGACAGCAGATTCGATTGCAGAGTTCCATATGGCGGCAGTTATTATTGGAATTTCAGGAATTACCGATTTTTTAGATGGATTTATTGCAAGAAAATTCAATATGATTACTAACCTGGGAAAGATTGTTGACCCGGTTGCAGATAAATTAACACAGGCAGCGATTGTATTTTCTTGTCGTTCCGTTTCCAATGGCTGATTCCGGTTGTGGTGCTGTTTGTCATCAAAGAAGGGGTTATGGGAAATTATGGGCGTGATTCTTCTGAAAAAAAGGGAAAATGTTAAACGGTGCGAAGTGGTTCGGAAAAGTATCGACAGCAGTGCTTTATGTTGTGATGTTTATTTTGATTCTGGCGCCGAATATTCAGGAGCAAATTGCGAATATGTTGATTGTATTGAGCGGTTTTCGCTTTTGATGTCATTTATACTGTATATTCCGGTGTACAAAAAAATATTGAGCGAAGCATAATTTCATGTAAAAAAAGAGTTCGGTATGCGAAAGCAAATCGAACTCTTTTTTTTCATGTGATCTGCAGTGCTTATTAGAGCCGATCAATGATGTCAGATGCGTGCAATGCCTTTTGGATAATATGCAGAATATCAGGCTGCACTTTTTGCGGATCGTCAAGCTGAAATGGCATATCGTCTAAAAACGCATTTGAAAGCCGGTAAATATATGCCTCTTCTTCAGGTTGTTCTGCAATCAGAACATCCCCCTGAGTACGCATCTCATCTGTATTTTTTTCATGCTCAAGACTCATCTCAGTCAGCATCGAGAGCATAATGCAGAAATGCTCTTCATCCCAAGCGGACAGATACATACATTTACAGAGCCCTTTGGTGAAAAATGGATAATCGGCGAAACAGTCTAAAAGCTCTTTGAAACGTGTCCGGTGGCTTGAGTTCTCGAATAGATGTTCTTTGTCTAAAGCGGCAATCCATTGTTCTTTCCAATTCATGAAATCCCTCCTCAATCTGTATTACTAAAATTATAGATGGAAAAAGGCAAGAACTCAAATACATTTTGGAAAGATTGTTCACTTTTGGTTGGCGAAAAAAAGTTGGAAACTGATAGAATAAAACAATAAATGAAAAGGTATAGAGAGGATTTTATATAGATGAAAAAGAGAAGAGTATATGAGGCATTAATTCAAAAAAGTAGCATTTCCGAACAAAGGACTGGTGACTGTCGAGGGCGAGGAAAAATCAGTGATTGTAAAAAATGGTATTCCAGGTCAGAAGGTAAAATTCTGTGTAAACAAAATACGAAAAGGGAAAGCGGAAGGAAGGCCTTTTGGAAGTTCTTGAAAAATCACCTTTGGAGACAAGAGAACCTGTGTGCAGCATTTTCCCTGCCTGTGGAGGCTGTATGTACCAGACGATGTCTTACGAGGAACAGATGAAAATGAAAGGTGATCAGGTAAAAGAAATATTGGATGCCGCCATTTTGGAAGATTATGAATTTGAGGGGGTAAAAGCAAGCCCAAAAGAGTTCGCTTACCGTAATAAGATGGAATTTTCCTTTGGAGATGAATACAAAGACGGTCCGCTGTCACTTGGGCTGCACAAAAAGGGAAGCACATATGATGTGCTGACAGCAGCTGATTGTAAATTAGTGCACGAAGATATGACAAAGATTCTCTTGTGTGTATTGGAATATTTTAAAGAGAAAAATGTGGCATATTATAAAAAAATGCAACATGTGGGTTATCTTCGCCACCTGCTTTTACGCCGTGGTGATCAGACCGGAGAAATTCTCGTAAACCTTGTGACAACAACACAGGAAGAACACGATTTATCTTTGCTTGTGGACGCACTTTTGGCATTGCAGCTGGAAGGAAAAATCGTTGGAATTCTTCATATTTTAAATGATTCCTTATCTGATGTAGTACAGAGTGATGAAACTCGAATTTTATACGGACAGGACTTTTTCTACGAGAAATTGCTTGATATGGACTTCAAAATCACACCGTTTTCATTCTTCCAGCCAAATACAAAGGGTGCGGAGATTCTCTATAAAACCGTGAGGGATTATATCGGGGATATCCACAACATGACGGTCTTTGATTTGTTCAGTGGAACAGGAACGATCGCACAAGTTTTAGCTCCGGTTGCAAAACAGGTAATCGGCGTGGAGATTGTCGAGGAGGCTGTGGAGGCTGCGAAAGAAAACGCAGAGCACAACGGACTTTCCAACTGTAGATTTATTGCAGGTGATGTGTTCAAGGTGCTGGATGAAATTGAAGAAAAACCGGATGTGATCGTGCTGGACCCTCCGAGAGATGGGATACACCCAAAAGCACTGCCGAAGATATTGGACTATGGGGGTGGATAAGATTGTGTATATTTCCTGCAAAGTGACAAGTCTTGCGAGGGATCTGGAGATGATACAGGCAAGAGGATATCGGGTGGAGAAGTGCACGGCGGTGGATCAATTTTGTCAGACGGTGCATGTGGAGACGGTAGTACTGCTTTCCCACAAAAAGCCAGACGGACATATCAACGTAAAAGTTGAGTTTGGTGAGGGTGAGGGAAAAGTACCGCTGGATAATATCGTAAAGAGAGCCGAAGCGTACAAGCCGAAAGAGCGAGTTACATACAAAAAGATAAAGGAATACATAGAAGCTAAATATGGTTTCAAGGTACATACTGCTTATATAGCAGAGGTAAAGAGAAGTCTGGGCTTGCCGATGTATGACGCTCCTAATGCGGTAGAAGAATTGAAACAACCGAGGAAACATCCGACAGCGGAGAAAGTGGAAGCTATCAAAGATGCATTGAAGTGTTTTGAGGTTATCTAAAATCATAAGCGTATCATTAGAAATAGTGATGCGCTTATTTTTACAAACAAAATTCCACATTTGAGCTGTTTGTCACTTATACATATAATGAAGGTGAAGAAACAGAGGTGCATCGCTTCTCGCACAGGTCGAAAAGAGCATTCAGATGAATCTGATTAAATCCCCGATCAGTTGGTTGAGACTGAAAATAAGTGCCTGCATCGTTTGGATTACGGGCAATGTTCAAATCTGAGCCATCACAAGCTAATAGTTGATAATCCTTATACTTTTTTTCGAATGAGAAACAAGAATTAAATTCATAAAACAAAAACTGGAATGCCTCCAGAAGTAGTTTGTTTCTCTGTTGACAGAACGCTGAAGCAGACGGGGTATCGACAGAGAACTGGAAATAATCCAGCAATTCTTTTTTTAAGCTTCCACTTTCCATAGAAAGAAGAAATTGAATTGTAGATACAAAATCAAGTTTTCTGTTCCGTGAAAAATCAACTTCTGGATTTTTTGAAAACAACCATGGGGCGGTCGCCATTTCATGGATTAAAGATGACAATTTGTTTTTTACATGTTCCGCAAATATCATAAGCGTTACCTCCAAAATGTAATACATTTAAGTGGCTTCGCCGCAAATTTTTCTATATTTGTCAAGGATTTTTTACAAAAAAAGAGCAGGGTATATATTTTGATATACCTTGCTCTGCAAGAGGCTGCCGACTCAATATCTTAACTAAATGACATTGCCTGAATCAGGGCCCCCTTTGGAGTGATAGATATTCGATGAGAACATCAGCAGTCGGTGATACATCCTTTCCCGTGAGAACCGATTGCTTTCAATAGATCATACAGTTGCCGGTCAGCCAGGAATAG
>ENA-OQBV01001025-OQBV01001025.1-human-gut-metagenome-genome-assembly--contig:-NODE-1025-length-14810-cov-2.344957_pt1 | contig 14810 bp, 21 predicted proteins | sample MGYA00242750_ERZ504559 | MGnify/ENA primary metagenome ERZ504559 (study PRJEB26092, sample SAMD00036230) | human gut metagenome | host: Homo sapiens | study: EMG produced TPA metagenomics assembly of...
GTAAACATAAAATGATACTGAATAAACTAGGAACTTTTCCGTATTTTTCTTTAAGATTCTTTAAAAAAGGTATCCAGAACTCTGTAATGACTCCTCATATCCATTCCTTTTGTAAATTCTTCATTAAAAGTGCTGTTGACCCTCTTGTACCTCAACACTCTCATAAATTTGCGAATTAAGAAAAATAAATTTCTTTTTCTTTTGCCATTAAACGTAAGAAAAAATCTTTCTCCGTCTCCATCCCCAATGTTTCGTCAAATTTATTTTCCACAAAAACTTTATTGCTCAGAAATGTACTCCAAATAAATGGATAACAATAAAATTCTTTAGTCACATCCTGCACAACTATTTTCTTATTCATTTCATCCATTGCAAACGCACCACCTGTTCCATCAGGCATTACCTTGCGCAGCATAAATATATTATTTTTTGAATATTTTTCTGAAATCTCCTGCACCTGTCTCAAAGTACCTGGTGTCCATCTATCGCCTCCATTAAGATAGGTAATAATATCACCTGTTACATGTTTTTGTGCATGTTCATACAATGAGTTTTCATTTATCAGTGCATATTTATCTGCTTTAATTTTCAGCGTTTCTAATTCAGAAATAAATCTGTTCTTTTCATCATTCTCCTTTTGATAAATTAAAACCTGTACATTTAAATCTGCAGCAATTATTTGTTCCTTTAAGCATTGTAAGGTAATTAAATTACTATTTTCATCGGCTGACAATTTCCAAATTATTGATATATTCATCTTAAGACTCCTACTCTTTCTTTGCCGTAGATTTTTTTATTTTCTTCTTCGGCACTTCTTTTTCTCTTTCCTCTATCATTTTTTCATACACCGATGCAATATCATCAATTTCACCAAATGCAATCAATTTTCCATGATCAAGTATCATAGCCTTATTACATATCCGTTTAACCTGATCCAGTGAATGTGATACAAATAAAACTGTCACCCCAGAATCAAACATACTCATAACTTTTTTTTCACTTTTTTTACGAAATTTTGCATCACCTACCGATAGTACTTCATCTAAAATAAGAATTTTAGGAGAAACAATAGTCGCAATTGAAAATCCCAATCTAGACTTCATTCCGGATGAATAATTTTTCACTGGAACATCAATAAACTCGCCCAATTCAGAAAATTCGACAATCTCATCATATTTTTCATCAATAAATTGTTTTGTATACCCAAGCATTGCACCATACAGATAAATATTTTCTTTTCCCGTATATTGTTTTTCAAATCCCGCTCCCAATTCCAACAGCGGCGCAATTTTTCCATGTTTTTTCCAACGTTCCCCTCCGATTGGCTTAAATACTCCCAGTCAATTACTTTTAATAGCGTACTTTTCCCAGCATCCATTCAATCCGAGGATCGCCAATCCCATTTTCTTCCCTTTTTTAATTTGTAAGGTTAATATCTTTCAATGCCCAAAATTCATTATATTGGATCTGATGGCGTAACGACTGGATTACATAATCCTTCAAACTATCAACTTTTTCTTTGCTTAAATTAAATTTCATTCCTATATTTTTTAATACAATAGCATCTTCTTTGCTCATAGAACACTCCATTCTTATATTTGTAGGATGAAATCATCCTGTTTTTAACAAACATTATCAATCCTACCACCATTGTCACTACACTAAATCCCAAAGCGTATAAAAAATAGTGAACATTCATCAATCTACCAAAAACAGCATCCCTGAAAATACTGATTATGCTATACAACGGATTAAACTTTAAAATCCATGAAAAACTACTATCAAGGATTTTCTCCGGCTGATAAAAGATCGCACACATATACATAATCAACATCAAAGCAACTCCCCAAAGATATTCCATATCACGAAAAAACACCCCAAGTGTTGCAAGAATAAAACTACAACCAATCGAAAGAAGTAATACAAGAATCAAAGCAATCGGTGCCTGCATCAGATACCATGTTGGTCGAACATTTAATACAGCAGCCACAACAACAAGAACAATCAGCGAAATTAAGAAAATAATATAATTATATAGAATGCTTGACAAAGTATATAAATATTTTGGTACATATACTTTCTTAATCATAGCCGCGTTTCGTCGTATTGATGTCAACGCTGATTTAGTTGAAGTTGAATAAAAATTATACAAAAGACGTCCGCAAAGAATATATACAGAAAATTCTTTCGTACGTGTTCCTAAAATTGTACCAAAAACGATTGTTAACACAATCATTGTCAATAACGGCTCAAGCAATGACCAGATAATACCAAGATAGGATCGTCTATACTTTAATTTAATTCCTTTTTTTACCAGTTCCCATAACAAAAAACGATAATTAACAAATGATTCTATATATTTTTTCATAATTACCTCACTTATTTTGATTTGAATAATTAAATCTCTATACTGGAATCGACCCATACTTTCATCTGATGATCCCTCCGTTTCTTTTCCGGTGGCAATTTCATATAATCACCAAAAATCTGTGTCAGATATTTTTCGTATCCTCCGGGAGCAAAATACTCGTGATTTTCAAATAATACTCGCGTGAACTGCACTACCTCATCATGTAGGCACCGTTCTCCCACCCCATAGATTCCATATGTAATTGCCCCAACATATTTCGCTGTATCATAATCATATCTGGAAGCAATTTGATTCATCTTTCGGATAATTCTCGGATAACCAACACATCGCATTATAAGAACCAGAGGTGTTTTTGCAATAATATGTCCAATTGATGTTCCCTTGCCAATTTTAGCTCTTGCATTCTGGATCATATAACGCATCCTTTTCATCTTCCTCGATAACCGTATTGCCTCTTTTTCGTCTTCCGGCCATCCATCCTGTGGAAAAATATCTATGAACAAATGCAATACCTGACATTTTTCGCGAATGTATTGCGAACTGTTTCGTTCTAAATACGTTCCTGTATGAACCAGTTCGCAATACGGATTAGAGAGTGTTCCCTCTTCACCGGAAATTGCCAGCAAATGCCCATTCACCGGATTTGTTTTTACAAGTTTCAGAAATCTCTCATAATCCGGTCTCGGCATACCAACATCGATGTCATCATCCCAGGGAATAAATCCCTTATGTCTCACTGCCCCTAACAAGGTTCCTCCAACCAAATAATATCTCAGCTTATATTTTTCACAATAAGCGGCAAAATCATCCAGCATTCCTACCAAAACCTGTTGTATTTCTTTCTTATCCAACAATCTTGGTTCCTTGTATTGTCCCAGAAGTTTCAGATCATAAAGCACGTGATGTTCTCTCTTATTCTCCGGTGGTAATGTCATGTAATCACCATATAATCTGGAAAGATAATTATCATAATCTTTCGTAACACAAAACATGTTTCCTTCAAATTCCATCTTTACAGTATCCATATAAGGATGCCTCGGGTATAATTCGCCGAAAAAACTGTTTTCTGCCTGATGGAATGGTAATATATTTTGAATCATCATCTCTGCAACGTGCCATTTCCATCTGTACTTTTTTATATAAATACTTGGGATTCATGCAAACACCAACCATACAACGCTTTATAAACATCACACAACCAGCCTTACGGTTTCCGCGTGCGAGTTCCTTAAACTCATCTCTCCAAGCGTACATTCTGTAACAGGACAAAAAAAACAATCCAGCCTGAACACCGACTCCGTGTCGTAGACGCTGGAGCGGATTATCATAAGTGTTTTCTATAATAAAGATGTCTATTTTGATTCCACATTGTTCCTTTTTCTGATTTCTGTATTCTTGAAAGACCGTATTCTTTCTGTGTACCTGTATAAAAGAACTCAGATAGCCTTCTGTATACATTGGTGCTTCCACATAATACTTGTCCGCATAATTCTTCTCAATTGCAGCAAGCAATTCTGGAATATATTTTCTTGGAATATTAAGATCCACATCATCATCCCAGGGAATAAACCCCCTATGTCTCACTGCCCCCAGTGCTGAGCCTCCTCCAAGCATATATGGTATCTCATTTTGTTCGCACAATGTAATCACATCGATTGCAATTTCCAATACAATCTTCTTAATTTCTGTAATTTCACCAATATTCAGATGATGTAGTCCAATTTTCCTAGACAAATTTTCTTTCAACAATTCATTTGTCTGTAATATCGCCATATTATCTTCCTGCCTTCAACTTTGCAAAAAGCTTCGTATTGTGTTCTTTTACGAGCGTAATAACAGCCGATTCAAGCCATGTAAGATAGGTGTTCTTCCAACGAACCGGAATCAGCATAATCTTCATATATTTTGAACGTGGCTTTGCAATTTCTAGCGCCTCATCTACCCGTGGATTATGAAGCATCTTCCTGATTTGTTTCCGCTGCTCCCTGCCGGATAATGTGCACTTTGAACTCGTTACATTCGCGACACAGCCTATCATCCGCTCAATATAACGTCTCGCAATCATTTCTTTTGCAGGCATACTGTCTATGTTCCACTCTTTATACAGATCTAAAAGCCAACCATGTTCTTCCTCCCGCTTTTCATACATATTGGCACAATACGCTGCCGTTTCTGACTCTGCACGCGCCCTGATGAAATGATAATAAGCTTTCGTTGAAACCACAACAGATTCCACATTTCGGATATAACTAATATTAAACGGAAAGTCATCCCACAAAGTCTGTGGAAAATATAATCCATTCTCTTTTATGTAATCCAATCGATACAATTTATTCCACGGAGTATACAACATATTTCTATCATAATACCGATATGCCTCTTCACGGAAAGATTGTGCATTTGTAAAAACCCTATCATCTACATATATTTTCTCACTCAAATGCCTGTTTCCGTAATACGTGTCAATGTAGAAACCACAGACCACAAGCTGTGCCTGATACTTTTCAGCCATATCATACATATCCTGAAGCATCGTTTTTTCTGCCCAGTCATCTGAATCCAGAAAATAAACATATTTTCCCTGTGCCAGATCAATGGCTGTGTTTCTTGCACTCGGTGCCCCACCATTCTCCTTGTGGATTACCTGAATACGCGAGTCTCTCTTGGCATATTCATCACAAATTTCCCCACTCCGATCCGGAGTTCCATCGTCCACAATAAGAAATTCAAAATCCATAAAGGTCTGTCCCAATATGCTTTCAATTGCTTTCCCAACATATTCTTCCACCCGATATACAGGCATAATAACGCTGATTTTAATATCTCTCATGTGTAACTCCTTGTTTCATTATTATATTTTATCATGCAAAACAAAAGCTAAAAACAGCAGTTTATCTTTAGTATAACATAAATATGAGTAAAGGCAATCTGTTTAATTCCTAAAAAAATGCTGAAATTCCTCTGAAAAATTTGTTATAATACAATAGACAGGAGGACAATATGAAAAAGAAACTACCTATTATATTAATTGCATTTATTTTTATCTTATCTTTTTTTACACCGCTGACTGTATCAGCATCTCCAATTTCGGAAATGAATATTTACGCCATCTACCTTGATTCCCCAGAAAAAGGAGACTGCGTTCTTCTTGAATCTAGAAGACATGCTTTATTAATTGATATCGGTCGCTATAGTCATGCACCAACCATTCTCAATCAGCTCCAGACGCTTGGCTTAACCCATGTCGATATATGTTTTAGCCATTTGCATTCCGATCATACCGGTGGAACTTCCGGAGACTTCATTGCGGGATTAAAATTTCTCATCAACTCCGGCATCACTGTCGACAATCTGTATCTTCCTTCCCGAAGCTACTCTGCATATAGCCAACGATATCAAAAAAAATTTGATGAAATTCAAAATTCCGTATCGGCATACACAAATATACACTATTTACGTGTAAACGACCAATTAACAATCGGCGATATTACAGGCAAAGTAATCGGTCCTGTAAACCCTGTAGATTATATGCCACATATTGATTCAAACGGAAACGGTTACACAACCTATGAAAACAACACTTCTCTTGCAATGATTTTCAGTTGTGGCAATACCAGATATTTTACTGCTGGTGATTGTTATAAGGATGAAGCAGAAGCGCTTTGTAATTATTATGGCGATGCATTAAAATGTGACATTATGAAATTATGTCATCATGGTACAACTAGTGGAAACACTCAGCGGCTTATTAACGCTGTTCAACCAAAATATTCTTTCGCATCAAATATATATTATGATGACAAAGCAGAAGATACCGGATACTGGAAAATATACAAAGCTTCCACCCGTGCTTCAAAATACGGAATGTGTTATGTTGTTGGCACCGAAAAAAAGACCTTAATCTATCATATCGTAAACGATAAGATCACCTTATATAAAGGATCTCAAATATCCTCTAATAACCAATTGAAAGGATGGCAACATTTCTTCGGTTCCGATGGTGTAAACATGAATTATAATACATATTATTTTGACAAAAATTGTCAACCGCTTATTGGTACTCAAAAAATTGGAAAGCACTACTATTTTTTTGACAAAACCGGATTAATGCAATATGGCAAATTTACTTCCAATAATACATATAATCATTGGCTCACTTCACAAGAAGGCAAACAATATTACACTCTTACAAACGACCGTAAATATGCTTATCTTACTGTCGGATTCAAAGAAATAGATAACTCATTATATTATTTCAACTCAAATGGTTACCTGTATATTGATCCATCATATGCCAATGATGAGACAGATGAGGATGATATGATAATTACCCAAATCGGAGCAGACTATTATGCAATGAATAGTATCGGAACTCTCCTGTCAGATGATTGGCTAGAACAGGATGGATTCTATTACTTCTTCAAAAAAGACGGAAAAATGGTTTATGACTGTCTCTACACCATAGAAAATACATCCTATCTATTCGATACGGATGGCACACTTATGACAGCTGATGGAGTAAAATACGATTTTGTATCCTGGAAAAAAAGATTATATGCCGTAGATCACAATGGTATTATTGTCAAACAAAACATCGTCAAAATTAAAGGTCATAAATATTACTTTGATTCAAACGGAGTATTAGTAAAAAACCGGAAAGTCGTATGGAAAGGTCATAAATACAAATGCAATTCTAAAGGTATAGTCAAAAAACTCTGATAATTTTCAGCAATTAAAAACATATCCATCAGGAACCACCGGCTAAGCCGGTGGTTTATTCACTCCCCCTATAGCAGCTTGTTACCGGTGATTCTAAAGACCTGTCAAGTAAGACCGACAGCCATTAACATTTGCTTATTAAAAACAACAGCAAAATTTGAAATTTCAAATTTTGCCGTTATTTTATTTATTCAGTTTTACTTGATTGCAGTGGTCTGATCCTGATCCACGCCTTCCGTGTTTTCTTTCTGGAACAAAATCTTAAATGTCAGGAATAAAATCTTGATATCCATCCAGACAGAATAATTTTCGATATAAGTCAGGTCCAGTTTCAGCTTGTCATACGGTGTCGTATTGTACTTTCCATACACCTGTGCATATCCGGTAAGCCCGGCTTTTACTTTCAGACGCAGCACAAATTCCGGGATTTCTTCGGTATACTGATCCGCAATAATCTGCCGCTCCGGCCGTGGGCCTATAACCGACATTTCTCCTTTTAAAATGTTAAACAGCTGTGGAAGCTCATCGAAATGAATGGCACGGATGACACGCCCCACTGGCGTAATGCGCGCATCTCCTTTGGCTGCTAAACGTGCTCCCGCATCTTCGGAATGTGTTGTCATACTGCGGAACTTATAGATCATAAACGGCTCTCCGTCCTTTGTCAGCCGCTCCTGCTTGTACAATATCGGACCATGATCATAAAGTTTGATACACAAAGCAATAACAATCATAAACGGAGAAGCGATCACTATTCCGATCAGGGAAATCACAATATCCATCAGACGTTTTACAAACAGATCTACAATGCCAAGCCCCTGATTCCGGGACAGATACAGTGGCGTGTCAAACAGATGAATATCATCCGCTCCGCGGAACAGAATGTCCGAAAATCTTTGGTGTAACATATGTGCGGATAGATTCCTGATAACAGTATTTCATAATCTGATTCCGCACTTCAGACGGCAGATCACACAGAACCACCGCATTATATTTCTGAATCATCGGATACAGCTTTTCATAACCAATCCGGTAACTTTCCGCTGCACAGATATTATACTTGTCTTTTCTTGTGTTGAATTTTTCCGATCAGATCATCCGGCGAATAATTTCCATAAATCACAAGCATCTGACGCGGCGGATACAGACGTGTATATGCCTTTCGCACCAGTACGACCCACGGAACGATAAATATAATCTCTGTTACCGTCATCAGAAGCAATGGCTGTGGCGGCAGATAATCGTTGGCGACCAGACAGATCTCGAAATACGCAACAATCATCGCAAGAACCACTGCCAGTATCTGGGATAATATAATATCCGAAATCCGCATATATCCGATCCGGTATCCTCCAAATATCTTCGTGAAAAAGAACACAAAGAGTACATACATACCAATCACTGCCCAGTTACCTCTGTTGAAAAAAGTATTCGCTTTATCCAGCATCGGAATATAGAGCATATACCATACCCATCCGAACATACACGCTTCCACCGCAAGCGATATGATATTCGCTGCAAAATTTAATAAATGCTTGTATTTATCTTTCATTAAAACTTTCCTCTAACATGTAGTTTTCCGGTTGTACCCACAGAAATTTTATTCTCCCAGTCCGCTCTCTACATAAGCGACCAGTTCCCGAAGTGCCTCGTGTTCATCCTCACCGTCACAGACAAGTGTAATCTCGTTCCCAGATTTGATACATGCCCCCAGTACACTCAGCACACTCTTTGCATTTGCTGTATTTCCACTGTACTCAAAGGTGATTTTACTTTTATATTTCATTGCCTCTTTGCATAAATTTCCTGCCGGACGTAAGTGCAGTCCTGTAGGATTAATAATTTTTACTTTTTGGGATACCATAAGAACTCCTCCTTATAACATAACTCTGGTAATCAGTTCTGCCAGCTGTTTCGCTTCCTGCTGAATGACTTCCTGATCTTTTCCTTCGATCATGACACGAACCAGCGGCTCTGTACCGGACGGGCGGATCAGAACCCTTCCCTCTCCGGCAAATTTTTTCTCCAGTTCGCCGATTGCTTCTGCAATTTCTGAATACTCCATGTAACTTTCTTTTTTAGGTTTGGCACTTTTGCATTGACCAATGCCTGTGGCAGCACCTCCATGATCTGTGCAAGTTCTGATAATTTCTTTTTGGTTGCCACCATCACCTGCAATAAGTGTAATGCGGAAAGAAGTCCGTCTCCGGTTGTGTTATCATCCAAAAAAATCACATGGCCGGACTGCTCTCCTCCGAGATTATATCCGTTTTCCAACATATTTTCAAGAACATAACGGTCTCCGACTTTTGTTTTCTCTACATGAATGCCCTGTTTTTCTCCCATCAGACTGAATCCCAGATTCGTCATCACGGTGACAACAATGGTGTCCTTTGCAAGTTTTCCGTTTTCTTTCAGGAAATTTCCGCAAATCGCCATGATCTGATCTCCATCTACCAGCTTTCCGTTTTCATCTACAGCAAGCATACGATCCGCATCTCCGTCAAATGCAATACCGATATCTGCCTTTTCGGAAACAACTCTTTGCACACAGTTCGTCCATATGGGGTAGAACCGCAATTGGAATTAATGTTCGTTCCATCCGGATTCGTGTGAATCGCGATCAGATCTGCCCCCAGATCTTTCAGCGTCTTAACCGAAGTATAGGAACTTGCGCCTTCTGCACAGTCCACAACGATCTTCAACGCAGACAGATCTACCGGAACCGTCTTTTTCTCAAACGCAATATACTCATCCACAATATCAAACCGATACTCAACCCTGCCGATTCCCGGTCCGATCGGAAAAACAACGTCTTCCATTATCATTCCGGATCAATGCCTCGATTTCGTCCTCCAGCTGATCGGATAATTTATATCCATCTCCATTAAAAAATTTGATTCCGTTAAATTCCATCGGATTATGGGAAGCAGAAATCACAACCCCTGCATCTACTTTATGTTTCCTTGTAAGATATGCAATTGCAGGTGTCGGAGCAACTCCCACAAAAATAGCATTTGCTCCAACTGAACAAATTCCTGCCATCAATGCATTTGCAAGCATTCCTCCGGAAATTCTTGTATCACATCCAATGATGATTGTCGGCTGGTGGGACTGTTCCTTTGTTAAAACATAAGCGCCCGCCTGACCGAGCTTCATTGCAAGTTCAATTGTAAGCTCTGTCCCCGCAACTCCTCTGACTCCATCGGTTCCAAACATTCTTGCCATAATAATTATAACTCCTTTATATACTTTACTATTCGCCGGTATCCTCACCGCTGTCTGTCGAAGTATCTCCGTCCTGTGTATTCTTCGCTTTCACGGTAACGCTGACAGTAATCGGCTGATATGCATAATGATCTTCATCCAGTTTCAGTGAAAGTTCCACCTGATGCATTCCCTCGCTCAGCTGGGAGGCATCAATGGATGCTGCCAGCTCCGATGCATTCAGCTTATTCAGATCATCCTGCAGCCCACTGATCGTCACAGAAACCTGTGCCTTATCAAAAGATAAGTTCAGGCCGTCCGGCAGACTGTTCACCCTGATATCAGATGTCTGCAGATGATAGGTTCTGGACGCATACGCTTCAATTCTGACGGTTACCGTAACGGATGCCGCAGAAGAATCTACCAGTTCCACGCCGTCCGGCAGATATTCGGAAATATCAATCGTTGTCTTTACATCTTCCCTTGCCCCGCTCACATTGATTACGTTTGCCGGAATTTCAAGTGAAACAAGCGGATTGAGTACATTGGATGCCCCTTTCAGTTTCACAGTATCCGGTGTGCTGCTGATCTCCACTACACGATATTCCCCGTATGGGGTTCCTGTTGTCGAAAAATACAAGCGGTACTTCCTTTACACTCAGGATTTTTTGCCGAAATCGTCACTGTCGTATTGCTCAGCTTCAGCTGGGTGGTATCCACTTCATTTCCATCCGAATCATAGAGAACCGGAATCACATTATCCGTCAGATTCGATGACATTCCATCCACATCAATCGTAGCCACAACCTTATCTACTTTTTTCACAATAGATGCCGGTCCCGACACGTTCAAAACATTCGGGTTTGTCACGGAAACTTCTCCGAGGGCATATCCCGATGCCACTTTTCCGCTGGTGTCCGCGGAAATCATAAATCTTCTGCTCATCAGATCTTCCAGGGAAAGTTCCATATATTTGTTTTTATTGTTAATGCTCACGGATGTATACGTCCGCTTGGCACTGATCTCGATCGGAACACTCGCCTTATTCCCCTTGTCATTTATGATCAGGCGGTTCATATCTGCCACCGCAGAGAAATCGGTGTCATCAAGTTTTTCAAGTTCACTGCGTTTTCCGGTCACAGTAAAGGTAACCGTGTTGGTTCCGTCCAGCACTTCATAGCACTTGTTCATATCTGTAACTGCGGACGCATTTTCTACCGTTACATTTGTTGTAAATGTTTTTGATTTTTTCGGATCATCAATATTATATACAACCAGCCATAAGATAAATGCAAGAACTACAGCCAGAATTTTAAAGCCCAGATTATTCACCAAGGTTTTCAGAATCTTTTTTTGCCATTCATAAACCTCCTTTTCAGCAGTCCCAGTTTGGTCATCTGTTGATTTCTGTTCTGCAGATACTTTTAATTTGCCTCTCAGAAAATCCGCATTGACATTCCGGTAAATCTGTCCCCGCATAGCGATTGATACCTTACCGGTTTCCTCCGAAACTACGATCGTCAGTGAATCGCTCACTTCACTGATTCCTACAGCTGCACGGTGTCTGGTTCCCAGATCTTTGCTCAGTGTCATACTGTCCGACAATGGCAGATAACAGGTCGCGGAAACCACACGGTCTCCACGTACAATAACAGCTCCGTCATGAAGTGGAGTATTTTTTTCAAATATATTAATTAACAGCTGGCTACTGATAATTGCATCAATATCAATTCCTGTTCTCACATATTCATTTAACAGGATTTCATCTTCTATTACGATCAGGGCACCGGTTTTTACTTTCCCCATGGCATAACAAGCCTTGATCAGTTCGTCAATTGTGTGGTCGGAAAATTTATTTTCCTCTACTTTTCCAAAGTCAAATAACTTTCCCAAAACATTTTTCCGCCAAGATTCTCAAGTGCCTTCCGAAGTTCCGGCTGGAAAATAATCACCAGGGCCGTCAGTCCGACACTCAACGTATTTTCTGCCAGCCAGAGGATGGTATTCATCTGAAAGATTGCTGCAACGAGTACAAACAGCAGAATCACGATGATTCCTTTGAACAGATTCCACGCACGCGTATTTTTAATCCAAAGCAGAATATGATAAAACAGGAAGGAAATGATCAGTATTTCCACGATATCCACAAAGGAAAAAGAGATATCCGGCATACCGAACAATCCTGTTGCATTGTCATAAAATTGGCTTAATGTTCCCAGAAAATTTTGCATCTGGCTCCTCTTTTCTTCATTTCATTATTTTGATGCTTCGTTCCCCTTATTTGAGTAAATCCTCATCAATGTCCAGTTCTTTCGCAATAACCTTCCGGCTGTTCTCTTCCTCTTCCGGAGACAGCACGGATCTGCTATGGTCAATCCGCTTTCCCATGCTTGCGGTATTTCCGAAATGTTTTACCGTAACCTCACGGACAGCGACCGTTTTCTTCGGCACAGCCTTGACATAATAATAGTAATCATCATCCTCAAACTGCACCCGTTCGGTCCGCGCATAATCCAGATTCATAAACAGAAACTGAAGGATAAATGCAATAAGCAGGGAAATAATATTGCCGGCTATCAGCCATAATGTCTTTCCTGTAACTCCAAGAACAATATAACCTACAAATAATCCGGCAATCTGAATAAGCGCACCGGAAATAATTGCCAGTGTCCAGGCATTATCCACTTCCATCCGGCGTACCAGATAAACTACAATGGCAGTAATCACAAAGATAACGATTACCAGATACATTTCTTTATTTCCCAGAAACTGCCCCACCGAAATATCAAATTTGGAAGAAGACTGTTCCTCATCTGCATTTGCCGCACTCATCAGTGCTCCTGCATTCCGGTGAAATTCCGTCCAGGAAATAATAGACAACCGTACCGCATACCACTCCGATCACGGAATATGCACTGCGCAGCAGGCTGCTGCCAACCGGCATCACATACGGAATATGCAGTTTAAAACACAGCGGTGTAAGCACAACCGTCAGTCCGTCTTTCGGTGCGAAACGAAAATATACAAAGAACAGAATCGCAAACAAAATCAGTGCGGTAAGTGCTACTTCCATGGAAAGCGCATACATATCTGCAAGCACCACAAATTGCGCCAATCCATAATATGGCACCAGTCGGCAGAATGGCACAGACAAGCGCCAGCAGTAACGCCACCGGAAACCGGCTGATTTTCTCCATGAATCCAATATTGGTATTGATCACGGTAAAAAGAGCCAGTGCAACGGCAAATTTTACGATCGGATACAGATATGTTTCATATTTACTGTAAAACCGGATCAGCTGATCCTTTATTTCCAACAACTTCGTCATAAATCCTCCCTGTTATGCCCCATCCTTTATTTTTCTTCCCGCAGTAATCTGCGCGCTCTCTTCAGATGATTTCCATATGCTTTCATCTTGCGATAGCCTTTTGCATACCGGGCACAATAGATCAGTGCGGTAATCAGAAGATACACGATCATAAATCCGGCATATGCAACAATAAGTTTCGGGACGAACGTCGTAAGATCCACGCGATTGATCCATTTCGTAATTGTATCAATATCCCCGAGTCCCCAGAACACGATCAGAAGAATAAATGCGATGGTTCCCGAAAAGAAACTTTTTACAATTTCTTTTCCTACATAGTCCCACATCGTATATTCTCCCGCCTGATGATATTTTTTATTTTCATATTCATCAAATGCTGCAAGATGATATAATTCTTTTACCCGTTCTTCACTGATCATAGATAACTCCTGTCTCGAACGCATCCCGGAATTTGGACACAATGATGCATTATTTGCTATTATACCATAGATAGTTCTTTTTTCAAAGTCTGTTTTCCAATCGCCCGTTTCCATGAAAAAAGCCCCGGAAATATCCGGGGTCTGGTTATTTGCCAATTGTTATTCATTTTTTAAATATCTCATGCGATCCCGATCCCTGCCTGATATAGTATCCTGTTTCTTTGGCTCCTCTTTCTTCGGATATGCATTTTGAAATGCATTCGCCATATTTTCCTTGCATTTATCACAAAAGCGTCCCGTGCGGATCGGTTTGCCACATTTTTCACATACAATCCCTGCTTCCGTAGCCGAGGAAAGAATCAATCTTTCTTCCTTTACCCACTGCCGGATCTGTTTGGTTGATATATCATTATCCGTTGCTGTCTGTTCTACCGAAGCACCCGGATGATCCTCGAGATACTGTTTGACTTCATGAAATTTATCTTCCAATTTCTTCTGATCATGCCGGACAGATACGCTCATTGTTCAAACATTAAACAATCTGCCACACATTTTTACAATTTCTTACTTCCATAGTATCCCTCCTAAAAGCCTCTGCCAATGCAGGCAGTCAGCACATAAACCTGTTCCGCACCCGCTTCTTTTAATCTCTCCGCTACAGCTTCTACTGTAGATCCGGTTGTATAAATATCATCCACAATCAGAATTCTCTTATATTTTACTCATATCCGAACTCTGAAAAAGCATTTTTTTGACATTATTTTC
>ENA-OQBV01001026-OQBV01001026.1-human-gut-metagenome-genome-assembly--contig:-NODE-1026-length-14794-cov-2.215518_pt1 | contig 14794 bp, 18 predicted proteins | sample MGYA00242750_ERZ504559 | MGnify/ENA primary metagenome ERZ504559 (study PRJEB26092, sample SAMD00036230) | human gut metagenome | host: Homo sapiens | study: EMG produced TPA metagenomics assembly of...
CCACCGGCATAAGCCGCATCAATTCCTGCAAGTGCATCTTCTACAACAAGACAATTTTCCGGCTTTTCCTCAACCATTTCCGCCGCTTTTATAAAAACCTCCGGATCCGGTTTTGACTTTGTAATGTTTGTTCCATCGCTGACCGCGTCAAAATATCCATCTAATCCAATTTGCTTTAAAATCTTCTTTGTATTCTTACTGCTTGATCCGATTGCAAGCTTGTAACCGCGCTGTCGCAAGGTGTCCAACGTATTTTTTTACTTCATCCGAAAGATCCCTTGGAGACATCTTTCCAATAGACGAACGTAACTTTCATTCTTTCTTGTAGCAAGCTGTTCTTTTTCTTCCTGTGTATAGCATCTTGATGCTCGCTCCAAAATGATATCAAGGCTTTCCATACGGCTTACACCCCTTAATCGTCCATTAATTTTCTCATCAAAATAGATTCCTTCTGCATCTGCCAATTCTTTCCACGCCTGATAGTGATAGTTATCTGTGAAACAAATGACCCCATCCAGGTCAAAAATAATAGCACGTATCGTATCCATAAAACACGCCTCCTTTTTCATTTGCTTCACCATAACAAAATAAGGACAGCTTTTTAGCCTCTGATTAGACCAAAAAACTGTCCTTATTTGATATTTTTATTTTTGATGTGTTATGCGATAAGATCTCGGTGTCATACCAAATCTTTTTTTAAATTGCCTGAAAAAATAACTCTGATTCTCATATCCTACATCAAGTGAAATATCTTCGATTGACAGATCCGTTTCCTCAAGAAGTTTGACCGCAGCCTGAAATCGCCTCTGTTGCAGTAAATCCTGAAAATTTGCCCCTGTCTTTTGCTTGATCAGCTTACTTAATACGGTAACTGACTGATGTGTATCTGCTGCAATCTTTGTCAAATTTGCATTTTTACAATCACTGTTGATATATTCAAGAACCGACTGCACAATAGTCTCCTTGTAATCCATAGAAGAATTATGGCTCAAATTCTCCAAATGATTTAACAAATACAAAAAGACAAGTCCCATGGAATACTGATTGATAACATCTTCATTCATATATTCATAAAGCATGGATTCTATCATATTCTCCATCAGATTTTCAATCTGGGGATTCTCCTTTAAACGAAAAATCAGATAATGAGGAACCGGACTCTTCTGCCGGAATGCCCCTGCAATGAACTCCGCTAAAACATTTTTTTCCTGAAGCATTCCAAGCGGAATTTCAAAAAATTCCGGCAAAGCAATAAAATTGATTCCAATGTCTTCAAATTCAGCTCTGTGAATCGCATGTTCCACATACTGATTGAGCATCAGTAAATCTCCTTTATAAAGTGTTAATTCTTTTCCGTCAATTACATGTGTAATCTCCCCTGTACCACATACATAAATTCCACATAATTATGCCGGTGCAACGGAAATTCCACAAATCTGCTGTGACGTCTTACAGTAATCAGTTTTCCCCTTCTGAGCAGTTTTTGACGATCAATCTCCTGTATGGACGCTTCGCTGTATAACTGTTCCTCAATCGCGGCCTGTCCTGCCTTATATTTACTTTCCTCTTCTGATATCTGCATAAGTTCATCAAGAAGTTGTTGTCTCATTCCTTCTTCTCCATTAAATACCCGGTCAAAGTCTGCATCACCAGATTTTGACTTAAAAGGGGGCATGATTCAAAGAATCATACCCCACTATTTACATGCCATTACCAATAAACAGCTTACTATTGATTTCTCAATGTCCTTCCCACAGAAACCGTATAATTAGATACAACCGTTGTCTTATCGGAAAGTGTTGTGGTTGCCTGTACAACAACGGAATTGATATTGACAGACATTCCTGAAGTAACGGAATAACTTGCGCCCGGTACACTCGATCCGGTGACGGTACAGTCTGCAATCACTCCGCCATCCATTCCCTGAATGCTCAGGCAGTTCTTTGCCAGATCCAGTGCCGTCTTACAGTTTACGGTAGATACGGTGCGATCTACACTGATCACTGGATTTGCCTGACTGTCGGTAACTTCCAGATATCCCGTAGTTGTAGCCAGTGATGTGCTCTGTCCATCACTTGGATAGAACTTCAGTTCCAGCAGATAAGTACCTGTCTGTGCCTTTGTCACAACATTTCCATTCAGTGAAACCGCAGAAATCGGAATTTCTGATCCACTGCCAATTGCTGCAGGTTCTGTTGAAGATCCACCCTTTGACAGATCACTTTCATAATATTGTCCGCCCTTACTGATCCTTACAGATGCAATATTCACATACTGATAAAATACGCCTCCGCGATACTCTGCCAGACGCAATGTTGTCACTTTTGATGCAAGCAGATCCGATGCAGATGCTCCGGAAGTAATTGCCAGATCAATGACCGGTTTGCTGATATCAACCTTATAGGAAGATGCTCCATTATAAGGAGGAGTCTGTACAACAACGGTAACATTAACGGATGCCTTATGTCCGTTCATTGTCAGGGTCAGGGTATAATTGTAAACACCTGCTGCCCTTCCGGATGCGTCAAATACCATACGGTCGGTTGCCGGATCATAGGTAGCCATAGATACTTTATTGGTACTGTTTTCTACGATCTGGTATGTCTCGTTTTCAAGTTTCATACTCTGACCATACTGATCCCGTCCATCGATATTGACGTATTCCTTATAGCCTGCCGCATAAGCGTTTGACATGGTAATCTGCGTATTATCTGCAGTCAGTGTTGCAAGGTATGCCGGTTCCGCCACCGTAATCTCGTATACATAAGTGTATTCCTGCTTTGCATAGGTTGCGGTAACGATAATATTTGCGGTACCTGTCTTGATTGCTGTTGCATAAGCAACATTGTTCTTTCCAGGATTTACAAGCAATGTGTCCGGATCGGAAGACTCAAACTTGATGCTGTCATACTTCATCTCGGTATTGTCTGTATCCAATGCCCGGAAATGTACATAATAATTGCTGCCGGATGCTACATTATGATTGTCCTTGTAACTGGTGCACTGTAATTTGGCACTGCTTCCGAAGAGGTAAGTGTAAGGTTTGTGATTGTTTGACACACTGGCTGCCTTACATACAAAGGTTCCGCTTCCGGTCAGTACCAGATTCGGATCGCTTGCACATTTATAAGTCAGTGTAACCGTTCCGGTATCCCCAACTCTGGTCATATAAATCTTATTATCCTTTGTACGGTAACCATTTGTAATCCGTTCCGTATAAGTAATATCTCCCGGATATGCTGTCTTGACATCAATTCCGTTTGCATCAAGAATCTCGTATTCGATTGGTGTCTCTTTTCCGACGGTCACTTCTGTTGTCACAACTCTAAGGCTGACCGGTCTTCCCACGGATGCGGTAAAGTCATATGTTGACTGTCCATCGGTAACCGTATAGGTTGCACCGTCTTTCAGCTGATTATAGGTTGTAAGAAATACCTGTGTTCCGTCATCGGAAAATACAGCCGACTTGATTTCCATCTTTGCACCTGCCTGGGTCCGGATAGAAAAATCTCCTGTTTTCACAATATTTTTGGCATTTCCGGAATATACAGCCGCTACCTTGTTTGCTGCCATCTGTGCAATTCCGGTCATGGAAGTTGCGACAGTAATAACCTTGCTGTCGGAAACCACTTTATTTCCCGCTTTGGCCTGCACGGTGATGGTATAAGTACCTTCTTTTGCCGGAGTAAATGCACCGGTCTTTGTAATCATGGACGAAACATCATTTCCGTTTCCATCCACAGCGGTCCAGACATTGGTGCTGATGGCATTTGCCGGAGTAATACGGAACCGGAACTGATAGGTCTGTCCCACCTGATATTTCAAGACTCCGTTATCTACAATGGAAATTGTTTTCGGCAGTATTTTAATCTTGGCAGACTTTGTCTTGATCGTGCTCACGCACTTCTTCCCTTTGTAAACTTTTGCAGTTACAATTACGGTTTTATTCTTTGCGGCTGCCTTTCCCCGGGTGCGGATTGTCAGACTGTTTGCAGATGTCTTTCCGCTCACGGATGTCGTTGTTTTCTTCAGCTTTGCATAACTTTTTCCGGTGCCGGAAAGGCTCCATTTTACCCTCTGCCCTTTGGTAAGATTGGTTACGGTATATGTATACACACCCTTACCGGTGCTGTTTTCATAAAGAACCGTATAATTTTTTACAAATTTCGGTTTTGCTGCCGCATCTGCCTGTACTGGAAATACAGAAATAATCATTGCCAGCGCACACAATACAGCAATCAGTTTTTTGCTTTGCAAACGCATAATCTCTCCTCCTTATCTGGTTCACTCGCTACTTAAGAACAACGTCCTTTTGTCTTATATTAGCACACCCTCTGTGCTTTCGCAATTGTTCAGACAGAGGGTGTTTCTTAAGATTTTTTTAATCCAGGGCGATCGCTTCTTCTTCCCGTCTCCGGAGAATATCATATTCATCCGGTTCCATCCCCAGATCCACATAAAAGATCTGCTGCGGATGCGGACAGGATTCCATCGGCTCTCCCTTTTCATCCATCAGTCCCCGCACCGTAACGGTCACATTGCGTCCGTCCGGTTTCATCACTTCGATCTGTTCTCCGACAGAAAATTTATTCTTTTGTTCCACCCGGTACATTCCCTTTTCATTTTTCGGACCGACAATTCCCAGATAGGTATATCCCTTTTCATACGTGTTGTTATCGTAAATCTGTGTCTCCTCCGAAGGTTTTCCGTAGAAAAATCCCGTGGTAAACTGGCGGTATGTGCAGCTTTTGATCTGTTCGAGATACCATGGCATATTTTCCTGATATTTCTCCGGAGATTCCAGATAATCGTCAATCGCCTTACGGTAAGTACGCGCCACCGTTGCCACATAAAGTGCGGTCTTCATACGTCCCTCAATCTTAAAACTGTCAATTCCTGCTTCCAGAAGATCCGGAATATGCTCAATCATACACAGATCTTTGGAATTGAAAATATAGGTTCCGCGCTCATTCTCATATACCGGAAAATACTCACCCGGACGCTTCTCTTCAACCACAGAATATTTCCACCGGCACGGATGTGTACATGCCCCGCGGTTGGCATCCCTTCCTGTAAAATAATTGGACAGCAGACATCTTCCAGAATAGGAAATACACATAGCGCCATGTACAAATGTCTCTATCTCCAGATCATCGGAAATGTGTTCCCGGATCTGCCGGATCTCCCGCAGGGAAAGTTCTCTTGCCGTTACCACACGGGTAGCACCGAGTTTCTCCCAGAACTGAAATGTTCCGTAATTGGTGTTGTTTGCCTGTGTACTGATATGGCGGTCAATATCCGGGCATACTTCTCCGGCGATCGTAAAGATTGCCGGATCTGCAATGATCAGAGCATCCGGCCGGTCCGGCTTCATGTTCTGCAGTTCCGTAAGATATTCCCGCGCACCGTCAAGATCATAATTATGTGCCAGAATATTTGTCGTCACATAAACTTTAACTCCCCGTGCATGTGCAAATGCAATTCCCTCTGCCATCTCTTCCATGGTAAAGTTTTTTGCCTTGGCTCTGAGTCCGAATGCCTCTCCCCCGATGTAGACCGCATCGGCTCCATAAATAACTGCAATTTTTAATACTTCCAGACTGCTTGCCGGAACAAGCAACTCATTCTTTCTCATCGTTTTCTACCTCTACTTTTGTACTGACTGTAATTCCATCTCCCACCGGCAGCACCGCTGTTACCAGATCTTTCCGGTGCGTTAACTCATACAAATATTCCCGCATCCGTTTGTAAATCGTCCGGTTTCTGCGGATCACCGCATAATGGGACTCAATAATGTCCCCATCCTGCAGCACATTATCCGAGACAAGTGTCCCTCCGGTTTTCAGCAGACGCAGAATATCCGGCATAAAATGAATATACTGTCCTTTTGCGGCATCCATAAAGATCAGATCAAACGGCTCGGTGAGTGTCGGAAGGATTTCCGCTGCATCCCCTTCAAGCAGTGTAATCTGCTCTTCTTTCCCTGCTCTCTTAAAATTTTCCCGGGCAATCGGGATTCGCTTTTCATAATTTTCAATCGTGACAATCTCACACGGTACCGGATCATATTCTGCCATCAGAATGGAAGAAAACCCTACCGCAGTACCGACTTCCAGAATTCTTTTTGGTTTTGTCATCGCCAGCAAAAGCTTCAAAAAGCTCTGCATCTCCTTCCGAATAATCGGAACATAGGAATCCAGAGCTTCTCGTTCGACAGCATCCAAAATTCTGGTATTTCCCGTATCCAGGGAATTGATATATGTTACCAGTCGTTCATCTACTATCATATTTATTTCTATTGTGCCTCCGTGCTTTCCACATCCTGCGTATCCGGTACCATCTGCTTTTCTGCAAAGAAACGATACCCGTAATCATAACAGGTCCTGCATAAATGAACGGTTCCATATAAAATCAGCAGGATCAGCATAATAACAAACGCAATTTTAATGAAAGTGAACAAAGCTTTATTCATAATACCCCTATACTTCCATGATAATCGGCATGATCATCGGACGTCTCTTGGTCTCTTTCCAGACGAAATCACCCAGAGCATCTTTTACTTCATTTTTGATCTTGCCCCAATCGGTAATGTTGTGATCCATACAATAATCCATGGTCTTATCGAGAACGGTTTTTGCTTCATCCATCAGACTCTCGGAATTACGTACATAGACGAAACCTCTCGATACGATATCCGGTCCTGCAAGTACCTGTCCGGTTCCGTTTTCGAGTGTCATGACGACAATAATAATTCCGTCTTCTGCCAGACGCTGACGATCCCGAAGAACGATATTTCCGACATCTCCGACACCAAGTCCGTCTACCATTACATTGCCAACCGGCACATGTCCGGTCACTTCTGCACCATTCTCATCGATCTCAAGCACATCTCCGGAAGAAAGGATTTTGATATGATCACTGTCATATCCAAGCTCTTCCGCAATCTTCGCCTGTGCAATCAGATGCTTGTATTCTCCATGCACCGGAATCGCGTACAGCGGATTTACCAGAGAATAAATCAGCTTGATATCTTCCTTGCACGCATGTCCGCTGACATGTACATCTTCGAAAATCACATCTGCACCCTTGCGCATCAGTTCATTGATAACACCGGTAACCGATTTCTCATTTCCCGGAATCGGATGGGAACTGAATACAATGGTATCATTTGGCTTAATGGTAACTTTGCGGTGCATGCCGGATGCCATGCGGGACAATGCAGCCATGGACTCTCCCTGGCTTCCCGTTGTAATGATAACCGTCTTTTCATCCGGATAATTTTTCAGCTGATCCACATCAATCAGAATGTTATCCGGCAGGGAAATATATCCCAGTTCCGAAGCGATGGATACAATATTGACCATGCTTCGTCCCTCAATCGCAACTTTTCTTCCAAACTTGTCTGCAGAATTGATGATCTGCTGCACACGATCCACATTGGATGCAAATGTCGCAATAATAATTCTTGTATTTTTATGCTCGGAAAAAAATGTTATCCAGCGTTTTTCCTACTGACTTTTCGGAATCTGTAAATCCCGGGCGCTCCGCATTGGTACTGTCACAAAGCAGTGCTAACACTCCTTTTTTACCAATCTCGCCGAAACGCTGCAGATCAATGGCATCTCCAAATACCGGTGTATAATCAACCTTAAAATCTCCTGTATGCAGGACAATTCCTGCCGGGGAATAAATCGCAAGTGCCGCCGCATCCTGAATACTGTGATTCGTGCGGATAAACTCTACACGGAAACATCCAAGATTGATGTGCTGTCCGTATTTGACAACTTTTCTTTTTACTTTTTTGAGCATATCATGCTCTTCGAGTTTGTGCTCGATCAGGGCATTGGTCAGTCTGGTCGAATAAATCGGCACATTGACATCTTTTTAAAACATATGGGATGGCACCAATATGATCCTCATGTCCGTGCGTAATAAAAAATCCTTTGACACGATCAATATTTTCCTTTAAATAAGTGACATCCGGAATCACCAGATCCACTCCGTACATGTCATCTTCCGGGAATGCGAGACCGCAATCCACCACAATAATACTGTCTTCGTATTCAAAGGCAGTAATATTCATACCGATCTGCTCAAGACCTCCCAACGGTATAATCTTAAGCTTACTGTTATTCTGTTTTTCCTGTTTTTTCATAAATCCTCCAAATATAATATTCCGCTCTAATATAAAAGCTGTGTTTCTTCATCCGCAAGTTCAGCAAATATTTTCGCGAGTGCAGCAAACTCTGTATCATCATCTACCATCTCGTAAAATACTTCCTCATCCTGTGTCTTTATTTCTTTTAATATATATGCTTCACTGTCCCCGTTTTCATTGCCATCAGAGACAAGTAAGTATCTGATTCCATTCAGCTGTGTCTGTTCTTCCACAGCAAATTCCACCACCTCATTGGTGTCCGGATCTGTAAACTGAATTTTTTCCATTTATTTTTTCCTTGTATTTTATTTTTCTTCTGGATGATTTGAAAGATAATCCAGATATCCCTGTAATATAAAAATAGCCGCAATTTCATTCTACATATTCCTTGCGGTTTTCTCTTCGAATTCCTGTTTCCATCATCGAACGGTCTGCTGCAACTGTTGTCAGCCGTTCATCCCATAAAATAACAGGGAGACCACAGCGTTTTTCAAGCATTTCCTTGAATTCTTTTGTTTTCTCGCAGCGCTCCCCTTCTGTACTGTTCATATTTTTCGGGTAACCGAGCACAATTTTTTCCACCTCGTACTCGCTTACCAACTGTTCGATCCGCGCCAGTGTCTGCCTGAGTTTCGTTGGAGCTTTCCTTCGGATAATTTCCACTCCCTGCGCTGTAATTAACAGCGCATCACTCACTGCAACACCCACTGTCTTTGAACCGAAATCCAATCCTAAAATCCGCATAATTCTCCCGTACCGGATTATTCCCAGGAATTGTTTTTGATGTATGCACGTAAAACTTCTTCTACAAGTTCGTCCCGCTCTACCTTCATGATCAGACTTCTCGCATTGTTATGACTGGTAATATATGTCGGATCTCCGGACATAATATATCCAACGATCTGATTGACCGGATTGTATCCTTTCTCACTCAATGCACGGAATACGATCTCTAAAACATCTCTTACCTGTAATTCCGGTTCCTTTTGTACTGTAAAATATTGTGTATTATTTAAATTCTCCATATTCGCCGTCCCTGCCCTTGTTCATTCCAACAAGTCCTGTCCCATCTATTGTATACGAAATTGAGGAAAAATACAAGCGCTATAGTTTCATACGGTAAATCTCATCGGTCAGAGCCGCTTCCACTCTTCCCCTTTTCATCACATTATCAAGCGGTTCTGCCGTTTTTGCCGCGATCTTTACATACTCTTTGGTATATCCAGTATACCACGTTTCTCCGTCAACTTCCATTGGTTCCTCAAAGAGTACTTCTTCCTCTTTTCCCACATAATATGCGCGGAATTCCCTCGACATACTTTCCGCAAGTGCCAGCAGCTGGGCACTGCGCTTCGTCTTGATTTCCTCCGGCACCTGATGTTCCATCACTGCCGCACGGGTTCCCTGCCGTCGGGAATATTTAAAAATATGCATCTCATAAAAATGAATGCGTTTTAAATATTCCTTTGTCTGTGCAAATTCTTCTTCTGTCTCTCCAGGAAATCCAACAATAACATCCGTTTGTGATTGCCGGATGCGTAAAGTTTTTCCGTAAAATATTGCATGCATTTTCGTATTCTTCCGTCGTATATTTCCGGTTCATCCGGGCAAGCGTTGCATCGCATCCGCTCTGCAGTGACAGATGAAAATGCGGACAGATCTTCTCCATCTTTGCCAGTTCTTCTGCAAATGTTTCCGTCACGATTCTCGGTTCCAGCGATCCTAAACGGATACGCCGGATTCCCTCCACCTGATGCACCATCTGGATCAGATGCAGCAGACTTTCCTCGCAGTCAATCCCGTAGGAGCTTAAATGAATTCCGGTCAGTACCACTTCCTGATATCCGGACGCTGCCAGACGCTTTACTTCCTCCAGAACATTCTGAACATTTCTGCTTCTCACCCGTCCTCTGGCATACGGAATAATGCAGTAACTGCAGAACTGGTTACAACCATCCTGTACTTTTATAAACGCGCGGGTATGCTCTGCTGCATGATCCAGTGTCAGCTCCTCAAATGCCTGTTTTCGTGGTTAATATCCACCACAGCCTCCACCTTTTCTCCTCTGCCCGCAAAGAAAGCATCCAGCCGCTCTACCAGTTCTTTTTTCTGATTATTTCCGATCAGAATATCAATTGCTTCATCACATTTTGCCTCATCCTCTTTGGTCTGTACATAGCATCCGGCAGCAACAACAGCCGCATCCGGATTCAGCTTTTTTTGCCCGGTGCAGCATTTGTCTTGATTTGCGGTCTGCCATATTTGTTACGGAACAGGTATTAAATCACATATGACATCCTGCTTTCTTCCGAAAACGGCACGATTTCGTACCCCGCTTCTTCAAGCATCTGCTGCATAGCTTCTGTCTCATATGCATTCACTTTGCATCCCAGATTGTGTAATGCTGCTTTTTTCATTTTTACTCCTTTATACAATTATCTTCATACATTTTCTTGACTTTTCCAATTGTGTAATGCTGCTTTTTTCATTTTTACTCCTTTATACAATTATCTTCATACATTTCTTGACTTTTCCAATAAAAAATATTACTATCAAAGATATAAACAGCATGAGTTTTTCATGAATATTTTCAAGGAGGTTTTCATTATGAAAACAGTACAGATTTCATTAAATTCTATTGGAAAAGTAAAATCATTTGTTAATACCATCTCTCAGTTTGAGTACGATTTTGATCTGATTTCCGGCAGATATGTCATTGACGCAAAATCCATCATGGGAATCTTCAGCCTGGATCTTTCCAAGCCGATTGATCTCGCCATCCATACCGAGGATAATCTGAATGAGATTCTGGAAGCTTTAAAGCCATACATTATTTCCCAGTAATTACTTACAAAATCCCCTGTCTGTATTGCAGACAGGGGATTTTTTGTTTCACGGAAATAATTTTCCAAAAACAGATTATTCTGCATCTACCAGAATCGTCTCTGTCGTATCGATTGCTGTCTGCATCAGTTCGTCTATTTTTTCTTCCAGCCGGCACTCTGATTTTTTAATATGTTTCAGGCTTGGCTTGGTAACCGGATGCTTTGCCACGAAAATCGTACAACAATCCTCATACGGAAGAATGGACGTCTCGTATGTGTCAATTTTTTCTGCGATTGATACAATATCCTGCTTGTCCATGGCAATGAGCGGACGGTATACCGGCATATGACACACTTCATTGGTCACAGCAAGGGACTGCATGGTCTGGCTTGCCACCTGCCCGATACTCTCTCCAGTAATCATACCCAGACATTTTCCCTCTTCGGCAAAATGCTCTGCAATTTTCATCATATAGCGGCGCATGATGATAGTCAGTTCCTCATGCGGACATTTCTCATAAATATAAAGCTGGATATCGGTAAAGTTCACCACATGAAGCTTGATCTGTCCGGAATATCTTGCAACTTTCTTTGCCAGGTCAATCACTTTCTGTTTTGCACGCTCACTGGTGTATGGCGGTGCATGAAAATAGGTCGCTTCAAGTGTTACCCCTCGTTTAGATACCATATATCCGGCAACCGGTGAATCGATTCCGCCGGATAAAAGAAGCATTGCACGACCTGCTGTGCCAAGCGGCATGCCTCCCGGTCCCGGGATCTCTGTGGAATAAATATTGATCATCGGGCGGATCTCGATATGAATCATCACCTCCGGATGATGTACGTCAACGCTGGTTTCCGGAAATGCTTCAAGAATCTTTTCCCCAACAGCTGCATTGATCTCCATCGAAGTCATCGGATAATTCTTTCTGGCACGGCGCGCATCCACCTTAAATGTAAAATTTTTGTCCGGATATGTGCGATCCACATAGTCACATACTACTTTTGCCAGGGCATCAAATCCTTCATCTTCGACCAATACTACCGGACAGATTCCTACGATTCCAAAAATCCTCTGTAATGTTTCTACAGTTTCATCATAATCGTATTCTCCTTCCGTATCCACATAGATACGTCCGTTTTCCTTGCGTACATGGAAGGTTCCCTCTACACGTTCCAGATGATATCTGATATTCTGTACCAGTGCATCCTCAAACAGATAACGGTTCTTTCCCTTAATGGCAATTTCCGCATATTTAATCAAAAATGATTTATACATACTGCTCTCCTTTTTCTAAATGTCTTGTATATTTCTGCAGCATCGGAACCAATGCCGCCATCTCTTTTACTGCATAATCAAATCTCTTCTTCCGTTGTCTCCACGCAAAAGCTGAACCGGATGGTTGCATCCAAAAGCTCTGGCTTTAAGCCAATACTTTTTAGCGTATGACTGACGGAAGGCTTGTTGGAAGAACATGCACTTCCCGCTGACACATAGATCTCTTTATCCTCTAATGCATGAAGCAATACTTCCGCGCGCACACCTTCCGTGCTGACACTGACAATATGCGGTGCATTGCTGCGATCGGTATGATCCGTTGACGTGTACAACTCGGAATTTTGTCACTTCCTCAATAAAATGCTCCCGCAAGGTATACATCCGGTCGACTTTTTTCCTCAAAACCAGTATAAATACGTTCCGCTGCTACGCCAAGTCCTGCGATTGCCGGAACATTTTCCGTGCCGGAACGCATTCCCCTCTGCTGTCCGCCTCCGTTTAACAGCGGATGAATTTTCGTCTTGTCTTTGATATATAAAAATCCGCTTCCTTTCGGTCCATGAATCTTATGTCCGCTGACCGAGAGAAGGTCTACATGCATTTTTGCCGGATAAATTCTCATTTTCCATAGGACTGAATGGCATCCACATGAAAAAGCGTCTGTGGATTACACTGTTTGATCAGTGCCCCCGCTTCCGCGATCGGCTCCACCGCTCCGATTTCATTATTTACCTGCATGAGGGAAACCAGAATGGTATCCGGCCGGATTGCCGCTTTCAGATCGTCCAGAGAAATCACACCATAAGCATCTACCGGAAGATATGTGACTTCATATCCGTGTTCCTCCAGATATGCCATCGTTGCCGACACGGACGGATGTTCAATGGACGTCGTTATCACATGTTTTCCACTTCGCTTGTTTGCCTCTGCCACACCGATAATTGCAAGATTATTGGACTCAGTACCACCTGACGTAAAACAGATTTCTTTTTCCTGTACCTTTAATGTCTTTGCAATTTTTTTTCTTGCATCGTTCATATAATTTTCGGCGATCACGCCTTTGTTGTGCAGGGAAGATGGATTTCCATAATCCTCCGTCAGTAATTTTACCACCAGCTGTGCCGCTTCCTCACAACATCTTGTCGTTGCCGAATTATCCAAATATGCTTCCATTTTTACCCTTCTTATATATCCAATTCGTATATCAGCATGGAAAGTGTTGCCATTCCTGCTGTTTCTGTGCGCAAAATACGTCTGCCAAGAGAGATCCGATGCATGTCTTTATCCAGCTGCGCAATCTCTTCCGGGGAAAATCCGCCCTCCGGACCGATCATTACTCCGATGGACGCCCCTTCCGGAATCGAGCGAAAGATCTCTCTTGTTGCTTCCATGCCTCTTTCATTCTCATACGGAACCAGGACAACGTCCAGCTCCTTTGCCTCTTCCAATGCCTGTTTCCAGGAAAGTGGCATCTGAATCTTCGGAATCACGGTCCGCTTCGACTGTTTTGCCGCACTCTCTGCAATTGCCTGCCACCGCTTACATTTGCTCTGTGCCTTCTTTTCATCCAGCTTTACCACACAGTTTTTCATGGCAACCGGTATGACGGTATAGACACCAAGTTCCACGGTCTTTTGTATGATCAGTTCCATCTTATCACTTTTAGGAAGGCCCTGAAAAAGATACACCTTATGGGAAAACTCTGTCCCCATTTCATCGGTATCCTCTATCTGTGCCCAGACCTCTTCCTCTGTAATTTCCAGAATACGGCAAAAATACGATCTGCCGCTCTGATCGCTGATGCGGATTTTCTCCCCTGTCTTCATGCGCAGCACATGACCGATATGATTGACATCACCGCCCACAATGCAGATCCGATCCTGCTGCACCTGTTCATCTTCCACAAAAAACTGGTACATACCCTGCTCCTACTGTTTCTGTGCGGTAATATTTACCCACTCACCCTGATGATTGATTTCCACTACAGTAAGTCCTGCTGCTTCTATCGCTTCTTTTACTTCGTTTTCCTTAAAATCAATGATGCCGGAAGTGATAAAATAACCACCCTGTTTTAATCTGGCCGGAATGACCGGTGCCATGGCAATGATAACTGGTGCTAAAATATTTGCCACAACAATCTCATATTCCTCTGTCCCAACCTTTTCCTGAAGTTCTTCATCATCAATCAGATTTCCCACATAAAAGGTTCCCAGAGACAAATCGAGATGGTTTACCTGCATATTATCCCTTGTAGAAGTCATGCAGTCTGCATCCAGATCCGTTCCCACGACTTCTCTTGCGCCGAGTTTTAATGCCACAATCGATAAAATTCCACTGCCACATCCCACATCCAGTACTTTCGGATGTTTTCCTTCCACATATTTCTGTAACTGCCGGATGCAAAGCTGTGTCGTTTCATGTTTTCCTGTTCCGAAAGAAATTCCCGGATCGATCTCAATCAGAAATTTATCTTTGTCTTCTTCCTTTAATTCTTCCCAGGTCGGTTTGATTAATATATCATCAATGGTAAAA
>ENA-OQBV01001028-OQBV01001028.1-human-gut-metagenome-genome-assembly--contig:-NODE-1028-length-14779-cov-3.666530_pt1 | contig 14779 bp, 19 predicted proteins | sample MGYA00242750_ERZ504559 | MGnify/ENA primary metagenome ERZ504559 (study PRJEB26092, sample SAMD00036230) | human gut metagenome | host: Homo sapiens | study: EMG produced TPA metagenomics assembly of...
CATAAAGCTTGAATGCGTTGTCACCGGAAAGAGTCTTTTCACCTGCTTTTTTCAATATCCTCTTCCATGTCGGAAAGGATACGAAGTCCCTGATCGATAGTTTTGTTGAACTGATTCTCCTCATTTGTCAGTACACGGAAGATGAACTCTTTCTTCTCCTCAAGCTCCGGATATCCGGCTTTGGAGCTCTCGATCACCTGTGCACTTAATTTTGCAAGGAAAGTTCCCTCGATGCCAAGAAGACGTCCGTGACGTGCTGCGCGGCGGATCAGACGGCGGAGAACATATCCACGTCCCTCATTGGTTGGCATGATTCCATCGGAGATCATAAATGTTGCGGAACGGATATGGTCCGTGATCAGACGGATGGAAACGTCATCTGCATAGTTTTTCTCATATTCTTTATGTGCGATCTCGCATACAAGATTACGAAGTGCACAAATTGTATCTACATCAAAAATAGAATCAACATCCTGAACAACTACAGCAAGACGCTCAAGTCCCATACCGGTATCGATGTTTTTCTGTTTCAGGGTTGTGTAGTTTCCGTTTCCATCGTTCTCGAACTGTGTGAAAACGTTGTTCCATACTTCCATGTAACGGTCGCAGTCGCAGCCTACCGTACATCCGGGTTTGCCACAGCCGTATTTTTCGCCACGGTCATAGTAGATCTCAGAGCATGGACCGCATGGACCTGCGCCATGCTCCCAGAAGTTATCCTCTTTTCCGAAACGGAAAATACGTTCAGACGGAATCCCTACTTCTTTGTTCCAGATATTGAAGGCTTCCTCATCATCCAGGTAAATGGATGGGTAGAGACGGTCTGCATCAAGCCCTACAACCTCAGTAAGAAACTCCCAAGACCAGTGGATGGCTTCTTTCTTGAAGTAATCACCAAAAGAGAAGTTACCAAGCATTTCAAAGAAAGTACCATGACGTGCGGTTTTACCTACATTTTCGATATCTCCGGTACGGATACATTTCTGGCAGGTTGTCACTCTTGTTCTTGGCGGCTTCTCAGCACCTGTAAAATATGGTTTCAGCGGAGCCATACCTGCATTGATCAGCAGAAGACTCTTATCTCCCTGAGGAACCAGGGAAAAGCTTTTCATTACAAGATGGCCCTTGCTCTCCATAAAGTCAAGGAACATCTTACGAAGTTCGTTCACTCCGTACTTTTTCATGTTGTTATCCTCCTTGTGTCAACCCTACCTGTCAGCATTTACGGAATGCCGTAGCTTTATCCCGGAAATGTCACAGATATGGGAAATTATTTTACACAGATCTTTTTGAATTTTTTCTTGCCTCGTTTCAGAACGATCCCGTCCCCTGCAAAAGCATCCTTCTCAACCGTATGGTAAATATCGGTGAGCTTCTCACCATCGATGGATACACCACCCTGCTGGATCGCACGGCGACCCTCGGAACGGCTTGGTACTAGCTCTGCTTTTACAAGAAGTGTGATCAGGTCGATTTTTCCTTCCTCGTCAAAATCTTCCTCTGAAAGCTCTGTTGTAGGCATATGAGAAGTATCTGCACCTGAGAACAGTGCGCGGGCACCCTCCTGTGCTTTCTTGGCTTCCTCCTCACCGTGTACAAGCTCTGTCAGCTGGTATGCAAGGATCTCCTTGGCTTTGTTCAGCTCGCTGCCTTCCCATTTGGCCATCTCGTCGATCTCCTCAAGAGGAAGGAAAGTAAGAAGACGCATACATTTGATGACGTCAGCATCGTCTACATTTCTCCAGTACTGGTAGAAATCGAACGGGGATGTCTTATTCGGATCAAGCCATACAGCTCCAGACTGTGTTTTTCCCATCTTTTTGCCCTCAGAATTGAGAAGCAGTGTGATGGTCATGGCATAGGCATCCTTGCCAAGCTTACGGCGGATTAGCTCGGTACCGCCAAGCATGTTGCTCCACTGGTCATCGCCACCGAACTGCATGTTGCAGCCGTATTTCTGGAACAGCATGTAGAAGTCGTAGCTCTGCATGATCATGTAGTTAAATTCCAGGAAGCTTAAGCCTCGCTCCATACGCTGTTTGTAGCACTCTGCTGTCAGCATACGGTTTACGGAAAAGTGAGCACCTACCTCACGGAGAAGCTCTACATAGTTAAGGTTCATAAGCCAGTCAGCATTGTTTACCATAAGAGCTTTTCCATCAGAGAAATCGATGAAACGGCTCATCTGCTGCTTGAAGCAGTCAATATTGTGCTGGATGGTTTCTTTTGTCAGCATCTGACGCATATCGGTCCTTCCGGACGGGTCACCGATCATTCCTGTTCCGCCGCCGAGAAGGGCGATCGGACGGTTTCCTGCCATCTGCAGTCTCTTCATCAGGCAAAGAGCCATGAAGTGACCTACATGAAGGCTGTCTGCTGTAGGGTCAAGCCATATAGAATGTGGCTTTCCCGTTATTTACCATCTCTTTGATCTCGTCTTCGTCTGTAACCTGTGCGATCAGGCCACGTGCTTTCAGTTCTTCCCAAACTGTCATTGTTCTTTCCTCCTGTATAGTCATATAAAAAATGCCCGGTTCCTGTCCCTTTAGGACGAGAACCGGGTCCCGTGTTACCACCTAAATTTACAGAAAACTCGCATTTCCTGCCTCATAAAGTGAATCTACATCCCGTTATATCCATATATATCAAGATATAAAACCACTTCAGCACAATAACGGGTGCCATTCCGTCGCAGCCTATCTATAATACGCTATTATTATAAAGTTTATAATTTACAGTATCAAGTTCCGATTCGGTGCGCAGCTCCGGGATGTATTCACAAAAGTTCTACCCTGCGCCTCTCACCTGCCGGCTGCTCTCTGTGGGGTTTTCCTCAAGCTACTTTTTCCCTTCCAAGCCTTTTACTATACTATATGAAGTATACAAACTGCTTTTTTGTTTGTCAAGAAATTTTAATATTGCTTTGACAACTTAAAGTGGCAGAATGTTACTTTTTACTCTGTTCTCAGTAACACGCTTCGCGATGCACAGAATTTATGCTGATCGCATAAATTCGCGCGGTATGTTTCGGGTTTTCTGTGAGTGATAAGTGGAACTTTTATTTCTGTAAGCCATTTATTCCTTCATCTACGTAAAGGTCATTGCCGTCTGCCGCTGATGTGGCAAGCTGATCACACCGTTCATTTAACGGATTATCTGCATGTCCCTTAACCCAGTGGAAGCTTACCTGATGCTGCTCCTTGGCCTTTAAAAGGCGTTTCCAGAGATCTACATTCTTCACATCTTCGTTTTTTCCACGTTTCCAGTTTTTCTTTAGCCAGGAATCGATCCAGTGCTGATTAAAAGCATCTACCAGATATTTGGAATCGGAATACAGATCCACCTGGCAGGGGCGGTTCAGTGCTTCCAGTGCTACGATGGCTGCCATCAGCTCCATCCGGTTGTTTGTGGTTTTTTTGTAGCCTCTGGACAGTTCACGTTCATGTAACTGGCCTTTGGTATCGATGTACTGAAGAACTGCTCCGTAGCCTCCCGGTCCATCCGGATTTCCCCGGGCTGCACCATCCGTATAGATTTTCACCTGCATATTTGCTTCTCCTTAAATTTTCAATTTTATGTCCATACGCCTGTTTGTTCAAAGTTTACTGCCGGAGACTATGTTGCTTATACCCAGTCTACAAAAAATGTATGGCCTTTATAAGTTTCATATTTCACTTTGCTGAAATTCAGATTCTGGTTCCAGAAATAGCTGGTCATCATGAAATACATATAATTAAAATCTTTCTGTTTAAATCCTCTGAGTGTTCTGGCTTTGCCGGAAGTGACATGTTTATTGAAAATAGTCATTGCTTCTCTTGCAGCCTGATAAGCAAGAGTACGGTTTTCAAACTGACCATTGAGACGTTTGAGAAGGGCCCCGTTCCGCACTACAGAATACTGTGGGGTTGTGCTGCTTCCGATATTCTCATAGATCACACCTCGTATCGTAGATGGAAATTCCTTGTCTGATTTGATCGTACGATTCAGAACACAAAGTGCTACTGCTTCCATTCCGATCTTGCCCTGATCGCCTGCCTCCGATTCGCAAAGTGCGGCCAGCAGTGCTTCATCGGATGTCTTGCCGTTGGCTATTCCAGGATGGCTCTTATATTCTTTTACCATAGTGTAATATCTGCTGTTTTTGGTATCGTAAACTTTGACATCTCCATTGCTGACATTTAGATTTGGTTTGGTAGTCTTCGCAGTGGCCACTCCGTCTGCTGCGATGGAGTATGTAATTCCATTCACTGTCACGGAGGTACTTACTGCCATGACACCGTTGGATTTAAAATAATAGTTCTTCTGATTGATCGTCTTCAGACCAGTATACATATAACCGGTACTGGTGGCAAAATAGTAGCTGATATTTTTGGATTTGTTTTTTACCCATTTGGTTGCCATATAACCGGAAGTTTTGTAAAAATAACGTTTCTGCCCTTTGCTGTTGGTGAGCCAGCCGGTTGCCATAATGCCTCCGCCTTTTGTGAAATAACGTTTCCTTCCCTTGCTGCAGTTTACCCAGCCTGTGGTAAGCTTACCTGTTTTGGGATTGAAATAGCGCTTATGGCCTTTGGAATCTGTCATCCAGCCGGTTGCCATAACACCCTTGCCTTTTGTAAAATAGTAGGTATATTTGCCATTGACCTTCATCCAGCCCTTTACCTGTACTCCGGTCTTTGTGTTAAAGTAGTACTTGTATCCGCCCAGGGTCAGCCAGCCTTTCTGCTTGCTCCCATCACTTTTTATGTAGTATGTTTTTCCATCGATAGTTTTAAAGCCTGCAGTGGCAGCCTGTACCTCTTTTGCAGAAGCAGAAAAGACTGTGCTTCCCACGATCAGCAGCATAGCAAGCATCAGACCCTTCAGCCATTTTTTTGTTCTGAAACTCTTCATAATTTTCCCCATTTCCTGTTTTAGATATAAAAGCTAGTTTGTCTTAAAAATTACAAAAATGTTACATTTCGTTTATTATATCGTAATGAATAAACACTGTCAACTTTTTTGTAACTGTGGACGGACTCCTGCCATATGATGAAGTGTAAATAAAATTTGCTGGAGGACTTATCGATGAGTGACTTAGCGGCTACCAATTGTGGATGTGATTGCGGATGTGGTTGTGATTCCGGATGTAGCACAGGATGTGGATGTAACAATAACTGTGGCTGTAATAATGGCTGCGGAAATTCCCTGTTTGGAAACGGTGGAAACAGCTGCTCCTGTATCCTTTGGATCATCTGTCTGATGTGTTGCTGTGGAAACAACAGTGGCTGTGGCTGTAATAACAACGGCTGCAACGACAGCTGTTGGATCATCATCCTTCTTCTGCTTTTGTGCGGAAATGGATGCGGCTGCAACAATTGCTGCTGATCTTTTGAAAAGGCAGAGGTTATTTCCTCTGCCTTTTCTGCTGCCGTTTTTCTGCTTCCTCCTGTTTCTGTTTTTTCTCTTTCAGACATTTCAGATCTATTTCATAAAAAGAATTTCCATCAATGACAAGTTCCTGTTTTTTTTCAGATTCCATAATCACATTCCTTTGAAAAATTTCTTCTATATATAATATGACCAGAGAAGGTTTCTGTCATATTTCTTTCTGCAAATTCATAGATTTCAGGAAAAAGGATTTTTTTATGGAACAGGAGCCTATCGCACGTACTGCTCTGGATGAAATGGTGGAAAGTGACCAGGATCAGATGCTGAAAGCCATGATCCCGTACCTTCCTTCTTCCGGTCAGCGGTTTTTATCTGTGTATACGAAAGTCCGGGAACTTTGGAATACCATGTCGCTTTTTCAAAGCAGCCGTAGAACAGCCGATCTGCAGGCTACCGGTTTTTCCGGCACCGATCCTCTGGAAATGCTGCAGGATATCCGTAAGTGCTGTGGCGGAGAAAATCGCCGTCAGATCGATCATATCACCAGTCTTATGGCTACGATCCAGATGCTTCAGATCATGAATGAAGATTCGTCAGGAGGTGAGAATCCATGAGTGATGACTGGAAAAATAATCCCCGGCTTTCTGGAATGGACCCTCAGAAGCTTTCCATGCTTCAGGGTCTGGCAGATCAGGGATTGGGGAAAAATCCGTCCGAACTTCTGCCTTTTATCATGGGCGCAGCTTCTAAAGGAAAAAATGCGGGCTTAAATTTCAGCTCTGATGAGATCTCCACTATCATAGAAGTTCTGAAAATGGGGAAAAGTCCGGCAGAGGCAGCTAAGCTTGACAGAATTGTGAATTTGATGAAAATGATACGTCATTAACAGCTCTGTGATCCCGGAACAGCGGTTTTCTGTTCCGGGATTTTCTACTTTGTAATTCTTTTTATATTTGTCGGAATATAATCTGCAAAAATCTGACATATCCATAGATTCTATCGCATAATTCATAGAACATATTCCCTATTTTTGTGATATTTTTTTATCATTTTCCCTTTCTTCTTATATCAGTATATGGTATACTTGTCCGTGAAATGAATGATATGCAAAATAGGATTTTATGCGTCAAGTGTTTGGCGAATGGGGAGTTGTCGCCAGAACGAAAAGTACGTCTTACGGTATGAAATCCGCACCCGTTGCAGCAATATAAGAGAATATCTCATATTGTGTAGGGCTTTTTCGACATACGTTCTATTACAATTGGAGATATCTTTTTTTATGCGCAAAAATAAAAGAGACAGTCTCCGAAAAACGTGATTTTTTTAACAAATGGAGGTTGTTATTTATGGTAGACAAAGCAAAAGTTGAAGAGGCGATCAAGCTTCTTCTCGAGGGAATCGGCGAGGATGTAAACAGAGAGGGACTGCAGGGAACTCCGGAACGTATCGCCCGCATGTGCGAGGAAATTTATGGCGGACTTGATAATGAAGCGGATGAACATCTTCAGAAACAGTTTCATGTAGAGAATAATGAAATGGTTCTGGAAAAGGATATTACCTTTTATTCCATGTGTGAACATCATCTTATGCCCTTTTACGGAAAAGCTCATATCGCATATATCCCAAATGGCAAGGTTACCGGCTTAAGCAAGCTGGCCCGTACCGTTGATGTGTATGCAAGAAGACCGCAGATCCAGGAACGTCTGACTGTGCAGATCGCAGATGCGCTGGAACGTGTTCTCGCTCCAAAGGGAATCATGGTTATGCTGGAAGCGGAGCATACCTGCATGACCATGCGAGGGATCAAAAAGCCAGGAAGCAAAACGGTTACGACTGTTACCAGAGGTGAATTTAAAGAAAATATGGAGCTTCAGAAACAGTTTCTTGCTATGGTCAAGGACTGATGGACAGAGTGAATCAAATCTGGAATCATCCGCTCTATCAGAATGAGCTTAATAAGCTTCAGCTTCTGGAGACTGACCGTGAATTCTGCAGACATACACCGGAGCATTTTTTGGATGTGGCACGCCTTGCCTATATCCGGGCACTTGAGGAAAATGCTCCTGTTTCAAAGGAACTGATCTACTGTACTGCCCTTCTTCACGATATCGGACGGGCCAGACAGTATGAAGATGGCACTCCTCATGATGAGGCCGGTGCTGCTATCGCAGGACAGATCTTAAACGAGCTTGGATTTTCTATGGAAGAAATGGAAGCGATCATTGCGGCAATACGTGGTCACAGAGCTCAGACGGATCCGACAGTTCTTGGAAAACTGCTCTATACTGCGGACAAAAGCTCCAGAAACTGTTTTTCCTGTAAAGCAGAGCCGGAATGTTACTGGTCTCCTGCCAAAAAAAATATGACGATCCAATATTAGGAGGTTTTCCATGAAAATCGGAAATCGTGAGTTTGATGTAAAAAACAAAACATATATTATGGGTATCCTAAATGTCACAACCGGATTCTTTCTCAGATGGCGGAAAATGGAACGATATGGATCATGCCCATGAAACATACAGAAGCTATGATCGCCGAAGGTGCTGATATTCTTGATATCGGTGGGGAATCCACACGTCCAGGGCATACACCGGTTGGCGCACAGGAGGAGATCGAGCGTATTCTTCCTGTTATCGAAGCAGTAAAAGGGCGTTTTGATATCCCCATCTCTGTAGATACCTATAAGGGATGTGTTGCGGAAGAAGCCCTGAAACACGGAGCAGATCTTATCAATGACATCTGGGGACTGAAATATGATCCTGAAATGGCTCCTGTCATTGCCAGATATCAGGCTCCCTGCTGTCTGATGCATAACAAAGATAATACTGAATACAATAATTTATTGTGGATATGCTGGCAGAAACCCAGGAATGTGTCAATATTGCCAAACGTGCCGGTATTGCCGATGATAAGATCATCCTTGATCCTGGTGTCGGATTTGGTAAAACCTATGAGATGAACCTGATGACCATGGATAATCTGGAGCTTTTCCGGAAGCTGGGATATCCGGTGCTTCTTGGTACCTCCAGAAAATCCATGATCGGACTTGCCCTTGATCTTCCTGTAGATCAGCGTGTAGAGGGAACTCTTGCCACATCGGTGATCGGTGTTATGAAGGGTTGTTCATTTGTCCGTGTTCATGACATCAAAGAAAATAAACGCGTCATCCAGATGACAGAAGCTATTCTGGGACGTTAGGAGGAACTGATGGATAAAATCGAAATCAGAGATCTTGAGATTTTTGCAAATCATGGTGTGTTTCCGGAAGAAACAGCTCTCGGACAGAAATTTGTTGTTTCTGCTGTTATGTATACAGAAACACGTCCGGCAGGGCTGACAGATGATCTTTCTGCTTCCATCAATTATGGAGAAGTCAGTCATATGATCACCGATTTTCTTCAGAAAAATACTTATAAACTTCTGGAGGCTGCTGTGGAGAATCTGGCAGAGACGCTGCTGCTTTCACTCCCTCTTCTTAAAAAGATCACCCTCCGTATTGAAAAGCCCTGGGCTCCGGTAGGCCTTCCGCTGAAAACCGTTGCTGTGGAAATTACCCGAGGCTGGCATACGGCTTATATTGCTTTTGGTTCCAATATGGGGGATAAGAAGAAATACCTGGACAATGCGATCCAGGGTCTTCGGGATATGAAAGAGATTGTTGTTGAAAAGGTTTCCGAGTATCTTGTAACGGAGCCTTACGGGGATGTGGAGCAGGATGAGTTTCTCAACGGAGCCTTAAGAGTCCGGACGCTGCTTTCTCCGGAGGAGCTTCTTGACAGGCTGCATGTGCTGGAACAGGCTGCGGACCGGAAAAGGATCATTCACTGGGGACCAAGGACACTGGATCTGGATATTCTGTTTTACGATAATGAGATCATTGATACAGTGGAACTACATGTGCCTCATATTGATATGGAAAACAGGGATTTTGTTTTGAAGCCTATGGTGGAGATTGCACCGTATCTTCGGCATCCGGTGTTGAATTTAACAATGGAGCAGTTGTTAAAAAAAGCTTGAGGGAAAAAACTTTGGCGGTGTGACTTTATTTATTAAATAATAAAAAGATAACAAGCCGATACAGATATCTTTACTACAAATCTGTATCGGGCTTGTTTTGTATCAGTGTGAATTATTGACTATTATCGAAAAATATTTTATTTCTGGTTTACCAGGTCGAATTCGTCGGTGATCTCTTTGGATGGTGCCTTGGTAATGAGGCTGACGATGATGTTTGCTGCAATAGCCACCAGGAATGCGGGAAGAAGTTCATAGATTCCCCAGGCGCCGCCGAGCGTGCTGATTCCGTATTTCCAGATAAATACCATGGAACCGCCGCAGATCATTCCTGCCAGGGCTCCCTGCCAGTTGGAACGTCTCCAGAATAATGCCAGAAGTACCACCGGGCCGAATACGGCTCCGAAGCCTGCCCAGGCAAAGGATACGATAGTAAACACAGAGCTGTTCGGGTCGCGGGCAATAAACATGGCTACTACTGCGATGAGAAGAAGCGTGATCTTATCGGCTACCATGCTTTCTTTTTTTGTTTCTTTATCCTTCAGGATACTTCCGAGAAGGTCGGAAGAAACTGCTGAGGATGCTGCCAGGAGCTGAGAATCTGCAGTTGACATGGTGGATGCCAGGATTCCTGCAAGGATGAGTCCTGCAAGGATTGCTGCAATTACACCATGTTTACTGAGAAGATCTGCGATCTGAACGATAATTGTCTCAGATGCGGAGCCTTCCAGAAGGTCAAACTCTCCTGCTGCTGTCATTCCAAGTCCTACCACACCGATCAGTACTGCTACTGCCAGTGAGATCACTACCCATGTAGTTGCTACTCTTCTGGAAAGTGTAAGCTTCTCTTCGTCTTCGATCGCCATGAAACGAAGAAGAATATGCGGCATTCCGAAATATCCAAGTCCCCATGCAAGCATGGAAATGATATTAAGCAGTGGATATGCCTGTTCTGTTCCGGTTGTTGGATCATATGTAGTAAACATAGTCAGATATCCGGGCAGTGATCTTGCATGGTCTGCAACTGCTTCAATACCACCTGCTGTGCTGATCCCGAATACAAATACGATCACAAGAGCGATGGACATGATGATACTCTGGATAAAGTCCGTGGTAGATGCTGCCAGGAATCCTCCCAGTGTGGTGTATCCAACGATGACCAGTGCACTGATGATCATAGCTGGCAGATATTTTACACCGAAGAGACTTGCAAAAAGTTTACCACAGGCTGCAAATCCGGAAGCTGTATACGGAATAAAAAAGATCACGATAAAAATCGCTCCGATAGACTGCAGGATCTTTTTCTCATCTCTGTAACGATTACTGAAAAAGGATGGCAATGTAATGGAATTTCCTGCCACATGTGTGTAGCGGCGGATTCTTTTTGCCACGATCCTCCAGTTTACGTAAGTTCCGATCGCAAGGCCAATGGCTGTCCAGCCTGCATCTGCAATACCGGTAAGATAAGCAAGTCCCGGCAGGCCCATCAGAAGCCAGCTGCTCATGTCAGAAGCCTCTGCACTCATAGCTGTGACAAGTGGACCAAGCTTTCGTCCTCCAAGATAGAAATCAGAACTGTCATTATTGTTCTTGGAGCAAAGATAACCTACAAAGATCATTGCACCCAGATAGACGATAATGGCTGCCATTATACAAATATGTGCTGTTGTCATTGTTTCTCTCCCTTCCATGTTTCTGCTTTAAAATTACAGAACATGAGGGATTTTGCTTATGCATCCCCATGATTTCTGCTTTTAAACCAGTTTTACACATATTTATAGATTTTATTATATTAACTTTAGAAAGTAAAGAGGATTTTTCGTTTTTTTACATAAAAAAGTATTTTATATGATGAAAAAGGGCTGAACCATATAAGGCGGCCCAGCTCTTTTTCAAAATCTCTGTTTATTTTTCTTCCATACGCTTCTGCACATCTTCCACTGTATATGCAAGCTTCTCAACATCCTCGGAATAAGTCAGCCCCTCCTTCTCAGCCAGAGCTTTCAGAACACCGATCGTTTTCTGAAGATGCATGTAGTTTCCTGCGGAGGAACCACCTGTCAGCGCGATGTATTCTCTGTAATAATTCATGAACATGTTCATTTCCGGGCTGTCCTGATTATATACTACAACACCTATTGTATATTGGATATCTCCGTCTTCGACAGCAGCAGAAAGTTTTTAAAAATCATACTGTTTTGTGCATTTCTTTATTTTTCCGTTACATAATGGCAGGCTACTTCATGTCCGGACTCTACTTCTGTGAGCACAGGACGGATCGTCCTGCATTTCTCCATGCAGTGTTCGCAACGATTCTGGAATGGACAGCCATGAGGAACATCCAGAGGGCTGGGGGCCTCACTTTCGATGCTCTCGATCTTTTTGTTCTGATCCATATGAATGGAAAACTGTGCCCCCAGAAGAGCCTGTGTATATGGATGAAGAGACTTTTCCGTAACATCCTCTCCCGGGATTACCTCCACGATATTCCCGAGGTACATGACAGCAATCTGATGGGCAAAGGAACGGATCAGAGCCAGGTCATGGCAGATAAAAAGCATGCTGATGTTTTTCTCCTTCTGGAGACGTACCAGAAGCCGGATCACGGACTCCTGTACGGAAACGTCAAGTGCAGAGGTAGCCTCATCGCACACCAGGATCTCCGGTTCCAGGGAAAGTGCCCGGGCAATACTGATACGCTGACGCTGTCCGCCACTCATGTTATGTGGATAGCGGTCTGTAAAATCTTCAGGAAGCTCTACCATTTTCAGAAGTTCTCTAGCCTTGGATTCCTTTTCGCTTCTTTTCAGTTTTCCGTAATTGATCAGGGGTTCTGTGAGAATATCCACGATCTTCATTTTGGGGTCAAAGGACGCCAGCGGATCCTGGAATACCATCTGCATGTTCTGACGGTTCAGCCAGGTTTCTTTTTTGGAAAGATCAGAGAGGTTTTTTCCATGGTAAAGGATCTCTCCGCTGGTCGGCTTGTCAAGAGAAATGACCATGCGGACAAAGGTTGATTTACCGCAGCCACTTTCTCCTACGATTCCCAGAGTTTTTCCTTTATAAACGTTCAGGTTCACATCGTTGCAGGCTGTTAAAGTTCTGCCGCCGGAAGCCGGGAACTGTTTTACGATATGTTTTGCACTGAGTACGATATCGGATTCATTAAACATAACGCTGTCCCTCCATTTCCGGCACTGCAGCCAGCAGTTTCTTTGTATAGTCACTGGTCGGATGCTCCATGACCTCATCTCGTGTTCCCTGATCCACAACTTTTCCGTTCTGCATAACAACAAGCTGATCAGCCATATAGGCTGCTACGCCAATGTTATGGGTAACAATGATGATACCGGTTCCGAAATCATCACGGAGCTCCATCATCTGGCGTACGATCTGTGCCTGTGTGGTAACATCCAGCGCACTGGTCGGCTCATCTGCAAGAAGCAGCTCCGGGTTAAAAGTCATGGCCATGGCAATACCAACTCGCTGGCGCATACCACCGGAAAGCTGGTGAGGATAACTTTTCATGATATTTTCCGCGTCAGGAAGACGCATTTTCTGAAGCATGGAGCATCCCTTCTTCCATGCTTCTGCTTTGGATATATCCGTATGTGTACAGATATATTCCACATACTGACTTCCGATCTTACGGATAGGGTTCAGGGTTCCGCCGCAGTCCTGGAAGATCATGGAAATGCGGGTACCCCTTAAATTTCTCCATTCATCCTTTGTATTGGAAAGCAGAGAATGTCCGTGAAACTGAATATCTCCGGTGCTGACCCGGCCACCTCCGGCAAGTGCGCCGAGGACAGCACGGATCACGGTTGTTTTTCCACTTCCACTCTCGCCTACCACACTGATGATCTCCCCCTTCTTCATGGAAAGGTTGAAATGTTCAATGGTAGGTGCCTGTTTTCCGTACTGAACGGAAAGATCCTTGATCTCAAGCATAAATAAGCGCTCCTTTACTCGGCAAGAGTGATATCCTTTGTCAGCCAGTAGTAATCCATCGGATACATCTTAACACCTGTTACCTTTTTGTTGGAGAAGAGGTAGGTTGTCTCATAACCAAAGAATACAGTTGCAGCATCATCCATGATATCCTGCTGAATATCGATGATGAGATCTTTTCTCTTGTCCTCATCAAATGTCTGCGCAAGCTCGTCAAGAAGCTTGTCAACCTCCGGGTTATTGTATCCTGCAGTATTGTTTGCAGAGGAGCTGTACCAGTTCTCTCTTAAGTAGTTCTCAGGGTCTCCAGTGTTTGCTACCAGCACGTTCCAGATCAGAAGGTCATACTGACCGGAATCTCTCATGTCAAGAAGTGTCTCATAACTTACTGTGTTCAGGTTTACGTTGATACCGATCTCCTTCAGACTGGCCTGTGCTGCCTGTGCGTATACACCAAGCTCGGCACGGCTTGTGTAGATAACAAAATCAAGAACAAGAGGATCTCCGTCAGGAGTTTCTACAAATCCGTCACCGTCAACATCTTTGTATCCGGCCTCATCAAGGATCTTCTTTGCGCTGTCCGGATCATAGGAATTCTCATCCTTCAGATCATCGAATCCAAAGTCAAGTGTTGGAGGAACCGGTGCTTTACCAGCTGTTGCACCACCCTCGAGAAGAGTGTTGCAGTATGTTTCCTTGTCAAGACCACGAAGAAGTGCCTGGCGAAGAGCCTTATCGCTGAGTGCATGATCCTCGTTCTGGTTCATGAATGCATAGGTGGAACGAAGAGACTGAAGCTCCTGGATGTCGTAATTGTCATTTCCCTCAAACTCAACCAGGTTCTCTGTTTTCAGGTTGTAAGCGATATCGATCTCACCTGTCTGAAGAGCCATGGAACGTGTTGTCTGGTCATCCACACATTTCAGTGTAACTTTATCAAGGGGAACTTCTCCATCCCAGTAGTTCTCATTTTTTACTACGATACAGGAATCCGTCGGGCTGAAAAGATTTCTACTGCGTAAGGTCCTGTACAGATCGGTCCTCTGCAATGTAGAATCATCTACATTTGTATCTACGATCAGAAACAGCGGGTCTGCAAGGCATCCGGCCATGTTTGCATTTGCTCTGTTCAGATGGAAGATCAGGTTCTGTCCGTCAACTTCGAGGCTGTCGAGATCAAAGAATTCCGGAACACGGTCACTCTTTTCAGCGGTACGTTCGATGGAGGCTTTTACCATCTCCGGTGTCATATCGTCACCGTTGGAGAATTTTACGCCCTCACGGATCTTGAAGGTCCATGTTTTTTCCATCGTCACTGTTTTCCCACTCTTCCGCAAGACATGGAACGATCTCACCGTTCTCATCGAATTTTTGTAAGACACTCGCCGATCGCATAACGGGATACAACCCAGCTGAAATACTGCTCTGTCGGCTCCAGTGT
>ENA-OQBV01001030-OQBV01001030.1-human-gut-metagenome-genome-assembly--contig:-NODE-1030-length-14764-cov-3.579832_pt1 | contig 14764 bp, 9 predicted proteins | sample MGYA00242750_ERZ504559 | MGnify/ENA primary metagenome ERZ504559 (study PRJEB26092, sample SAMD00036230) | human gut metagenome | host: Homo sapiens | study: EMG produced TPA metagenomics assembly of...
ACGTTATAAGGTGGACGGGGTGACTTTATCAGCGTGAAACACTGACTTCGTTTTGCTGATCAGGTAGTTATGGTGCGTCTTACTGCCAGCCAACCTGGAAAGATTACTTGTAATGCCAATCTTACTACTCCGCATCAGGATGTGATGGTCTCGACGGAAGGGGAGGAGGTTACCCTTTCGGGCGTATCTTCTTGGCATGAGGGGCTAAAAGGGAAGTCGAATTTCAGGGACGTATGACTGCACGTAGTCAAGGAGGGACCCAGGCTTGTCGTGACGGAGTCTTGAGTATAGAAGGGGCGGATGAGGCTGTGATTTATATTCCATTTGCACAACTTTACTAATTATAAGGATATAACAGGTAACCAAGTGGAGCGTGCGAAGAACTATCTGCGCCGGGCTGTAAGTAAGGATTATGTGACATCATCGTAAGGCACATGTTGATTTTTTCAAGCAATATATGGACCGTGTCTCTTTGGATTTAGGTATAGACAAATATGCAGGGGTAACCACTGATATGCGTGTGCAGAATTTCAAGGAAACGAAGGATGATTTTCTGGTAGCTACTTATTTCCGTTTCGGCCGCTATCTGTTGATTTGTTCTTCACAGCCGGGTGGGCAGCCTGCTAATTTGCAAGGCATTTGGAATGATAAATTATTTCCTTCCTGGGATAGTAAATATACTTGTAATATCAATGTTGAAATGAACTATTGGCCGGCCGAAGTGACGAATCTTAGCGAATTGCACGAGCCTTTGATACAGCTGATTCGTGAAGTGAGTGAAACAGGGCGTGAGTCAGCAAAGATTATGTATGGGGCGGATGGTTGGGTATTGCATCACAATACGGATATATGGCGTGTTACCGGAGCTATAGACAAGGCTCCGTCGGGATTATGGCCTACGGGTGGAGCTTGGCTGTGCCGTCATTTGTGGGAACGTTATCTTTATACAGGCGATATGGAGTTTCTCCGTTCGGCTTACCCTATCATGAAAGAAGCCGGTAAGTTTTTTGATGAAATAATGGTGAAGGAACCGTTACATAACTGGTTGGTGGTATGCCCGAGCAATTCTCCGGAGAATACTCATGCGGGCAGTAATGGAAAAGCGACTACGGCTGCCGGGTGTACTTTGGATAACCAACTGATATTCGATTTATGGAATCAGATAATCACTACCGCCCGATTATTGGGTACGGATGCTGAATTTGCCACCCATTTGGAACAGCGTTTAAAGGAAATGGCACCCATGCAGATAGGACGTTGGGGGCAATTGCAGGAATGGATGACAGATTGGGACAATCCGCAGGATGTGCACCGTCATGTGTCACACCTTTATGGTTTGTTCCCCAGTAATCAGATTTCTCCTTACCGTACTCCCGAATTGTTTGATGCGGCACGTACTTCGCTGATCCATCGTGGCGATCCGTCTACCGGATGGAGTATGGGATGGAAGGTATGTTTGTGGGCTCGTCTGTTGGATGGTGATCATGCTTATAAACTGATAACCGATCAGTTGACTCTCGTACGTAACGAGAAGAAAAAAGGAGGAACTTATCCTAATTTGTTTGATGCCCATCCACCTTTTCAGATTGACGGTAATTTTGGTTGTACAGCGGGTATCGTAGAAATGCTGATGCAGAGCCACGATGGTTTTATTTATTTACTTCCCGCATTGCCGGCGCAATGGAAAGAAGGAAGCGTGAACGGGATTATAGCTCGTGGAGGTTTTGAATTGGATTTGAGTTGGAAGAATGGTAAAGTGAGCCGGTTGGTGGTGAAATCCCGTAATGGGGGGAACTGTCGTTTGCGTTCTTTAAATCCGCTGGCAGGCAAAGGGCTGAGAACGGCAAAAGGGGAGAATCCGAATAAATTGTATGCCATACCCGAAATCTTGCAACCGATTATAAATAAAGAAGCGAAATTGAATAAAGTTGAGTTGAAAAAAACTTATCTTTATGATCTGGAAACCAAAGCAGGTGAAGAATATATATTCTTAGGTAAGTGATGATTCTTGCACTGATTGTAAGGATGAAAAATAGTAAAAAGAAGAAATATGAAAAGAACAGGATTAAACATTATTTGCTCATTGTTGCTGGTAGGTGGAATGTGTGCATGTACTGCCACTCCTAAACAGACCGAAGAAATCAAATGGAGCGAACGTATGGCTCAGTCGGAAATGCAACGTTTCCCTGAGCCTTGGATGATAGAAAAAGCGAAAAAGCCTCGTTGGGGCTATACGCACGGACTGGTGGTGAAATCCATGTTGGAGGAATGGAAACACACCGGTGACACAGCCTATTATAATTATGCAAAAATATATGCAGACAGTCTGATAGACACTGACGGTAAGATAAAGACCATGAAATATCTTTCTTTTAATATTGATAATATCAATGCCGGAAAGATTTTATTCGATTTTTATGAAAAGACGGGAGACGGGCGTTATAAGGTGGCGATGGATACTCTTCGTAAACAACTGACCGAACAGCCCCGTACCAGTGAAGGTGGCTTCTGGCACAAACTGATATATCCGCATCAAATGTGGCTGGATGGTATATTCATGGCTTCTCCTTATTTGGCTCAATATGGTAACGTATTCAAGGATACTACGGTCAATGCCGATATTGTGAATCAAATAAAGCTGATTGCCCGTAAAACGTATGATCCTAAAACCGGTTTGTTTTATCATGGTTGGGATGAGAGCAAGACACAAAATTGGGCAAATAAGGAAACCGGATGCTCACCCAATTTCTGGAGCCGCAGTATAGGCTGGTATGCCGCTGCCGTGGTGGATGTATTGGATTATATGCCGGCGCAGTTCGAAGGACGTGACAGTATAATGACGATCATAAATATGTTGGCCGAAGGTATTGTAAAATATCAAGATCCTGAAACAGGGGTATGGTGGCAGGTGACTGACCAAAATAACCGTAAAGGAAACTATTTGGAATCTTCTGCTTCATCGCTTTTTGTGTATTTCTTGTGTAAAGCAGTGAATAAAGGATATATTTCTTCGGAATATAAGATGGCTGCAGAACGTGGTTTTAATGGCCTGATCAAACAATTCATTAAAGAAGAACCTGATGGTTCGTACACTATTACCAACTGTTGTGCTGTTGCCGGATTAGGCGGTAAAGGAAACCGGGATGGAAGTTTTGCTTATTATATAGGTGAGCCGGTAATAGAGAATGATCCGAAGTCAGTAGGTTCCTTTATTTTGGCGGCTATTGAATATGAGAAAATGAAGTAGTAGGAATAATCTGAGAAAGATGAGGACATTTGTCAAAAAAGTCTTCATCTTTTCTCATAAGATCAAGAGCTTTTTAAAAAAGATAACCGCCTTTTTTAAAAAACATAAGGACCTTTTTTTAACACCTTGTTGTTTTGATAAAAGCTCTTGTTTAGAGATTGTTAATTAATTAATAAACGAATTTGAAAATACAATGATGAACAGACACGCATTACTTTCCTTATTGGCTTTATTGCTATGTTACTCTACTTCCTTGCCGGCGCAGAAAGCGAAAACGTATATTCCCTGGAAGAATGGCAAACTGGTGGTGTCCGAGGAGGGACGCTACCTGAAGCATGAAAATGGAGTACCTTTCTTCTGGTTGGGTGAAACTGGATGGCTGATGCCGCAACGCTTGAATCGTGACGAGGTTTCTTACTATCTGAATAAGTGCAAGGATGCCGGATATAACATGGTGCAGGTGCAGGTATTGAACGGTGTGCCTTCCATGAATATTTACGGTCAGTATTCCATGATAGACGGTTTTAATTTCAAGGATATCAACCGCAAAGGGATTTATGGATATTGGGACCACATGGACTATATTATTAAAAGTGCTGCTTCACGGGGCATCTATATAGGGATGGTATGTATTTGGGGAACTCCCGTGGAACAAGGGTTGATGAATGAAAAAGAAGCCGTGGCATACGGTAAATTTCTTGCGGAACGTTACAAGGATGAGCCGAATATTATTTGGATGATAGGAGGGGATATCCGTGGTGATAATAAGACGGAGGTATGGGATGCGTTGGCAAACAGTATCCGTAGCATAGACAAAGGTCATCTGATGACTTTCCATCCGCGTGGACGTACCACGTCGGCTACTTGGTTTAATGACCGCGAATGGCTGGATTTCAATATGTTCCAAAGCGGACACCGTCGTTACGGGCAGCGTAATGGTGATGGTGACTATCCTATCGAAGAGAATACGGAAGAAGATAACTGGCGTTTTGTGGAAGCCAGTCAGGCAAAGACTCCGTTGAAACCGGTAATTGATGATGAACCTATTTATGAAGACATTCCACAGGGACTGCATGATCCCAATGAAACCCGTTGGAATCAGCACGATGTGCGTCGTTATGCCTATTGGTCGGTATTCGCCGGATCATTCGGGCACTCATACGGTCATAATGATATCATGCAATTTATCCGTCCGGGATATGGAGCCTCTTTTGGTGCCGACGGACGCAAGAAAGCATGGTGGGATGCTTTGGAAGATCCCGGCTTCAATCAGATGAAATATCTGAAGAACTTGATGTTGACTTTTCCTTTCTTTGAACGTGTGCCCGATCAGAGTGTTATTGCGGGAACTAACGGCGAACGCTATGACCGTGCCATCGCTACCCGTGGAAATGACTATTTGTTGGTTTACAATTACTCAGGACGTCCTATGCAGATCGATTTGAGCAAAATCAGCGGTGCGAAAAAGAATGCATGGTGGTATAGCGCAAAGGACGGTAAGTTGGAATATATCGGTGAGTTTGACAGTAAAGTCACTTCTTTCCAGCATGATAGCGGTTATCTGAGCGGTAATGATCAGGTTCTGATTGTTGTGGATTCTGCAAAGGATTATGTGCAGAAAGCTTGGACAGCCTTGCCGGATGCCATACAGAAATGGAATAAGTAAGAAATATGCATATCATGAAAAAACAAGTATTATTAATCATTCTTTTGGCACTTCCGTTGTGGTTGAAAGCAGCGGATGTTTCGGTTACCGGCCTGCGTACCGAGCAGATGGTAGATCCCATGGGGCTGGATACTGCTGTCCCTCGTATGAGCTGGCGGCTGGAATCTTCTCAAAGAAATGTGATGCAGACCGCCTACCGGATTTTGGTTGCCTCTTCTCCTGAACTTTTAGCACAGGATAAAGGGGATTTGTGGGATTCCGGAAAAGTGGAATCCGATGCGTCCGTATGGATTCCTTATCAAGGGAAGCGTTTGAAAAGCAATCAGCGTGTTTACTGGAAAGTGAGAAGCTATACCAATCGAGGTGAGACAGAATGGAGCGAGCCTGCCCGATGGGGGATGGGACCTTTAGGTGAGATTCATTGGGGAGGACGATGGATAGGTTGGGACGCTGTGTTTGCATGGGATCGGGAAGATTCACACAGCCGTTTGAGCTCTCGTTATTTACGCACGGAATTTAAAACGCAAGCCAAGGAGATAAAGTAAATGCTACCCTTCATTTGTGTGGTTTGGGAATGTACGAACTGTTCATTAACGGTCAGCGGATAGGTGATCAGGTATTGGCGCCGGCTCCAAGTGATTATCGTCGTACTGTGCTTTACAATTCTTTTGATGTCACTAAACAGGTTGCCGGAGGAAATGCCGACAATGCCATCGGAGTGACCCTGGGCAACGGACGTTTCTACACTATGCGTCAAAATTACAAACCTTATAAGATTCCTACTTTTGGTTACCCCAAGTTACGTTTGAATCTGATTATAGAATATACCGACGGCAGTATACAGCGCATCAACAGTGATGAGAAATGGCGTTTGACGGCTCAAGGGCCTATACGTAGCAATAATGAATACGATGGTGAAATTTACGATGCCCGTATGGAATTGGGAAACTGGACACAGCCCGGTTATGATGATTCCAAATGGCTGAAAGCGCAACGTGTTTCATTGCCGTACGGTACACTTCGTGGCAATACCGCTCCCAACATGAAAGTGATGAAAACGCTGAAGCCGGCTGTCTTCAAGCAATATGGTAACCGTTATATGATTGATTTCGGTCAGAATATGGCAGGATGGGTGCGTATTAACATAGCGAAAGCCGCTGCGGGAGATACGATTTGCATACGTTATGCCGAACGGGTAAAGAATGACGGTACGGAACTGGATGTGGAAAATCTCCGCCATAGCCAGAGTACGGATTATTATATCTGCAACGGTAAAGAAAACAACACTTCCTGGAGTTCTCGTTTTTCTTATCATGGATTCCAATATGTAGAAGTGACAGGTTATAAAAATCTGAAAGCGGAAGATTTGGTTGCTGAAGTAGTATATGATGACTTGGAAGATAACGGTACTTTCGAATGTTCCAATGATATCATGAATCGGGTTTATCGGAATGCCTGGTGGGGGATTTCCAGTAATTATAAAGGAGTGCCTTTGGATTGTCCCCAGCGTGACGAGCGCCAGCCCTGGCTGGGCGACCATGCTATGGGAACGTGGGGGGAAAGTTTCATGTTCAATAATGGAAACACCTATGCCAAATGGGCGGATGACATCCGTGAAGCGCAGCGTGAAGACGGTTGTATTCCTGATATTTGTCCGGCTTATTACAATTATTATACATCGGAAATGACGTGGTCATCCACATTTCCGGTAATCTGTGATATGGTTTATGAACAGTTCGGCAATATCGAACCTATTCGTAAAAATTATGCCGCTATCAAGAAATGGATGCACCATATACGCAGTGAGTTCACTACAGAGGATGGAGTGATTAACGCCGATAAATACGGTGACTGGTGTATGCCTCCCGAATCACCGGAATTGATTCACAGTCAGGACCCTGCCCGCAAGACGGATGGAGCGCTGATTGCTACAGCCTACTATTATAAGGTATCGCAAATGCTGGCCAAGTTCGCCCGTTTGCAAGGTTTGGAAGATGAGGCGAAGGAATTCGAGAAGGATGCAGCAAAAATTAAAGACTGCTTCAATGCCCGTTTCCTTACAGTTAAGAAGGGAACTTCTCCGGTACAAATGCCCCATGTTCTTTATCCCGACAGCATATTCTATGGTAACAATACAGTGACGGCTAATATCCTGCCACTGGCTTTCGATATGGTGCCTGAAGCCTATAGGGAAGAAGTGGAAAAAAATGTAATAACAGGCATTATTACCCGGAATAAAGGTCACATCAGCAGTGGGGTGATAGGTATGAACTGGATGATGCGTGAGCTTACCCGTATGGGGCGTGGCGATGTTGCTTTCTTGTTGGCAAGCAACAAAACTTATCCCAGTTATGGCTATATGATAGAAAAGGGAGCTACTGCCATTTGGGAATTGTGGAACGGTGATACCGCCAATCGTTGGATGAACAGTTGTAACCATGTGATGATATTGGGTGATCTATTGACTTGGTATTTCCGTGATTTAGCCGGATTTAATCCGGCACAGCCCCGCTTTACAAACAAAATCATCTTTTAAACCGGGATTTTTTCCATCCAAGAGTTGAGTTATGTCAAAGCTTCGCATAACACTTTATATGGTAAGATGATTAGTAATTGGAAGAAAACTCTTACGCATCTGGAATGGGATATCACGATTCCTTGTAATACTACTGCATTGGTTTATCTTCCTACCTTGGACGAGAAGGCGGTAAAGGATAAGGACGTTACCTTTGTACGTCGGGAAGGCAACTCTACCGTATGGAGTGTTCCTTCGGGAAACTATCATTTTTCGGTTAGTATGGATCCATCTTTAGGTAAAAACCGTGCAGGTATCGTGGAAGATCAGTTTTTATACGAGCAAGCTTCTTTTCCCGAATGTCATGGCGCTACTATTGTGGAATTGAAGAACGGAGACCTGGTAGCTTCTTTCTTTGGAGGTACTAAAGAGCGTAATCCGGATTGTTGTATCTGGGTATGTCGCAAGCCGAAGGGTGCGACGGAATGGAGCGCACCTTATCTGGCTGCCGACGGGGTGTTTAGTCTGGATGATCCGCAAGCTGTTTTGGCGGGCATTACAGCAGAATCCACTCCGGCGGATGCCGGCCCCGTGGCTTCTACGTTTAAAGGGGATAAGTCCCGGGCACGCCGCAAGGCTTGTTGGAATCCTGTGCTTTTCCAAATACCCGGCGGAGATTTAATCCTGTTCTATAAAATAGGATTGAAAGTAGCCGATTGGAGTGGTTGGCTGGTACGTTCTAAAGATGGTGGAAAAACTTGGAGCCAACGTGAACCGTTGCCAAAAGGTTTCTTAGGTCCTATTAAAAATAAGCCGGAGTATGTGGATGGCCGTATTATTTGTCCTTCCAGTACAGAAGGTGATGGAGGATGGCGTATCCATTTTGAAATTTCGGATGATAAAGGAAAGACTTGGAAGATGGTAGGTCCTGTAGAGGCGGAAATGAGTGTGCCTACTGCTTTGCGTAAGGCAAATGCAGCCAATGTAGACGATCAGGAAGGCGGTGAAGCCATAAAAGGAGAAGGTGAGAAGCCTATTTATGCTATCCAGCCCAGCATTTTGCGTCATAAGGATGGGCGTTTGCAGGTGCTTTGCCGTACACGTAACGCACAGATTGCTACTTCATGGAGCAGTGACAACGGTGAAACATGGAGTAAAGTTACCTTGCTTGATGTTCCCAATAATAATTCGGGTACGGATGCCGTAACAATGAAAGATGGTCGTCACGTATTGATTTATAATGATTTCAGTACATTGCCGGGCACTCCGAAAGGGCCGCGTACACCGTTGTGTGTGGCGGTTTCGGATGATGGTATTCACTGGAAGAATGTAATGACATTGGAAGACAGCCCTATCAGCCAATATTCTTATCCGTCCATCATTCAGGGCAAGGATGGCAAACTCCATGCCGTATATACCTGGCGCCGTCAGCGTGTGGCTTATAAAGAGTTGGATTTGAGCAAACTGAAATAATACGATTGTGGATAAAGGAGTTCTTTGATAGAAAGTATTGGAGAACTTGAAAAAAACGGGTGTCTGAAATAAAAATCAGAAACCCGTTTTTTGAAAACAGACTTTCATTATCTGCCAATGAAAGCTCTTTCTAAAGATATAGAATATGAAATAATTATAAATAGAGTACAAACGTTTCTTATTATCGTCCTCTCTTTATAAAGAAAAGAATAAGTGACAGATTATTATGAAGAGCATTAGACTACTACTTTTACTGGCTTCCGGAGTAACTACGGGAGCATTTGCCCAATCGGGCGGGCTGACGGATATGAGCCAAAGTCGTTTTGCCAAGATGGCCAATACGGAATTAGGTGCTGTGCATTGGACAGATGGCTTTTGGGGCGACCGTTTCAATGTATATAGCCATACCTCCTTGCAAAATATGTGGGATACATGGAACAATCCCGATGTTTCGCATGGTTTCCGTAACTTTGAAATAGCTGCCGGTGTTTGCGAAGGCGAACATTGGGGACCTCCCTTTCATGATGGTGATATGTATAAATGGATGGAGGGAGTGGCTTCCGTGTATGCCGTCACGAAAGATCCCGAATTGGATAAACTGATGGACCACTTCATTGAACATGTGGTGAAAGCCCAGCGTGCGGACGGTTACATCCATACCCCTGTCATCATTGAGGAAAAGAATAAGGGGATTGACACTCATTCGGAAAAACAGCAACAGACGGTAATTGGTACCAAAGTAGGCGGTGAGGACGAGAAAGGTGCATTTGCCAATCGTCTGAATTTTGAAACCTACAATTTGGGACATCTGATGATGGCAGGTATTATTCATCGCCGTGCCACCGGAAAGACTACTTTATTCGATGCTGCCGTAAAAGCGACAGACTTCCTCTGTCATTTCTATGAAACCGCTTCTGCGGAACTGGCAAGAAATGCTATTTGTCCCTCCCATTATATGGGCGTGGTGGAAATGTACCGTGCTACAGGGAATCCCCGTTATCTGGAACTTTCCAAGAATCTGATTGATATCCGTGGAATGGTGGAAAATGGCACCGATGATAATCAGGACCGTATTCCGTTCCGTCAGCAATACAATGCGATGGGACATGCCGTGCGTTCCAATTACCTGTATGCCGGTGTGACCGATGTGTATGCCGAAACAGGAGAAGACCAACTGATGAAAAACCTGACCAGCATCTGGAAAGACATTGTGACCCGCAAGATGTATGTTACAGGAGCGTGCGGTGCGCTGTATGACGGTACTTCGCCGGATGGTACCTGCTATGAGCCGGACAGTATTCAGAAAGTACACCAAAGCTATGGCCGTCCTTATCAGTTGCCTAATAGTACGGCGCATAACGAGACCTGCGCCAATATCGGCAATATGCTTTTCAACTGGCGTATGCTGGAAGTGACGGGCGATGCCAAATATGCGGATATTGTGGAAACTGCCCTCTATAACAGTGTGTTGAGTGGTGTCAGTCTGGATGGAAAGAAATATTTCTATACCAACCCGTTGCGCATCAGTGCGGATTTGCCATACACACTTCGCTGGCCTAAAGAACGTACCGAGTATATCAGTTGCTTCTGTTGTCCGCCTAATACGCTGCGCACCGTTTGTCAAGCCCAGAACTATGCTTATACGGTGACTCCGAATGCGGTATATTGCAATTTATATGGAGCGAATACACTGACGACAGCTTTGAAGGAAGTGGGAAAGATCGGGCTGATGCAAGAAACGGAGTATCCGTGGGAAGGTGCTGTGAAGCTGACTGTTACCGAAGCTCCGAAACCATCAAAAAAGAAAGCATTCTCTTTGTTCCTCCGTGTTCCGGACTGGTGCGAGAAAGCAACTTTGAAGGTAAATGGTGAACCGGTGCAAGGAACTTGGAAAGCGAATACATACGCTGAGGTAAACCGCATCTGGAAGAAAGGGGACTGTGTGGAATGGGTGATGGATATGCCTGTAAAATTGCTGGAAGCAAATCCGTTGGCCGAAGAAATCCGTAACCAGGTAGTGGTAAAACGTGGCCCGTTGGTATATTGTTTGGAAAGTATGGATATAGAAGGCGGACATAAGATAGATAATGTGCTGATACCTGCCGATATCCGGTTGACCCCGAAAAAAATAATCATTGAAGGCAGTCCGATTGTCGCGTTGGATGGTACTGCCCGTCTGGTTGATGAGGTATCGTGGAAAGATACATTGTACCGCGAGGTAGGAAAGGCCGACAAACCGGTCAATATCCGTCTGATTCCTTATTATGCATGGGGAAATCGCGGAAAGGCTGAAATGACGGTATGGATGCCTTTGGCGCGGACTAATCACTAACCACTTACTCCTAATGATTTACAAATGAAAAAAATATTCATAACCACTACTGCGCTGCTGATAGCTTGTACACTATCAGCAGCCGATTTGTTCGTATCTCCGAAAGGTAATGACCGGAATCCGGGTACCAAAGACTCTCCGAAGGCCACCCTTACAGCCGCATTGCGTCAGGCAAGGGAACTTCGTCGTCTTAATGATGAGAGTGTAAAAGGTGGCATCACCATTCATATGGAGGCAGGTGATTACCATCTGTACGAACCCGTCTTTATTCGTCCCGAGGACAGCGGGACGGAAGCTTCACCTACAGTCATCACTTCGGATGGAAAATGCCATTCTGAATGGTGGGGTGGAAATCAGAAACTGGAAGAAGCAAGGAAAGTTGTGGGTAGCCGATGTCCCTATGTTTAACGGACGTCCGCTGGATTTCCGGCAACTGTGGATCAATGGACAAAAGGCTGTTCGTGCAAGGGATGTGGCAGACTTTGAAAAGATGTATCGCATCATCAACAACGATCCCCAAAACGAAATACTGTGGGTACCTGCCGCTGCTGTAAAGAAAATACAGAAGGCCCGATATGCCGAAATGGTCCTTCATGAAATGTGGTGTGTGGCAAATCTCCGTATCAAGTCGGTCGAAATACAGGGAGACAGTGCCGCCGTGCGTTTCCATAATCCTGAAAGCCGCATCCAGTTTGAACATCCGTGGCCGCGTCCTATGGTGACTAAGGATGGTCACAACTCGGCTTTCTATCTGACCAATGCCATGGAATTGCTGGATGAACCCGGCGAGTGGTATCATGACATTGAAAGCCGTAAAATATATTATTATCCTCGGAAAGGAGAGAAGATAAGCAAAGCCGTAGTTCCCGGCATCGAAACTTTAGTATGGGTGGAAGGAACTATAGACCGTCCGGTAAAGCACATTCGTTTTGACAATGTTACTTTCCAATATACCACCTGGATGCGTCCCTCTTTGCAAGGTCATGTTCCTCTTCAGGCAGGTATGTACATGACAGACGGGTATAAAATCCGTCCTTCTATGATTCGTAAGAACAATCATAAGCTGGATAATCAAGGTTGGTTGGGACGTCCGGCATCGGCAGTCGTAGTCAAGGCTGCCCAGGATATTGATTTCGAGAAGTGCCGTTTCCAGCATTTGGGCTCTACAGGTATTGATTATGAATGGGCCACCGGTGGAGGACGTATAAACGGTTGTCTTTTCCGTGATATTGCCGGAAACGGTATTGTGGCGGGTAGTTTCAGTCCTGCCGCTCACGAAACACATCTTCCATACGATCCTGCCGACCGTCGTGAGGTCTGTACCGGACTGACCATTTCCAACAATTATATCAATGATGTGACCAATGAAGACTGGGGTACCTTGGGCATTTGCGCCGGTTATGTAAGTGATATCAATATCGAACACAATGAAATCAGTGATGTATCCTATTCGGGCATCAGTTTGGGATGGGGATGGACACGTACAGTAAACTGTATGCGCAATAACCGCGTGCACGCCAATCTGATTCATCACTATGCCAAGCACATGTATGATGTAGCCGGTATTTATACATTAGGTTCACAACCTCATAGCTGGATTACGGAAAATTGCGTTTCTAACATTTTTTTCACCCGGTTATGCACACGATCCCAATCATTGGTTCTATCTTTACACCGACGAAGGATCTTCATTTATCACCGTCAAGGACAACTGGACGGAAGGAGAGAAGTTTCTGAAGAACGCCAATGGTCCGGGTAATACATGGGAAAACAATGGTCCGATGGTGAACGACAGTATCAAGGCAAATGCCGGACTGACAAAGGAATATAGCTATTTGAAGGAAAAATAAAACGTGATACCATTATGAAAACAGACTTGCCACTTTAGTCGGAGCACTTGCATTGAGTGCTGCCGCCTCCGCCCAGACCTGGATCTGGTATCCGGGTGATTATGAAATATGGCTGGGCAACCAGATGAACAACCGCCGTACGGAACGCGGTGCTTTTTTTCCCCTCCCTTCTGGAAAACAGACAGCCATTATGTGGTAGTGGAATTCAGCAAGAAATTGGACCTGGCGGAACCTGAAGAGATCTTCATTGCCGCCGAAGGAAAATACAATGTGAAATTGGACGGCAAACTGCAATTCGGTATGCCCTCCACCTTGAAACTCCCCGCAGGAAAACACAGTCTGAACATCAAAGTGTGGAATCAGTCCACTCCCCCCACTATTTATGTGAAAGGAAAAACCGTAAATACGGACAAAACTTGGAAAGTAACCTACGAGGATAAAGAATGGATAGACGAAAGCGGAAAAGCCAGTGATACTTCTGCTACCGTTTATATGGATGCAGGGTGTTGGAACTTTGACGGAGCCACCCAACTGCCTTCCAAGTTTTCATTGGTTAGAAAACCGATGAAAGCAGTTTCCTCCACTCCCCGGAAAGAGGGGGTATTGTACGACTTCGGAAAAGAAACCTTTGGTTATATCACTCTGAAAGATGTAAAGGGAAAAGGAACGATCCATATCTATTACGGTGAAAGTCCTGAAGAAGCCTTAGATACGGAATATTGCGAAACATTGGACAAATTGCTGGCAGAGCCGGGGCAAATAACCGATCTGGCCATCCGGAATACACGGAAACTATACGATGAATATACTTTAGACAATAGCAAGGCTTTCCGTTATGTCTATGTCACTTGCGATCCGGGAGTAACGATGCAGGACGTTTCCATGCAATACGAATACCTGCCCGAAGAGTACCGGGGCTCATTCAAATGTAATGACGAAGAGCTGAACCGCATTTGGGAAGTAGGAGCGTACACCATGCACCTTACTACCCGTGAATTCTTTATCGATGGCATCAAGCGCGACCGTTGGGTATGGAGTGGCGATGCCATCCAGAGTTATCTGATGAACTACTATCTGTTCTTCGATAATGAAACCGTGAAACGTACCATTTGGCTGCTTCGTGGAAAAGACCCTGTGACCAGCCACAGCAATACCATTATGGACTACACCTTCTATTGGTTTCTCAGTATTTACGATTATTATATGTATTCTGGTGACAAAGACTTTGTAACCCAACTCTATCCGCGTATGCAAAGCATGATGGACTATGTATTGGGACGTACCAACGCCAACGGTATGGTGGAAGGTATGACCGGTGACTGGGTATTCGTAGACTGGGCAGACGGTTATCTGGACAAGAAGGGCGAACTCTCCTTTGAGCAAGTATTGTTCTGCAAAAGTTTGGAAACCATGGCGCTTTGTGCCAGTCTGGCCGGCAATACGGCAGACAAAACCAAGTATGAGAAACTGGCTTCCGCTTTACGTTCCAAGCTGGAACCCGCTTTCTGGAATGAGCAGAAACAAGCGATGGTACACAACCGTATTCAGGGAAAGCAGAGTGAGTCCGTTACCCGTTACGCCAATATGTTCTCTGTCTTCTTCAATTATCTGAATGCGATAAACAGCAGGCCATCAAACACTCCGTATTGCAGAATGACAGTATTTTGAAAATCACCACTCC
>ENA-OQBV01001038-OQBV01001038.1-human-gut-metagenome-genome-assembly--contig:-NODE-1038-length-14686-cov-2.985507_pt1 | contig 14686 bp, 21 predicted proteins | sample MGYA00242750_ERZ504559 | MGnify/ENA primary metagenome ERZ504559 (study PRJEB26092, sample SAMD00036230) | human gut metagenome | host: Homo sapiens | study: EMG produced TPA metagenomics assembly of...
AGGCCGGTACCTGCAGGAATTTATATTGTCTGCCTTCTACTTTGATATATCCTATACCGATGAAATATTTTAACATCTCGGCGACTTCTTCCGGCGTGATTCCATACATCTGCGCCGCAATCTGGTGAGCAATCGTTGGGAATGTCTCATCGGTGATGATGATGCCGCCTGTTTTGGCTGAAAGCACCAACGCTTCACTGTAGATCCAGGCCAAAACGATTCCATGTGAATCTGGCTTTAGTTTTAGGCTTTTTATGCCTGTGTCATTGATGAATTTAGGTCCAAACCATAAAGCGTAATTTCTAGTATTATTGTGCGACATTTTTTTCACCTCTCGCTGACAAAAGCCCCCTAAATATGTTAAAATAAAAGTGTAATAGACTACTTCCTTTTGCGGGGGAGAAGTCATTATCTGTCGGGTCGGATGGGGGCAACATCCGACCCGATTTTTTTAATATGACAAGGGAACCATTCCTTTCTTTTTGTATGAAATCAGACAGAGATTTTCTTTTCAAAATAATGACGATTGACGCGGCCGCGGATGACCAATTTACCCATAGCAGCCAATTCTGTGTTCATCTGCCGGATAATGCGATATGCACAGGATTCTTTGACTTGTAGAATTTTTGCAACATCATCAGCAGTGAGCATGAGTTTTTCGTTGGTTTCCATAATATCGCCTCATTTTATGTAAGGGTGTGTCATACAAAATAATAGACTAACGATTTCTTAAAGAATAGCACCTATTTAACTAAAATGTCAATAATCAAGAGAAAATTGTATGATGAAAATTTACTGTAAAAAGGTGAACTGTATGAAGAATTATAAAGATAGTTTTTCGATAAATTTGAAAACTATTCGCAGAAGTTACGGCCTATCATTGGCGGAATTAGCATCTATGTTAACTGTAGTAGGTACAAGAGCGTCGTTATATGATTGGGAAAATAAAAGAGGTTTTCCTTCTATGGAAAATTTGATTTCTTTAACTAATCTTTTTGGAATTTCATTAGAATGGCTTCTTGGGCGCTCATCAGATATTTATACTGAGCAATCAGTATATCTAGGGGAGATTGCATTATACACTGAAATTGATGATGATCATATAAATTGTCGAGAAGTTGGTGAATGTTATCGTGCGGACTTTTTAAAAGCAATAGAATTTATTTCTGGTAAAGGATATTTGGACTTAGATGGTCTTAATATAACTAACTATTCGTCACGAATAGAATACTATGTCGATCATAATACTCATAAAAAAGATTATTCCTTATCAGCTAGAGCAAATTTGTTGGTGCTTTTACGGTTAGTTTCCCTTGAAGATTTATATTGGGCCTATCACTATATCCTTAATGGTAAAAATAAACGCGGTGTATTGGCTTGGACAAAAATGAATCTCCATAAGCTCATCGGAATAAAGACAGAGGATTATAAAGAACCAGGAAAGAAAGCTCAAGAGCGGGCTGTTAATTTGGCGAATATTAATGCCGGTAGCAGCAAATGCAGGATCCTAAAAATGCCAGTTTACGATGTTGAAGAAGCTTTCAGGCAATTGGAAAAAAGAGAAATTACAAAAAATCCATGACGAAATTAAGAATTTGAATACAGCGAAAAAAATAGAGACTATGGAAGTTTAATTAATAAAAAAACGAATAAACTTGAACTTTAATATGTGTGAAATTGCTAATTTATGATGTGAATTGGTTTATTAGCGATTGCAGCAAGAAATGAAAAAAAGAAACGGAAATTTAATACGTATGGAGGAATATATATGCCCTCATTGGAATGGATTGGAAAAGAAAAAGTTGTAAATCATCATCTGGAAGTGCCCTATCATGTCTTGCAGCGCCAGTACAGCTATGATGAAAATGGCCAGCATGAAGAGGATAACGGCAGCGAAAATATGATTATCCACGGCGATAATTTGCTGGCCTTGAAGTAGCTGTTGCCTAAATATGAAGGGCGTGTTTTCTGCATTTATATTGATCTTCCGTATCCGCGATATAAATTAGAATTATGAGAAATGTCAGTTAGTCATGATTTCGCTCTAGACCCCAGTAAAGGGAGTTCCAAGGTTCACTGTGCAAAAATCGCTACGTCGGAATAGTCTAAAATCTGTTCGGTGTTTCATTAAATCTGCTGCAAAATCTGGCTACATATGATATAATCCCATATAGAAACTATATAAACAATAATTTCGATAGAAGATATCAGCATTGGAAAATTTGCTATGACAGAAAATATAAATCAGACATTTTATCCGGGGCTATTTGTTGTTATAAAGAATTGGAGAAATCCGTCTGTGTATCTATGAATCGCTTACTGCGAGTTGAAAATGTATGTTGCATTTATTGGCAAGAATGTATCCTGAGTGATTAAAGAATGGGTAGACCAGTACTGCGTCGAGAAAGAGGATAGATAATGGCTTATTTTGATACAAAATATACATTCCGTCTTGGGGAGCTTTACTGTGGTCCGGGTGGTCTCGCTTACGGCGCTCTTCACGCCCGTAGCGGTAACGGTCTTCTGGATGTGCAGCACGTCTGGGCGAATGATGTAGACGCTGATACCTGCGCTACATATCGGAATAATATTTGCCCGGATAATCCGGACAGTGTAATCTGTAAAGATGTTCGGAAGTTGAACATCAAGGAGCTTGATCCAATCAATGCATTTGCTTATGGCTTTCCGTGTAATTCCTTTTCCAGTATCGGCGAACATCAGGGGATGGAGAATGAAAAGTTCGGTCGTCTCTATTGGTACGGTATAGAAGTGCTCCGTATGTTTAAACCACTCTGGTTTATTGCAGAGAATGTCTCCGGTATCCGTACTGCAGGAACCAGTGATTTCAAGCAGATTCTTACCGATATGGAGGAGAGCGGCTATAAGCTGACGGTACATCTTTATAAAGCTGAGGAATACGGCGTTCCGCAGATTCGGCACAGGTATATTATCGTCGGTATTCGCGCGGATCTTCCAGTGGAATTTCATGTTCCAAGCCCTGAGCCGTATAAGGATATTGATGTGACGGCGGGCCATGCGCTTGCAGGCATTCCGGAATGGGCTTCGAATAATGAGGTAAAGAAGCTGACGCAGAGAGTCATTGGGAAACTTGAGCATACGCTTCCCGGACAGAATATCTGGCAGGCAATGAAGAATCCGGACTTCCCGGATGAGTATCGTATTAAGGAGCATTACAGCTTTTCCCAGATATACCGGAAATTGCATCCTGATAAACCAGGGTATACGCTTACTGCGAATGGCGGAGGCGGCACTTGGGGTTATTACTGGAAGGGCGCTAGAGAACTCACAAACCGCGAGAGAGCGCGTATTCAGACTTTCCCCGATACTTATACCTTCACGGGTAAATACGCTTCTGTACGCCGTCAGATTGGTATGGCAGTGCCGTGTGAACTGTCACGTATTGTTACTCAGGCGGTGCTTGATAGCTTTGCGGGGGTAGACTATCCGTGGATTGAACCGAACATGGATGGGGATCAGAAGGCAAAGTCAAAAAAGGGGAGAAAAAATGGATGATATGACGCCGGAAGAACGACATCGGAATATGCAGCATATTCGATCGAAAGATACGAAGCCGGAGCTTGTGCTTCGGAAACGTTTATGGCATGCTGGTTTCCGTTACAGAAAGAATGTAAAGAATCTTCCCGGGAAGCCGGATATTGTGATTCTGAAATATCATATCTGTATCTTTGTCGACGGTAGAATACTTTCACGGCAAAGACTGGAATACAGGAAAGAAGGAGAAAGTTTTGGCTGGGAATAATCCATCTTACTGGGTTCCAAAAATTGAAAAGAACATGCAGCGGGACCGTGAGTCTGAGGCAGCTTTGAACGGCCTTGGGTTCACGGTTTTACGTTTCTGGAGCAGAGATGTTTTGAAAAGTCCGGACGTGTGTGTGGATACTGTAAAAAAAGCTGTGCTTAAAAACAAATTAAATGCTGATTAAAAATATTTGAAATATAAATCGGGATTAGCAATTATTTACAAACAAAAAATGACATTAATAAATGCGGATATTTTTATATTATTTTAAAAATAATATAAAAATAATATAAAAATAATATTGACAATAATATACCTGGCAGCTTATTATAAACTTATAAGGTGCACATATATTTTTTATATGTAGGAGGAAATTATTATGGCTGAGAAGAAGAAAGAATCAAAGAGAGAGAAGTTCGTACGTATTGCAGAAGCGCGTACAAATAAAATTCTGAATATGGTTGACCTGCTTGGTAACTGTTCAAATCCTAAGCATTTATGAAATATTCGCAGTCTGACGTGAATCAGATTTTCAGCGCGATTGAAAATGCCATAAAAAGATGCGAAAAAGAAGTTCAGTGCGCAGGATACGGAAAAGACTACAAAATTTTCGCTTAAGAAGTAAGCTGAAGAGGAGGAAGTATGGAAGAATTTAGACTTTGGAAAGATACTTGGCGCTTTCCTTTGAATGATTACGGTCAAATCTTCGGCATTGCCTGATTCCGGTGTGGAGACGTTCAAGGGAACACCCATGAAGTCCCTCGCCAGAGAGATTTGTCAAAATTCGATTGACGCTGGTAGTGATGGTCAGCCAGTCATTGTTGAATTCCGGACATTTCGGATAAAGAAGGACGCGGTTCCTCATTTTGATCAGCTGATGGATGCGTTTCATAGAGCGGAAGAATTCTGGAGTGTTCAGCACAACCAGAAAGCTGTAAATTTCTTTAAGAACGCGCAGGCAGTAGGGAAGAAGGAATATATCAGTTGCCTTCGCATCAGTGATTTTCACACGTCTGGCCTGATTGGATCAGATCAGGATTATAATTCTCCTTGGTGCAATCTGACGAAGTCAACCGGAGCATCGGATAAGTCTGGTACAGCAGGAGGATCTTTCGGTATTGGCAAGTTTGCTCCGTTTGCCTGCTCGGATTTCCGCACCGTGTTTTATTCCACTCTGGATAAGGACGGTGTAAAGGCATACCAGGGGGTTTCCCGTCTGACAAGTTTTAGGACTGCCTCTGGCATGGTGACGCAGGGAACCGGTTTTTACGGTCTTGAGAAGAATATGCCAGTAAGGGACCAGATTTTTTTGGATCCTGGGTTTACCCGTCTGGATGGCATGAGCGGCACAGATATTTATATCCTTGGTTTTGATTCTGATGAGGACTGGGTTTCTCAGATGGTGGCTTCTGTACTTGACGGTTTCTTGTACGCCGTTTATTCTGGTAGACTGATTGTTAGGGTGGAAGGGATTGAAATCAGTAAAGACTATCTTCCGAAGTTGATGGAGCAGTATAAAGATAAGTTTGAGGATCATGCAGATGAGTATTATCAGGTGCTTTGTGCGGATGAGAAGACCTGTCCACCATATAAAATGGATGTGGAAGGTATGGGGACTGCGCATCTTAAGCTCCTAATCGCACCGGGCCTGTGGCATCGTGTGGCGATTGTAAGGGGAACTGGCATGAAGATCATGAACCGTGGTTACATTAACAATATCATTCCTTTTGCCGGAATTATGTATATCGAAGGGGATGCCCTGAATACGTTCCTGAGATCTCTGGAGAATCCGCAGCATACGAAGTGGGAGATTGACCGCGCGGATGATAAAACAAAAGCGAGAAGAATTACTAAAAAATTGTTTGATTTTATCCGCAAGTGCTTTAATGAGCAGAAAAAGGAAGGTGGCGGAGATCCTCTCGATCCGGCTGTTGGACAGTATCTTGCAGCGGAGGAAGAAGGGAAACAAGAAAATCGTGAGGAAGCGTTGACAGATGAAATTGGAGAAGTCACACTGATTCCTCGGACAGTAAGACCGTCTGCTAGTTTTGGTGCGCCTGTGGAGAATCCGGATTCCGGTGTTAAGGCCGGGGTGAATGATCCGGAAGGAAAAGAAACATCGTCCGGCCTCCCAGGTGAAGGTAGCAGCCGCGGCGACGGAAACGGTAACGGTGGTGGCGGCGGTTCCGATGAAGGGACTGGCGTCGGAACTCATCCGATTGACCATAAACAGAAGATCGTTTATATTCGGCCGTCTAAGAAGCGCGCTGTATGCAGGAGCCGTAAAACCGGCGAATATCTAATTTCTTATACTCCAGTGGTATCCGCGGACAATGGATATCTTGAAGTGTTTATCGCAGCAGAATCTGTAGATTACAGCACGGATGCGATATCGGCTTCTCTTTCTGACGGAACACCACTTAAGGTAGAGAAAAACCGGATTATAGGTCTTACTTTTGAAGCCGGTAAACCGCTTAAGATTAATGTGAAAACTGGATTTTAGTGGAGACTACTGTAGCCTGGAGGTAAAAAGGTTATGGACATACGGTATAAAATGTATCCTTATCCCGTGCTTGCATATTTTCTGGATGATTACAAAGATAAGCATGCATTTGATGTAAAAATCACGAATGTTAAGGACGGTTTTAATACGAGACTTGTATTTGAGGCGGCCCTTACAAATAAGGAACTTCTCGGTCTTGTGCGGAGTGGCAAAGCATCCTTTGTATATCATATGGAGTGTTCGCAGACTGGTTTTCGCAAAGTGATCCGTACGGACAAACTCTCTTCATCTTATGTGTTGTCCAACCGTGAGGTAAAGAATCTCGTTCAAATCTGTCCGTTTATTGTAGCATATGAGAATTTACAGTCCTATTTTAGTAAGGACTTTGACGATGATTATAAAGGAATGTCCTTTGATGTTGAAGAAGGATGTGTTCTTGCCGTAGGGCAGCAGGTAAACGCGGATGTGTCCGTCCGTATCGACGATCTTGCCAACACACCATCGATTTTTTCAATTATTCAGAATACGGATGAAACCATTAAAGAGATGAAGGTCGACGGAAGTGGAGAGAAAATCGTAGTTCAGCTCCCGTATAATGATTATTACAGCTATAAGTCTCTATCACAGAATCCGAGGTTTGAGACGGTACTGAACGCACTGACAATCGTTCCGGCACTGGTTCTTGTAATCGAGGAGATAAAACGTTGGGACAGTGAAGAGATGAACCGGCGAGGTCAGGACTGCGGATGGTTCCGGTCAATTAGGAATGTTTTATTAAAGGAGTTTGACTGTGATGTGGAAGGCGGCGGACTTTCCGGAAGGGATTCCATGGAGCTTGCTCAGAAGTTAATTGGAAGCCCGCTTCCGGGTGCGTTTGCAGAGCTGTCCGGTGTTGAGGGGATAGAAGGTGGCAAGGTATGATGATGCCGTTTTTTAAGACAGATGATATGAACACTGTCAAAAATAATATAAGCTCTTTTGTGAATCATTTTACAGAAGATGATAATACTTGGCTTCAGAAGGCATTTGGGCGGAATATCTTTTCCGATTCCAAGTTTCCGATGCCGCAGGTATCACTTGATATGAATGATGATATTCCCGGCAAGACGGATTCGGTGAATATAACAGCAGTGTATGATGCTTTCCGTTTTCTGTCTGATTCTCAAGCATCTGATGAGCGGCTTTGGTCTGCCCTCTGCCTTGGTCCGTTCTGGACGTATGTGCAGTACAGATGGAAAGTAAAGAAAAATCATTCGATAAATAATATTTTGCAGCATTATTTCTTCGGGTTCGGGGCAAGACGGTCGCTTACGCGGAATGCCATGTCACGTCTTTGGTGGACAGGACGGTTGACCTATGACAAGATGGATTCTGATCCGTATCATCTGACACGGTTTGTGGCACAGAATTCCAGATTCATTGTCGATATTCTGGAGCGAAATACATCGAATAATCCGGAAATACTTCGTCCCTTTATTCAGGCAGTAATCGATGCGCAGGTAGCAGGTATTCCGGTTCATCTGAGAGGATACGTGATCTTGAAATTTATCTGGATGAGCTTGGCGGTATTTATATAACTTGACTGCCTCCCAGAACAAAAGATTCATAGATCGGATTCTTAAGAAAGCAGAAAATCTTGCGGAAAAGGATAAGAAAGTTGCAGGGGCTAGGAATTTAGATAAGCGGCAGAGTAATTAAATATAGTTTAAAAAATATTAGCCGGCAGGTTTATCCTGTCGGCTTTTTGCTGTATACTATTCTGCTTTGAATATATTTTTCGCTTACGTTTTATGACCTTCCTTTTCTTGCAAGTACTGAAAATATCGTTCTATTTCTTGTAAAATTTCAGGGCTGGCTTTATAAAGCTGTTCATATAGACCCTTGGGTTCATTGACGAATTCTGAGGCACTTTCATATCCTTCCGGATAGTTTGCTTTTTGTCCTTGAAGTTGGACATGAATGACCGCATTTACGGTATCTTTTCCCAGCTGCGAAAGCTGCCGGTATTGATGGATAAGCCTTTCTTCCTGTGCAGAAAATTTGTGATCTGAAGCTTGTGTATCTTCGAACAATTGAAGTGTATCTGATTGTGGATGGAGAAGCATATTTACGGGAATATTGAAGTGGTCTGCGATTTTATTCAGGATGCGTGGCCGTGGCTCATTGCGGCCTTGTTCCCATGCTGAAACAGCACCCATGCTGACACCGCAGATATCGGCCAATTCTTTTTGTGATAAGCCTTTTACTTGCCGGATATTCCGGATTGTTTCACCGATTGTCATGGCGACACCTCCCTATATAAAATATTACTATTAATATCTATTTTTTTCAACATTAAGTATAAAAAAATCATCATGAAGTATAGAAAATTGTACTTTTACTATTGTTAAATATATTTAAGTGTGTTAAAGTATAGTAAAAGGAGGCGAGGTACGTGATGAGATTATCTTTGATACAGGCGAGAAAATTAAGAGGAAAACGGCAAATTGATCTTGCAAAAGTGCTTGGAATCAATATTCAAACCTATCGAAAGTTGGAAAAGAAGCCGGATTTATTGAAGATAAAGGACCTCCGTATTTTATCGAAATACCTTGATATTCCTATGGAAAAGTTCTTGCTTGTAGCAAAAGATGACGAAAAATAACTATACTTTGATGTACTTTTGGTTCTGAGGTGATTAAACTTGGTGAAAGGAGACGCCTATGTTTGGAGCAAAATCTATTTCAAAACTTTTCCTCGGGTCTATGTTGCTTATTATGCCTGCTGGGTCCTTTGCATATGTTGATGACGCCGGTATCATGGACCACTTTAACTATGCCAACGATCAGTGTTTGTATGATTATTTAAATCAGAATGACTACAAATTTTATAGCAAAGATCGTTGGTCGGATGCGTACCTTAAGAAGGACCATAGTCTTTTTATGACTATCAGCAATAATCCGCTTGCAGGACTTCGGCGTCAATCGGGCTTGCTTTATACCATCCTCATCATGAAGCCAGGGTATCAGACTGACAAAGGAATCGAAGTAGGTATGAGTTTGGAGCAGGTCATAGCAGCATACGGTGAGCTGCTTTACTCTGGAGATGTAGACAAATACAGGAATATACCGAATACAGGGTATGCCTTGGAGGGCACATATACTTTCAAGACGAAATACGGAGATCAAGAACGATTTAAATACTATATGATTTCTTATTTTGATTTAGATAGCCATTGGGTAGAATTTTTGGTTGACAAATCATCTAAAAAAGTGAAGGCTATCGGGTATTTTTATGGGGACCCTCGTTCGGGGATTTCCAATAATCGGGATTTAGTCTATGAATTGAATGATTGGGGGCTGTGGCCGATTGTATTAGCCGACAGAATCAACGAACATCCGTTGAAATCCAGCTGGCGGGCCATTGCAGACGCATGGAAAGGTATATAGGGGAGGTGAAATCATGAAAAAGACTTTCGATAAACCATTGGACGGGCAGAAGCAGCCAGCTAATGGAAAAAATGACACGGCGTATATCTACAGAATACCGGGAATGGCTGAGAAACTGGATCGAGCCGAGAAAGAACCGGGAATTTCCTTTAAATCTTTGGATGACGTGGCGAAATAAGCAATGCCCTGCAAGATGTGACAAGCCCCCTGCACTAGTGGTACGGGGGCCTTGCTTTATTGTAGGAAATTTTATAATCTGCTACAATGAGTCTGAGAGGAGGCGGCAATAGGGATGGAAAAAGATTCATTGCTTCAAGGGGAGTCTAAAAACGTAGAATATAAGGAAATGGTTCCGGAAGACAGCCAGAAATATATGAAATCTGTTGTTGCCTTTGCTAATGGAGATGGCGGGCGGATTGTATTTGGTATTGAAGACGGAACGATGCAGGTTGTTGGTATTCCCCAGAGCGACCTTTTTCGACTGATGGATGCTATTACTAATGCGGTTACGGATAGCTGTGCGCCGATGATTATTCCGGATCTTTTTGTTCAGGAAGTAAAGGGGAAATCGCTTATCATTTTGGAGATTGCGCCAGGAATGCAGCGCCCGTATTATATCAAAAAGAAGGGGCTTGTGAAAGGAACCTATATCCGGACGGCTGGAACAACGCGTCCTGCGGATCAGGCGATGCTGCAGGAATTACTTTTAGAAGGGAAAAATAAATTTTTCGACCAACAACCGATTCCAAATCTGAAAGTGAAGCAGTCTGATGTGGCAGCATTATGCCATTCGATGAGAGAAACGGCTAAAAAAAATGCAGCATCAGATTTCCAGCGTCAAGAAATCAAAGAGTTGACAGTCAATCAGCTTATTTCGTGGGGCGTTTTGCTTGAACATAAAGGCCAGCTTATACCAACCTATGCATATGCGATGCTGACACATCAGGCTGGGTATCCTCCAGTTGTTCAATGTGCTGTGTTTAAAACGGAAGATAGAGCCGTTTTTATCGATAAACGGGAAATTGATGCACCGATTCAGGAACAAGTGGAAAAAGCATATCAGTACGTGCTTGAAAAAATCAACATGGGTGCTAGATTTCAGGGAGTCTATCGACAGGATATTTATGAACTGCCTCCGGACAGTATCCGTGAATTAATTGCCAATTGCACTTGTACATCGTAATTATTTGGAGCCGGGATCCATTCAGATTGCTCTTTTTTCAGACGACTGGAAGTTACTTCTCCGGGCGGCCTGATGCGCGGCGTAACGCCTGAAAAAATGAAAGAAGGATTTTCAAAGATTCGCAACCGGGCCTTGGCCAATGCTTTTGCTTACATGAATCTGATTGAAAAGTGGGGCAGTGGCTTTCCGCGTATTTTGCGGGATTGCCGTGATTATGGGCTGAGGGAACCGGAAATTCTTGATTTTGATGGCGATTTGCGGGTAAACTTGTATCGAAAAACTGACCAAACCACTGACCAAACACCAAAAACTGACCAAACTACTGACCAAACCGCTAACCAAACTAAAAAACACTGACCAAACTGGGACGAATCTGTCTGTGAAATTAAATGATAAGGAAGAAGCTATTTTAGCATATATCCAAAAGAAACCAGACAGCACGCAATCGGAAATTGCGATGGCCACGTCGCTGTCCCTTGGTACTATAAAATATCATACGAAGAAGTTGCAGGAAAAAGGCTGCCTAAAACGCATGGGAACGCACCGTAAAGGATACTGGTCAGTGATACTCAAATGATACTATTTTTTTTAAAAACTGCGAAAATGAGGCTGATTTTGAAAAAATGATTCTTTAAAAACGGCTTAGTGAAGCCATTCTCATTTTTGGGAAAGGCCGAGGGAGTAGAACTCAAATAATTTCCTTTGTGAAATTATCGGACCTGTGTACGATTACGTACACAGGTCTTTTTTTGTTGCCCGGACTCAAAAGTGGCTTTGCCGCAATAAACGCTGAAATATAAGGCGCAGGAGCGCCAGAGGTTCCCATGTGAAGGGGAGCTGGCCGCCAAAGGCGGTCTGAGGGGGTCTTACGGTTGTAATCAGGTCATAAGCCTGTAGCAGCATAGCCGCATCGTAGGGGCTCGCACGTGGCGAGCCCGTATGAATTCTGTACATAGCCGGTTCCATGATAGGTGGTTCGTTGCTCGTGATTCGTTGTCCGTAAAAGCCTGCCACTATGCCAGACTGGGTTGTGGAGAAATCTCACAGCGGGCTGCCCTCATCGGGACAGCCCCTACGCATACGGCCGCAGGCCGTGTTTTTTTTTTGCGACTGGCCGTGAACGGTGTATTATTTTTATTGCCTATATGCGATAATGTAGGGGACGGCCTGGTAAGCCTTTTTGGCTCGTCATTAGGATTGAATGGAGTGTGGCCGTGTTTCTAAAAAAAGGAGAGATTGACGTGGATTTAACTTGATTCTGCAAGAAGTCTCTCGCCTCTTTAGGCGGTGAGATGAATTGCAGGTTTTTCTGAGGGCTAGATGCCATCAGAAAAACAATGGCTTCACAAGTTGAGTTGCAGTATAATCAGTAGTAAGAGTGAAAGGATTGGGAAAGTCAAGGCAGGTGATGATAGTGAATAAGGCATACCGATACAGAATCTATCCGACAACGGCACAGAAAATGATGTTTGCCAAGACCTTTGGGTGTGTCCGATTCATCTACAACAAGATGCTGAGTGACCGCATTGACTATTATAAGGAAACCGGCCAAAAGCTGAATAACACGCCTGCGCAGTACAAGGAAGAATTCCCTTGGTTAAAGGAAGTAGATAGTTTAGCCCTTGCCAATGCCCAAATGAACCTGAATAAGGCCTACAGCCACTTTTGGAATGACAACAAGCATTTCGGCAAGCCGCGCTTCAAGTCCAAGAAGAATAGTCGTGCTTCGTATTCCACGAACAACCAGAAAGGCTCTGTCCGAATCGAGGGCCATAAGGTGAAACTGCCGAAAGTCGGCTGGGTGAAATTATGCCAGCATCGTCCCTTGCCGGAGAACAGTATCATAAAGACCGTAACCATCAGCAAGACGCCATCAGGAAAGTACTATATCAGTATGCTAGTGGAGTATGAAAACCAAATACTCCCTGTCATACCGAAGACCTTCCTGGGGCTAGATTTTGCGATGCACGGCTTGTATGTGGCTTCCGATGAGGCGGATGCTAAGTATCCCGATTTCCTGAGAACGGCAGAGAAAAGATTGGCTAAGGCACAGCGAAAGCTATCCAACAAGCAGAAAGGAAGTCACAACAGAGAAAAACAAAGGCTGCGCGTAGCTATTCTCTATGAGAAAGTGGCCAATCAACGGCGGGATTTCCTGCATAAGAAGGCCCGCTACCTTGCAGACCGCTATGATGCCATTGGCATTGAGGATATTAGTGTCAAAGCGATGGCCAAGCGGAAAAAGGGTGGCAAGTTCAGCTTTGGCAAATCCGTAGCTGACAATGGCTGGAATATGTTCACGAACATGCTGGAGTATAAACTGGCTTGGCAAGGCAAACAGCTTATCAAGATAGACAAGTGGTATCCAAGCAGCCAGCTGTGCCATGTTTGCGGATATCAGAACCACGAAACCAAGGACTTATCTGTAAGGGAATGGGATTGCCCTAAATGTGGAAGTCACCATAACCGCGATAAAAACGCGGCCATCAATATTCGGGAAGAAGCCAGGCGGATATCTGCCTGACGTAATCCATAAAATACCGTGGGTCGCACGGGAATCTACGCCTGTGGAGAGAGTGTAAGCCGCCGCAACTCTTTAGAGTCAGTAGCGCTGTTCTCGTTGAAGCAGGAAGCTCCCGCCTCTATAGGCGGGAGTACGTTCACAAGAAGTATCGGAACGTTCGGCTGCTATCAGAGCAGCTTATCATGCATTGGAACGGGAATATCATGGTTCCGAATGGTCCGTCGAGGAAGATGCCTTGGCCTTTTTGACCGATGCCGGCCTGGTAGGACGGCTGACTATGAGTCATGAAGGGCGCTGGCCATCTGATGAAGAAGGCAAACTCCCGTCTAAAATCGGGGAATATGTATGGTGGCTGGCCGTTCTGGCCGACCGGACTGGGCTGGATTTTGCCGATTGTGTACAGAAGTTTCTGGCAGATACCGAATAGGCCTTGAAATGACAGGCAGAAAAGTGGGGTGAACGGTCTGGTTCCCAGCTGTTAAAGTGAGCAAAATCACATTGACGAAGACGATAGGATATGTTAGAATAATGCTAATTTCATAAGAACACCGCTTCTGTCACCGGACAGGAGAAATGAGGTGTCTGGGAGTTGTCGTAGGTACGGCATGGGTTACATGCTATAAGACAATTCCTGGGCACCTCTGTTTTTTTTTAGGAGGGAATATCATGATTCAAATACGTATGCAGCAGGGACTTTCACAGGATGCCCGGATTATCCGGCAGGAGGTATTTGTCGAAGAACAGGGTTTTCATCATGAATTTGATGAAACCGATCAGACGGCATGGCATCTGGTATTATATGAAAATGGGCATGCCGCTGGATGTTGTCGGCTCTTTGCATCAGACAATCCGGATGTGTATATACTGGGCCGACTGGCCGTACGGAAATCATGTCGGGGCCGGCAGTTCGGGGAGCGCTTGGTACGGGAAGCGGAAGGATGGTTGCGCGGCCGTCATGTGAAACGGCTGGCTCTGTCGGCACAGGTCGGGTGCGCCCGTTTTATGAAAAACTGGGATATACCGCATCGGGTGACGAATATCTGGATGAATATTGTCCTCACATCCATATGGAAAAGGAGTTGACAGAATGAGCCTGACGTACTGGATTCCTTTTTTTATCATCGTCATTGGAAATATAGGCTATCACATGGTAGCCCAGGCAACACCATCGGCAGATTATGCGAGGCCCTTTTTTCTCTATAGTTTGTAGTACAGCGTTTGTAGTTTGTAGAAGTTGGGTTTAAATTTTTACCATTTGCTGCAAACT
>ENA-OQBV01001039-OQBV01001039.1-human-gut-metagenome-genome-assembly--contig:-NODE-1039-length-14685-cov-2.576796_pt1 | contig 14685 bp, 15 predicted proteins | sample MGYA00242750_ERZ504559 | MGnify/ENA primary metagenome ERZ504559 (study PRJEB26092, sample SAMD00036230) | human gut metagenome | host: Homo sapiens | study: EMG produced TPA metagenomics assembly of...
GTTCAAACCATCTCATCAAACACTTCGCTGATCGCAGCTCCCCGGCGCAACCATCGGCCACACCTTGTCATCCTGGTCGATCTGGCAGTCCAGCACAACAGGACGCTGCATCTTACTGCTTTTGCAAAAGCGTCTGCAAACTCTTCTTTTGTTGTCACACGGATTCCTTCTGCTCCAAGCGCCTGTGCCAGCTTTACAAAATCCACCGCATCATCCAGGATTGTCTGGGAATAATGCTGATTGTAAAAGAGATTCTGCCACTGGCGTACCATACCAAGCACATGATTGTTCACCACGACCTGTACGATCGGAATCTGATATCTCGCAGCTGTTGCGATCTCATTCATGTTCATACGGAAACATCCGTCTCCGGCGATATTGACTACGGTCTTTTCCGGACAGCCCATTTTGGCTCCGATGGATGCGCCAAGTCCATATCCCATTGTTCCAAGTCCTCCGGATGACAAGAGCGTCCTTGGCTCTTTATATTTATAATACTGTGCAGCCCACATCTGATGCTGTCCTACTTCTGTCGTAATGATTGCATCTCCTTTTGTCTGCCTGTAAATCTCTTCTACGATATACGGACCGGTCAGCTTTCCATCCTCATACTGAAGCGGATATTCTTTCTGATACGCTGCAATCTGTTCCATCCACTCCGGATGTGACTGTTCCTCAAGTCTTGCATTCAACCGCATTAAAACTTCTTTCAAATCTCCGACGATTCCATGATCGATCAACACGTTTTTGTTCATCTCTGCCGGATCGATATCAATCTGCAAAATCTGTGCATTCTTCGCAAACTTTTCTGTATCGCTCGTTACACGGTCATCAAATCTGGCTCCTACCGCGATCAACAGATCGCACTCACTGACTCCATAGTTGGATGTCTTGGTTCCATGCATTCCGACCATCCCTGTGTAACGCGGATCTGTTCCCGGAAATGCTCCTTTTCCCATCAGAGTATCTGTCACCGGAGCATCCACCTTTTCTGCGAATTCACGCAATTCTCTGCTCGCCCCCGAAAGGACAACGCCGCCCCCTGCATAAATAAACGGCTTTTGGGATGCTTCGATCATCTCCACAGCACGTGAAAGTGCCTCCTCTGTGATGGTTTCCGTCTTTCTCGGCGGGAACTCTGCTTCCCGGGGAAGATATTCTGTCACGTTTGCTGTAATATCTTTCGGGATATCGATCAGAACCGGCCCGGGTCTGCCGCTGCGCGCGATCCGGAATGCCTTGCGGATTGTCTCTGCCAGTTTTTCCACATCCTTGACAATAAAGTTATGTTTGGTGATCGGCATGGTGATCCCTGCAATATCGATTTCCTGAAAGCTGTCTTTTCCAAGCAGGGAAACCCCTACATTACAGGTAATCGCTACGACCGGAATGGAATCCATATAGGCCGTTGCGATTCCTGTCACCAGATTCGTTGCCCCCGGGCCGCTGGTAGCCAGACACACTCCCACTCTGCCGGTTGCTCTTGCATACCCGTCTGCCGCATGCGCCGCACCCTGTTCATGGGAAGTCAGGATATGCCTGATTTCATTACTATGCTCATAGAGAGCGTCGTATACATTTAAAATTGCTCCCCCCGGATATCCGAATACAGTATCTACACCCTGTTCTTTCAGACATTCGATCACAATCTCTGCTCCATTTAACTGCATGATGCTCTCCTCCTAATTATTTTTCGGGATCTCCAGAATTGCGCCTCTGTTTCCGGAGGTAACCATAGACGCATACCTTGCCAGATATCCTGTCTTGACCTTTGGCTCCCTTGGCTGCCATGCAGCACGACGTCTTTCCAGTTCTTCCTCTGATACATCCAGCTCCAGTTTTAATTCCGGAATATTGATCTTGATGATATCCCCTTCTTCGACAAGCGCGATCGGTCCTCCAACTGCCGCTTCCGGTGACACATGTCCGATAGATGCACCTCTGGATGCTCCGCTGAAGCGACCGTCCGTGATCAGCGCAACCGAAGATCCAAGCCCATATCCTGCGATCGCAGAAGTCGGATTCAGCATCTCACGCATTCCCGGACCTCCTTTTGGTCCCTCGTACCGGATCACGATCACATCTCCCGGGTTGATCTTTCCGGATTTGATTGCTTCTGTAGCTTCTTCGTCACTCTCAAAAATCCTTGCAGGTCCTTCATGCACCAGCATCTCTGCACAGACTGCAGAACGTTTTACCACACTTCCGTCCGGCGCCAGATTTCCTTTGAGTACTGCCAGACCGCCTGTCTCACTGTACGGATTGTCAATCGGGCGGATTACCTCCGGATTTTTATTGACACATCCTTCGATGTTCTCTCCCAGTGTCTTTCCGGTCACAGTCATACATTCTGTATGAAGAAGTCCTTTTTTGTTCAGCTCATTCATCACCGCATAAACTCCGCCGGCCTCGTTGAGATCTTCCATGTATGTATGTCCTGCCGGAGCAAGATGGCACAGATTCGGAGTTTTCTCGCTGATCGGATTGGCAAAATCAATCTCAAAATCCATTCCGATCTCATGTGCAATCGCAGGAATGTGCAGCATACTGTTTGTGGAACATCCCAGTGCCATGTCCACTGTCAATGCATTTAAAATCGCTTCTTTTGTCATAATGTCTCTTGGGCGGATATTCTTTCTTACCAGCTCCATCACCTGCATTCCCGCATGTTTTGCAAGCTGCAGTCTTGCAGAATACACTGCCGGAATGGTTCCGTTTCCTTTCAGTCCCATACCAAGAGCCTCTGTCAGGCAGTTCATACTGTTTGCCGTATACATACCGGAACAGGAACCACAGGTCGGACATGCCTTTTCTTCAAACTCGCACACATCTTCTTCTGAAAATTTTCCTGCCGCATAAGAACCGACTGCCTCAAACATGCTGGAAAGACTGGTCTTGCTTCCCTTCACATGACCCGCCAGCATCGGTCCCCCGCTGACAAAAATCGTCGGAATATTCACACGGGCTGCTGCCATCAGAAGTCCCGGAACGTTCTTATCACAGTTCGGTATCATAACAAGTCCGTCAAACTGATGTGCCATAGCCAGTGCTTCTGTAGAATCCGCGATCAGATCTCTTGTCACAAGCGAATATTTCATCCCAATATGTCCCATGGCAATTCCGTCACAGACTGCAATCGCAGGAACCATGATCGGTGTTCCTCCTGCCATAGCAACTCCCATTTTAACAGCCTGTGTAATCTTATCCAGGTTCATATGCCCCGGCACGATCTCATTATAAGAACTCACAATTCCGATCAACGGCCGGTCCAGTTCTTCTTGTGTCATTCCCAGCGCATTGAACAGGGAACGGTGCGGCGCCTGCTGCATCCCCTTTGTTACAGTATCACTTCTCATCTTCTATCATCCTCTTTCCTTTTTTTGAATTTCTGTTTTTTCTATTGGATATATGCACAGATCCTGTCACCCATCTCGCGGGTATTGATCTGTATGCTTCCCTCTGACATAATATCGATCGTGCGGTAACCGTCTCTTAATACACGCTGTACCGCTTCCTCAATGGCATCTGCTTCCCTGTCAAGATCAAATGTAAACCGAAGCATCATAGCTGCTGACAGAATCGTCGCGATCGGATTGGCAATGCCTTTTCCCGCAATATCCGGAGCAGAGCCGCCGCTTGGCTCGTAAAGTCCGAATTTTGTCTCATTGAGACTTGCAGAAGAAAGCATTCCAATCGATCCAGTCACCATACTCGCCTCATCTGAAAGGATATCCCCAAACATATTCTCAGTCAGGATCACATCAAACTGTGCCGGATCCTTCACGAGCTGCATGGCACAATTATCCACCAGCATATGCTCCAGAGTCACTTCCGGATATTCCTTAGCCACCTCTTCCACAACGCTTCTCCAAAGTCTGGAGGAATCCAGCACATTTGCCTTATCCACACTGATCACTTTTTTTCTACGCTTCGCAGCGATGTCAAATCCCCGCTTCGCAATTCTTCGAATTTCTTCTTCATTATATGTAAGTGTATCGCAGGCAGTCATCACCCCGTCTATTTCTCTGGTGCTGCGCTCCCCAAAATACAGGCCGCCCGTGAGCTCCCGCATGATCATCAGGATCAAATCCGTCTTTGATGATCTCCTCTTTCAGCGGACACGCTTCTTTAAGTTCTTCATACAAGTACTGCCGGTCTTAAATTTGCAAATAAATTCAGTTCTTTTCTGATTTTTAACAGTCCGGCTTCGGGACGTTTTGAAGGCTCCAGTTGATTACCATGGAGAAGTCCTCGTATCTCCGCCGATCGAGCCCATCAAAACTGCATCACACAGCTTCGCTTTTGCTGATCGTCTCATCTGTCAGTGGAACACCATGTACGTCAATGGATGCTCCGCCCATCAAAAGCTGTGTATACACACATTCATGTCCATAAACTTCTGCGATTCGATCCAGTACTTTTCATCGCTTCTGTCACAAATTTCCGGTCCGATTCCGTCTCCTTTGATCATCTCCGATATTCAACTTCATAATACTCATCCTTCCAATTTTCAAAGTGTTATTCTAAATAATACCTCATTTCTTTTCTCATTTCAACCCTTTACCACACAAAAGTGCCAAAAAACAGAGCGAACTCTGTGAATTCCATAAACTTCTGTTTAAAAAAAGCTGTTCTACAGCCTCCGGCCATAAAACAGCTTCTCTTTTTTCTTATTCTGCGTTTTGGTTTTTCAATCTGCGCGATTGCAGCTTTCTGCATCGGAATACGGCAGTTCTTATTGTTTCCAAACTCTACGATCACATCGTCATCTGTGATATCAATGATCACACCGTAAAATCCGCTTGTTGTCAATGCAGTATCTCCAACTTCCATAGAAGCCAGCATCGCCTGGATTCTCTTCTGCTCCTTTTTCTGAGGACGCATCATGAACCACCAGAGACCTCCGAATAATACTACATAAATTACAATAACACCTAACATCTTACCAGCACACCTCCACTTACCGTGATATACTCTTCATTTTGTCTCACACGCTTTCCTGCGTCCGACAATATTACCATTGTACACAAAAAATCATGATACTTCAAGTAAATTTTCTATAAACATTTGGAAAAGTGTCTATTTTCCGGACGTCATTCCTTCGATTTTTTTCTTTTTGTATACCTGATACTCTCCCGCTTCGATTGCTGCACGGATTTCTTCCATCATCGTGTTGTAGAAATACAGGTTGTGCAGTACACATAAGCGCATCCCCAGCATCTCTTTTGCTTTCAGAAGATGACGGATGTATCCCCTGCTGTAGCTTCTGCATGCCGGACACTGACATCCTTCCTCAATCGGTCTGTCATCCAGTTCATATTTTGCATTGAACAGGTTCAGCTTTCCATGGTTGGTATATACATGTCCATGGCGTCCGTTTCTGCTCGGGTAAACACAGTCAAAGAAATCAACTCCCCTGTCTACTGCCTCTAAAATATTGATCGGTGTTCCAACTCCCATCAGATAGGTCGGTTTCTGCTCCGGCAGATATGGAACAACCGCGTCCAGGATCCGGTACATCTCCTCATGACTCTCTCCGACTGCAAGCCCTCCGACTGCATAACCGTCCAGATCCAGATCCACGATCTGTTTTGCATGTTCGATCCGGATGTCTTCGTAAATTCCGCCCTGATTGATTCCAAACAGCATCTGGTGTGGGTTGATCGTATCCTGCAGAGTATTGAGCCGGTCCATTTCTGCTTTACACCGTTTCAGCCAGCGTGTCGTTCTTGCCACAGAATCCCGCATATACACTCTGTCTGCCACACTGGATGGACATTCATCAAATGCCATGGCAATGGTGGATGCCAGATTGGACTGGATCTGCATACTCTCTTCCGGTCCCATAAAAATCTTTCGCCCGTCAATATGTGAATTAAAATGCACACCTTCTTCTTTGATCTTGCGAAGGCCTGCCAGAGAAAACACCTGAAATCCGCCCGAATCTGTCAGAATCGGCTTGTCCCAGTTCATAAATTTGTGAAGTCCTCCCATTTTTTTCACCACTTCATCTCCCGGACGGACATGCAGGTGATACGTGTTTGAAAGCTCCACCTGGGTCTTGATTCCCCGGAGATCATCTGTCGATACCGCTCCTTTGATTGCTGCAGCAGTACCTACATTCATAAATACCGGCGTTTCAATCGTTCCGTGAACGGTATGAAAACGCCCCCGTTTTGCCCGTCCGTCTTTTTTGATCAACTCATACATAATTTCTTCTCCTTTATCTTCGTGAAAAAGGGGACCGCGCTCTCTCACGCTGCCCCTTTTTGTCTTTTTTCTATATCTGTTATGATTAGTAATGAATCACAACCGGTGTTCCCACACTGATCATTCCAAACAGAGCTGCTGCCTGATCCAGCGGCATATTGATACAGCCGTGAGACCCTGCTCCGTCCTTATAGCGCGTTCCGCCAAATGCAGCCTGCCAGGTTGCATCATGAAAACCAATTCCTGTCCAGGTCACGCGCATCCAATAGTTGACCGGTGTCTCATAAATCGGCTTTCCTGTACTTGGATCGGTCTCTCCGATCAGCACCTCATCTCTGGTCATCTCCAGAATGTCATACACCCCTTCCGGTGTGATCCTCTCCGGAACCGGAACACCTGTCACCACATCTGTTTCCATTGCCACGCTTCCGTCTTTGATATACCACATGTGCTGGGTACTTAGATCAACCTCGATAAATGTAGTGCCCCAGTCCTGTTCTCCATGAGATTTTGCTGCACCTCCGGTATAGTATGCCGGCTCTCTTGTGACTACTTCACCGTTTTTGATGCTGTTCTGCAGATTGACAAGCTCTGTATCTTCATCAATCGACCATCCATATGTACCGCCTGTTACAGTCGTTGCCTTGCCGGTCGGTGTTGTCAGATTTCTCGTAGTCCCTACCGTATCGTATTTGTCACCAAACTCTGTAAACCATGCTTTCATGGCATCATTATCAAAAACCACATTCATATTGTCATCTACGCCGATCCATGTGGAAATCAGAGTCTTATCCACAACAACAGATTCTGACATGGTATAGGTAATGCTTGCCTTCAGATATTTGTTCATCGTATCACAGGCAGCCTGCACTTCCTTGGAATCTTTTGTGTATTTCGGACGTGCATAGCATCCTTCCTTCTCCATATCCAGTTCTGATCGAAATTCGGAAATATACTGGTTCACTTTTTCCTTCAGTACATCCATATCTACTGCCGTTCCATATACTTCCTCTTTGATCACATAAGTATCGCCCTGAAGCTCCGGTTTTGCGTTTTCTGCCGGAATCTGCTCTGCTGTCACTGCCTGCAGGTTCTGAACCTTTTCATTTAAAGCAGTTTCATCGAATGAAACAGCAATGGAAATCTTTTCTGATTTCTTTGAAAACAGCGCCAGCGGCCATGCAAAACCATTCTGCTTTTTCAACGCTTTCTCAATCTCATCGCTCTCTTTATATTGAAGAGAAATATCACTTCCTTTGATCACATCTGACTTACTGTCCTGCTCCTTAATGGTCAGTTTGTAGTCTTTTACCTGCTCTTTGATATATGCCTCCACAGATGATGCCGATCTTCCCGAAAAATCTTTTCCGTTGATCGTTGTATTTATATAGAAATGACTCATAAAAAATACAGAAATTCCAAGATATAAAAGCACCAGCACTCCGATGACTCCGCCTGCGATGATCCCCGCTTTTCTGGCCGGAAATCCACCTGAAGTCCTGCGAGACCTTTTCCTGTGTTTTGGGGAATTTGCTTTCGTCTCTTCAGAAACATCTTCAAAGTCTTCTTCTGTAAAAATCATGTCTTCTGTCTTGCGGTCTTTTCGCTTTTTTTCTGATTTTTTCTTTCATCTGCTATTGCCGTTCTCCTTTCAGCCAGTATCTAGTCCTCATTATATTACGCTTTTCCTGAATTGTACAGAAAAAACATAGGAATTTCAAATAAATTTATTACGCTTCTATCTGATCGGTTCTGCCATTCATAATCTGACCGGGCAGTTGCATAAAATTAAGGATTGCACGATAATATGTCTTCTTATATAATAGTTTTATATGCAAAAGAAAGGAGATTTTGACATATGAGTGGTTCATCATTTGGAACTTTATTTCGCATTACTACATGGGGAGAGTCTCACGGCGCAGCAATCGGTGTTGTGATCGACGGCTGTCCCGCAGGACTTTCCCTAAGCGAATCTGATATACAGGCTTTTCTGGACCGCAGACGTCCGGGACAGAGCCGCTATACGACCAAGCGCAGTGAGACCGATCAGGTAGAGATTCTCTCCGGTATCTTTGAAGGAAAGACAACCGGAACCCCAATTTCTCTTTTGGTGCGCAATCAGGATCAGCGCTCCCGGGATTATGGGGAGATTGCTTCCTGTTACAGACCGGGACATGCTGACTATACATTCCAGAACAAATACGGTTTTCGGGATTACCGCGGCGGTGGCCGCACCTCCGGCCGGGAGACGATCGGCAGAGTAGCTGCCGGAGCAGTCGCTTCTGCCCTCTTAAAGACACTGGGGATCAAACTGACTGCATTTTCAAAATCCATAGGTCCCGTAACTGTACCGGAATCCGAATATCGTTTGGATGAGGTCACAGAAAATCCGCTTTACATGCCAAACAATGGGTTGGCCAAAAAAGCAGCCGACTATCTCAATGAGATGATGGAACAGAAAGATTCCTGCGGCGGAATCATTGAATGTCGTGTAACGGGACTTCCCGTCGGGCTTGGCGAACCGGTATTTGATAAACTGGATGCTCAGCTTTCGAAGGGAATCATGTCCATTGGTGCGGTAAAAGCAGTGGAGATTGGAGATGGATTTCTTGCTGCTGCCTCAAACGGGAGCACGAACAATGATGCATTTGCCGTTCAGGACGGACAGATGATAAAAAGAACCAACCATTCCGGCGGGGTTCTGGGCGGTATCAGCGACGGCTCCGAGCTGATCGTACGCGCTGCCATCAAGCCACGCCTTCCATTGCCCGCCCTCAGTCCACGGTAAATATAGATAAGGAAGAGATTGAGATTTCTATCAAGGGAAGACATGATCCGATCATCGTTCCCCGCGCCGTGGTGGTAGTTGAATCCATGACTGCACTTACACTCGCAGATCTTCTTCTGTGCAATATGTGCAGCCGTCTGGATTCCATCAAAAACTTTTACCAGGAGGAGAAAGATGTCTAATAAGCTGATCGATATTGTTGAATGTCACAAAATCTTTTGATGAGAGCGTCATTTTGGATCACTTAAATCTTTATATCCGTGAAAATGAATTTTCTGACACTGCTCGGTCCAAGTCGGCTGCGGCAAGACCACACTGCTTCGGATTCTGGGTGGTTTCGAGACTCCGGATTCCGGAGATATCATTTTTTGACGGGAAGAACATCAACAAGCTGCCGCCCAACAGACGGCAGCTCAATACTGTGTTCCAGAAATATGCGCTCTTTACCCATATGACCATTGCAGAAAATATTGCATTTGGTCTTAAGATCAAGAAAAGTCCAAACATTATATTGATGACAAGATCAAATATGCACTGAAACTTGTGAATCTGGAGGATTTTAAAGACCGGTATCCGGATTCTTTAAGCGGCGGTCAGCAGCAGAGGATCGCAATTGCCCGCGCAATTGTAAACGAACCGAAAGTGCTGCTTCTCGACGAACCGCTTGGAGCACTGGACTTAAAACTCAGACAGGACATGCAGTATGAGCTGATCCGTCTGAAAAACGAACTGGGTATTACTTTTGTCTACGTTACCCATGATCAGGAGGAAGCTCTGACCATGTCCGATACGATCGTTGTCATGAATCAGGGATATATCCAGCAGATCGGAACACCGGAGGATATTTATAACGAACCACAGAACGCCTTTGTAGCAGACTTTATCGGAGACAGCAACATTCTTCCTGCCACCATGGTGGAAGATAAGGTTGTCAAAATGCTGGGAGCCACCTGGCAGTGTGTGGACGTTGGATTCGGACGCAACAAACCGGTAGATGCGGTGATCCGCCCGGAAGACATCGATCTGGTCAAGCCTGAAGAAGGAATTATCGAAGGTGTGGTCACCCATCTGATCTTCAAAGGTGTTCATTATGAAATGGAGGTACTTGCCAACAATTACGAGCTTCTCGTACACAGTACCGATATGTTCCCGGTTGGCACAGAGGTCGGTATCCGTGTGGATCCATTTGATATCCAGATTATGAAAAAACCAGAATCTGAAGATGCGGAGGCGGCAGGAATTGAAGAGTAGAAAATTATTGAGCGGTCCATACCTGTTCTGGGCAGCCTCCTTTATCATCATTCCGCTTTTGATGATTCTGTATTACGGACTGACTGACAAAAACGGAAATTTCACACTGATGAATCTGGCACAGATCACCACCCAGGAAAATTTAAAAGCACTGGGACTGGCACTGCTGCTCTCTTTCGTGAGTACGCTCATCTGCCTGATCCTTGCTTACCCGCTTGCCATGATCCTGTCCGAAAAAAATGTCAATCAGACCAGTTTCATTGTACTGATCTTCATTCTTCCCATGTGGATGAATTTTCTGCTGCGGACACTCGCATGGCAGAATCTGCTGGAAAAAAACGGTGTCATCAATATGGTTCTGCGCTTTTTCCATCTTCCGGAGCTTGCGCTGATCAACACACCGTTTGCGATCATTCTCGGCATGGTATACAATTTCCTGCCGTTTATGGTGCTGCCGATCTACAATGTACTTTCCAAGATCGACCGGGACGTCATATCTGCAGCCCGGGATCTGGGAGCAAACAACCTGCAGACTTTTTTGAGGATCATCCTGCCTTTGAGCGTACCGGGCATTATCAGCGGAATCACCATGGTCTTTGTACCATCACTGACCACATTTGTCATTTCCGACCTGCTTGGCGGCAGTAAAATCCTGCTTATCGGAAATGTGATCGAGCAGGAATTTAAACAGGGCAGCAACTGGAATACCGGCTCCGGTCTTTCTCTTGTGCTGATGATCTTTATTATTGCCAGCATGGCAATGATTGCAAAATACGATAAGAAGGGGAGGGAACCGCATTTTGATGAAGAATACAGCCAAACGGATTTACTTGATCCTGATCCTCATTTTATTATATGCACCGATCATAACACTGGTCGTTCTATCCTTCAATAATTCCAAAACCCGGGCAAAATGGGGTGGGTTTACCGGGAAATGGTACATTTCACTGTTCCAGAATCCGGATATTATGAATGCACTTTATACGACTCTGATCATCGCATTGCTTTCTGCACTGATTGCAACCTTGATCGGAACCGTAGCCTCTCTCGGGATTCAGGCAATGAAACCGAAGATGCGCACCTTTATGATGGGCGTAACCAACATCCCGATGCTCAACGCAGATATCGTAACCGGAATTTCCCTGATGCTGCTCTTTGTTGCATTTCGTTTTACCCTTGGATTTTCCACGGTACTGCTGGCACACATCACATTCAATATTCCTTATGTAATATTGAGTGTCATGCCAAAATTAAAGCAGACAAAAAAGAGTACTTATGAAGCCGCACTGGATCTGGGAGCTTCTCCGATCTACGCATTTTTTCAAAGTCGTACTGCCGGATATCATGCCGGGGATCATTTCCGGTTTTCTTCTGGCATTTACAATGTCACTGGATGATTTTGTAATCACACATTTTACGAAAGGACCGGGGGTGGATACCCTTTCCACCAAGATCTACAGTGAAGTGCGTAAAGGAATCAAACCGGAAATGTATGCACTTTCCACAATCATGTTTATGACAGTACTTGTTCTGCTGTTTTTGATCAACTTTACACCGGAGCAGAAGAAGTCTTCCCCATCAGCCGCTTCTAAGCGCAGAAGGCATCAGAGCATCAGCCATATCATCTTCAAGCGCGTAGTACCGGCTGCCATGATCCTTGTCATTGCCGCCGGCGGATTTTATTACGGATCCAAAAACGGAGTGACCGGCGGAGACAATCAGCTGATCGTATACAACTGGGGCGAATATTTAGATCCGAACGTAATCCCGATGTTTGAAAAGGAAACCGGTATCCAGGTCGTTTATGAAGAATACGAGACAAATGAAATCATGTATCCCAAAGTGCAGTCCGGCGCCATCGCTTATGACGTGGTCTGTCCTTCCGACTATATGATCCAGCGTATGATTGAAAATGATCTGCTTGCCAAGATCAATTTTGACCATATTCCGAATATCAAATACATCGGCGACACTTATCTGGAACAGTCCCGCCAGTTTGACCCGGACAACCTTTACTCTGTCCCTTACTGCTGGGGAACTGTCGGTATCTTATACAACAAGACAATGGTAGATGAACCGATCGACAGCTGGTCCGTACTCTGGGATGAAAAATATAAAGACAACATTCTGATGCAGGACAGTGTTCGTGATGCATTTGCAGTGGCATTAAAATACATCGGCGCCTCGCTCAACTCCACAGATTTAAATGAACTGGAGGAAGCAAAGCAGCTTCTCATTGATCAGAAACCTCTTGTGCAGGCATATGTTATTGATCAGGTGCGTGACAAAATGATCGGAAACGAAGCCGCCATCGGTGTCATTTATTCGGGAGAAGCCATCTATACACAGGCAGAGAATCCAAATCTGAAGTACGTAATTCCAAAAGAAGGATCGAATCTCTGGATTGATTCCTGGGTAATTCCGAAAAATGCACAGCACAAGAAAATGCAGAAAAATTTATCAACTTCCTCTGCCGGCCTGATATTGCCAAAATGAACTTCGACTACATTACCTACTCCACTCCGAATACCGGAGCACGAGAACTCATCGAAGATCCGGCCATCCGCAACAGCAAGATTGCGTTTCCGGAACCGGAAGATCTTGTCAACTGCGAAACATTCCGTTTCCTCGGGGACAAATACGATGCAATCTACAACCAATTGTGGCGGGAAGTAAAATCCAAATAGTATCCCCCTCCGGGCATCCCGTAATGCATGCCTGCGGCGGGCGGACTTACGTCCGATTAAATAAAAATGAGCGTGTTCCAAACCATGTGGCAAACACGCTCATTTTGTCTTATCTTTTATTTTCTTGTATCCATAAATCCTTCACCGAACACCTCGCTCGTCTCTGTCAGCATCACAAATGCATCCGGATCCACCTCATGTGCAGCACTTCTGACGGAGTACGCCTGAGAGCTGGAGCAGGCACAGAGCAGCACATCCTTTTCCTCTTTTGTATAGGTTCCGATCGCCCGGATTGCTGTGGAACCTCTTCCGCTGATCTGATCAATCTTTTTGGAAACCTCATCCGCCTTTATCGTAATAATCAGGATCAGTTTACCGGCTCCCATGCCATACATGATCTTATCGATCACGACAGATGTCACAAATGCCGAGATCAGACCATAGAGAACTGCGTCCACATTTCCGAATACCGGCCATCCAAGCAGAATAATCAAAAGATCGATCGCCATGGTTACAAATCCGATTGACAAATGCGGCTTGATCGCTTTGATCGACATAGTCAGAAAATCGGTACCGCCGGAGGAGGATCCCCGCATATAGAACAACGCAAGCGCTGCTCCCAGGCAGACACCGGAAAACAGTGCCGCCATAAACGGCTCCCCTGTATAAGGCTTTGTATACGGAAAAATAAGATCCAGAAATATCGTACAAACAATCATGGTTCTTGCTGATTTGAACATAAACCTCCGCCCTACCAGCTTAAAGCTCAAAATGATAAGCGGAATATTTAGGGCAAGGGTTGTAATACCAATCGGAAATCTCCATAAAATGATTCATGATCAGCGCCAGACCGGATAATCCGCCCGGTGCAAAAATCTGCCGTTTTTGCAAACGTATAAAATCCCAAGGGCATATAATACACTTCCCACAATATCATAAGAAATATCCAGTACAAGCTCTTTTCCATTGATCTTTTTACGATTCTGTCCCATGTCTCTTCCCTTCTTTTCTCTTATACCGGGAAGCACCCGCCTCCGATAAATTCTCTGAGCAGCGAATTTGCCGGAACATAGTCACTTCCGATTCCGATAAAATAGTCAAAAAATTTCAAAAGTCTTTTCGCCTCAAGATATTCCGGTGAATCTTTTTCCACTCCGAACAAAAGAGGCTCCACATACTGTTTTAAAACAGCCAGTTCATACAACAGGGAAGAATTAAACATCACATCCGCTTCTTCCTGATACGGAAAAATATTCTCTTCCTCACCTCTTCTGACTGACGACCACATTGCGAGCGTTTTCTGTGCTGAAGTTCCTCTTGTTCTGGCATCCCGCACCAGCCGCCGGATCAGTCTTCCGTCTGTAGAAGGGATCCGGTTATGCTCATCAATATTCAACTGTGTCAGAGCACTGATGTAAATCTTAAACTTCCGGTCTGATGAAAGCTGACGGGAAAGCTCCGGATTCAAACAGTGAATTCCTTCGATCACAAGAATATCCTGTTCCTTCAGCTGTGTCGGAGTCGTGTCATAGCTCCTGCTTCCTTTCTTAAAATCAAAGATTGGAAGATGCACCGCCTCTCCGGCTAAAAGTGCCTGCATATCCTTATTGAACTGCTCGATGTCAATGGCCTCCAGACATTCAAAATTGTAATTGTCATCCTCATCCCGGGGGTGTTTTTTTCCCGATCCACAAAATAATTGTCCACTGCAATCGGATGCGGTCTCATTCCCTGCGTCCGAAGCTGAAT
>ENA-OQBV01001041-OQBV01001041.1-human-gut-metagenome-genome-assembly--contig:-NODE-1041-length-14651-cov-3.957381_pt1 | contig 14651 bp, 18 predicted proteins | sample MGYA00242750_ERZ504559 | MGnify/ENA primary metagenome ERZ504559 (study PRJEB26092, sample SAMD00036230) | human gut metagenome | host: Homo sapiens | study: EMG produced TPA metagenomics assembly of...
GAAGTTTTCATCTAACAATACCAAATGGAACAGATCCTCAGCTTCTGGCTCAAACGCTTCGCATTGTGAAGGAGTTGGAATGTTAGGGGATATCACAGCCGCCGATGAAATCTATATCGTAACAGGCTTATAAACATGAAATTTTTATCCTCATCTTTTTACCAAAAGCTTTATTTTAGGCATTCTTATAACAAAAGATGAGGATAAAAAAGTTATCTCAGCCCACAGATGCGAGCAAGTTCATCCTCATTTTCTTCCCATTCCGGAGTCTCGTCTGGAATTGTAGAATTAGCAGTATTCATTGCTTCTCCAAGCATTTCAATGGATGGAGTCGCATAAATCCTGGTTGTTTCAGTAGATGAATGTCCAAGAATTACAGATATCATCTCCAGTTCAACCCCGTTTCGGTATAAACCAGTTGCCCTGGTACGCCGGAACATATGGCAATGCAGATGTTTCGGGAGATTTGGGTGTTCTGGTCTGATCGCATCCGCATACTTATTGATGATTCTTGAGACATTTCCAGGGGACATCGGAGCAATACTTCCTTTGATTTTCGTATAGAATAAGGGCTGATCAGGAAGCATTTCCGGATGAAACTGTCTTAAATACTTTTTTAAATGAGATACTGTTGCATCTGTAATGGATACGGAACGTTCCTTATCGCCTTTCTTCTGGAAGGAGGGGCTGTATGATGTCAGGACACTATAGTTTCACCAGCTGTTTTGCACCATTTATCGAAAGCATGATCACAGAAAAAAGAAACGCAGGCTTCCAGTATGAGCATGCAGAATGGATTCTTCACAAATTTGATGAATTCTGTAATCAGGAACAGGTTGAAACTCCTGTGATAACTCAGGAACTGGCGGGAAAATGGGGGACTCTGCGTAAAACAGAAACAAAAGTTACTCTTGCAGGAAGGATCTCCGTTCTCCGACAGTTAAGTCTGTACATGCAGGCATATGGAATTAAGTGCTATGTCCCGAGAAACTTCACCCGTAAAAGCAACCGTAGCGCATATGTTTTAAGCATTGAAGAAATACAGTCCTTGTTTCTGGAGATTGACAGTTACCAGCCAACCATAAATGCCGAGGTCTTTCATAGGCTGGCTCTGGAATACAGGATCCTGTTTCGCATGCTTTTCTGCTGTGGACTCAGGGTATCAGAAGCCAGAAAACTGCGACTGGACACGGTCGACCTGGAAAATGGTGTACTAAAAATCTATCAGTCAAAAGGCAGCAATGACCGTCTTGTCTATCTGCCGGACGATCTGCGACAGTTATGCTGTGAGTATCTAAAGATCATGACAGTTAAATATAAAATAAAATCGGAATGGTTCTTTCCTGCATCCGATCCAGCAAAAGTACTGCAGGTTGCTTCCGTCGGGAAACGTTTCCACCGGGCATGGGAGCAAACACCTTATGCCAGAGAAGGGGCTCTCCAGCCAACAGTGCAATACGACGGTAGAGATGGCCACGGCAAATGGAGTAAATGTCTATCACTATTTAACCTATCTTCTGGAAAAGCTGCCAGATGATAGTATGAGTGACAATGAATTAGATCAACTTGCTCCATGGAATGAAAAGGTAAAAGCTGAGATAGAGCGTCGAGCAGAAAACTCAAATCAATAATAAATCATATGTGAATTGTCAAGGTATTCCGTTTACTGAAAAGTAGCCGGATATTTTTCTATCAACGGCTGAAATTTAAGCGCTTACAGATTTTAAGTAAGAGTAATGTACTGTACAAGAAAGCCGGTGAAACGCCTTGAATTGATATTGAGAATATTACGGGGTGGCGGAATAATCAGATATTGGATCCATAGGCTTTGTAAATGCTATAATAAAAGATTCTATTCTATGTATTTAATATGTTCTATATAGAATGGAAAAAAATAAAAGGATGTACAGATGAAATATAATAGTGTAATTGACAGAAAAAATAAGTTCTTGTTATTCTAAATATTATTGAAACTACACACAAATTACAAAATAAGATGATAAAATGAAATTATTTAGGAGATGACAGTATGCAGAAAATTTTGATTGTGGAAGATGATTTAGATATACAAGAAATGATACAATTTTTTTTGGAAGACCAAAACTATCAAGTATGTGTTGCTGATGATGGTGTAGAGGGGGTGGCGATTTTCAATAAAGAACATCCGGATATGGTACTTTTGGATATTATGTTGCCTAAGATGGACGGATATGCCGTTTGTGAAATCATCAGGCAAAGTTCAAATGTGCCAATTATTATGATTAGTGCATTAAGCAGTGAAACAGATCAGATTAAAGGATTTGAATTACAAATAGATGATTATATTACCAAAGCCAATTTCGTTACCGCTGATGATTAAAAAAATAGAAGCTGTATTTAGAAGATATAATAAAAAAGAGGAAACAGAAAATAATCAGATGTGGTATCGTGAAATCTGTCTTATTATTGGTAATTATCGGGTAATTATAAATGGAGAAAGTATTGATCTGACACAAAAGGAGTATGAAATATTAAAGGAGCTAATGGAGCATCCTGGAGCTGTGATCTCAAGAGAGAGCTTCCTGAATCGATTGTGGAAATATGAATTTTATGGTGATGAACGTGCTGTAGATAATCATATTAAAAATTTAAGAAAGAAATTAGGCAGTCTGGGAAATTATATTGAAACAGTAAGAGGAGTGGGATATCGCCTTGAGAAAGTACATTAAAGAACACTTAACTGTCAAGGTATTTTTAGTAACTATAATGCTATTATTGACATTGAGTGCGGCAATCTACGGAATGGTCACATTTGGCATGTCGAACTTTTATTTAACAGAATTAAATAAAAGTCTTGAGAAAGAATTAGACACTACGATTTCACAAATAAAGGATATGACTAATGATGAAACTCAGAAGATATTGGAACGGTTTGCGATAGAGTATGGAGTCTCTATCATTGTGAAAAATCAAGAAGGAGAGGAGATAGGAAATTATGGAGAGATATCTTATTTTTTAGCTCCAGATGCAGATAGTTCAAAAGCACAAAATAGCAAGGGCATTACAAAAAATTATATCGTGAAATCTAATGAAGGCACGATTTATAAACTTCAGATATTTGGAACGAAAGAGTCTGTAAATATAGGGTTAAAAGTGTTAAACCGAATTTTGCCAGTTCTCGGAGTAATTACTTTTGCTGTATCTATTTTAATTGCTATTTTTTTCGCTCAATATATCACTCGACCAATTTTAAAGGTGAATGAAGCATCTAAAAGAATGGTGAAATTAGATTTTCGTAGACCGTATCCCGAAACACGAAGCGATGAGATTGGTATTTTGGGAGAAAATTTGAATCGATTGGCGGAACATTTGGAAGAGACATTACAAGAGTTAAAAGAAAAAAATAAAATATTGCAAGATGAAATCCAAAGAGAGCAGGAAATGGAACAGAAGCAATTGTCATTTTTTGCAGCAGTTTCGCATGAATTGAAAACCCCAGTCACTATATTAAAAGGACAAATTCAAGGGATGATTTCAGGGATTGGTGGATATAAAGACAGAGATAAATATCTGAAAAGATCATACGAAGTAGTCTTTTCAATGGAAGGACTGATTCAGGAGATACTTGATGTTTCGCGTATAAAGTCAGCAGGATTTTTAGTCAATTTTTCTAATGTATCCTTGGATAACATTGTAAGAAATTGTATACAAGAATGGGAAGATGTTGCGACAGATAGAGGGGTGACTTTCCACATAGAAATAGAAGAGCACACAGATATTCATGCGGACAGAGTTCTTTTTCAGAAAGTAATTGGCAATTTAATTAGCAATGCGGTAAAGTATACGCCGGATAATGGAAATATTTGGTGTAAGGTGTATAAAAAAGGAGGAGATGTAATATTTTCCGTTGAGAATAATGCTGAGCATATTTCGGAACAGGAAATTCCAAAATTATTTGATGCATTTTATAGACGAGAAAAATCTAGAAATAGAAAGGCTGGAGGAAGTGGTTTAGGTCTCTATATTGTAAAAATGATTGTAGAGTTACATCACTATGAGTGTGAATTAAAAAAATACTGATCAAGGTATAGAAGTGAAAATAATATGTAAAGACTAGAAAAACATCCGTTTGTTGTGATTACAGGCGGATGTTCTTTTTTTGAATAAATGTAGGAGATGCTATCTACACAAAAAACATACAATAAAAACAAAGAAATCATAAAAAAACAATTTAAACTATGTATTACAAGATTGATATTAAAGATGAAGGAAGGTTAGATAAGAATGGTACAAAAGAGAAGAAGAAGGAGGAGAAAGATACAAGTATTAAAATGTATAGTTTTTTTGGGAATTATTGTTTTTATAAGCTGTATGGGGGTGTATTTCTATAGAATATACAAGGATACACAATTACAAAATATGGTGGATCAAACTGTGGAAAATGGAGATATGATGGGAACATTACAAAAGATGTCAAATTACGATTCTCGTATAAAAGATATAATAGAAAATCAAGATCAGTATCCCAAAGAACTTTTAGAATTGTTAACAGCAAATATAGAGACTATAGAGTTTGTGTTTGATTATCCTGAAAAGAAAGATAACTTACCAGCTACAATAGTAGAAGAAGCAAAAAGTGGAGAAATCCCATTACTATTGCAATGGGATGAAAGATGGGGATATCAGAATTATGGAGACGGCATGTTGGCAGTAAATGGGTGTGGTCCAACAGCACTCTCTATGGTTATTGTAGGTCTCACGGGGAATAAGCAGGCGACACCTTATCAAGTAGCACAGTATGCAGAACAAAATGGGTATTATGTAGAAGGGGTAGGAAGCAGTTGGAGTATGATAACAGATATAGGAAGCCATTTTGGGATTCAGGGAAGAGAAATTTCTTTGGATAAAGATAATATTCAGACAGAATTAGAATCAGGACATCCGATTATTTGTGCCATGCGTCCAGGAGATTTTACAACAACCGGACATTTTATTGTCTTGACAGGAATGAAAGATGGAAAGATTTGTGTCCATGATCCCAATAGTAAAAAAAGAAGCGAAAAATTATGGGACTATGAAACTTTAGAAGGACAAATCAATAATTTGTGGAGCTTTACAACACTTTTTTAATTCTACACATAAATTACACATAAAAAACGTGATAAACATAAGTGATATTTTTATAATAAAGACATAAAAATATTGGAGGTATCAATTATGAAGAAAAAAATTGCAATGGTGATATTGGCAACTTGTTTATTTGGAACTTTAGCAGGCTGTGAGAAGGATAGCAGTAATAAACCAGAAGTTCCTTCAACAGAAAATTCAACTAATAGTGTAAATCAAACTGAAAATAGCACGGAGAAGAGCGAAGGAATAAGTGCTTTAAGCAATGCTAATTTGGTTGGAACAGTAATTGATTTTACAGAAACAGGATGCACACTCGGAAAAGGAAGTGTTACAGAAGATACTATGACTGCACCAGCAGCTGGAGAGAATACAGAAGGTGTAGAAAAAATTTCTGTACAGTATGCTGATAATACACAATTTCAAATTTCGAATTCTACAAGTACGAATGTAACTTTAGAGGCGGGAACAAAAGAAGATGTAAAAAAATCATCAGCCGTCTTTCTGTATGGGGAATATCAGGAAGATGGAACATTCTTGGCTACGCGTGTAATTATAGATCATTTTCAAAAATAGTAGGAGGAGATAAATTGGGAAGTGCGAAAAGAGCAGTGCGTTACTTGATAAGAAAAAAATCAAAAACAGTAATTTTGTTTTTGGTACTCTTGATTTCAGAAGCGATGATTTTAAGTACAGGGATTATTTTAAAAGCATCAAATGAGGCAAAAAGCGAACTGCAGAAAAAAACAAAGACAAAAATATTGGCAGGAATTATGGAAAATAACAACCCGATCACAACGGAGGATATAAATAAAATACAGAAATTGGAGGGAATAGATAAGATTAATAAAAATGCAACATTATCTGCATATCCTACAAATTTCCAAACAGTAACGGAAAACCAAAATACAAATACAGAAAATCTTCAGGTTCGATTGGTTGGTTATGATGATTTAAAATTAGACGGTGCTTTTGCGGAAAGTGAAATCCGGATAGTAAAAGGGAAGTATCCAAAAGAGAAAAATGAAGTTGTTATCAATCAAATATTAGCAGAGACTAACAAGTTAGAGATTGGAGATACGGTTACTTTCGAAACAGATGGCGGGAAGAAAATGGATGGAGTGATATCAGGATATTATTTGTCTGGTTCGGAAAGAAATCAGTCGAAAGAAATGGCATCTGTTTATAGGATTGAAAATACTATTTACACAAAAACAGAATCTATAGCAGCATTACAGGAAATAAGCGGATATGAACGTATTTCCGTATATTTGAAAAATCCAGAAAATTTAGAAAAGATAGAGGGAGAAATGGCAAATATATTAGGAGAAAAAGTTGAACTGACAAAGTCTGATATGCTATTTCGTCAAATGAAACAACCACTCGAACAGGTTATGCAGGTTGTAAGTTTAATGTTATATTTGACATTAGGAACATCTGCAATTGTTATAACGCTCCTTCTATGTATGTGGATGAGGGGGAGAAAGAAAGAAATAGCAGTTTATATCAGTTTGGGAAAAAATAAATGCTCGATATTATCACAGTTATTATTAGAGAGTTTTTTGGTATTTGCAGTTTCATCTGTATCTGCTGTTGTTATAGGGAATATTTTGGCAGAAAAATTGAAGGGAGTATTATTTGCAGGAAAAAGTATTTCTACACTGGCAATAGAAATTAGTCCACACTTATCAGATATTGGAATGCTTATTATGAGTGGCGCTATGATACTTTTCATTGGAATTGGTATATCAGTGATACCTGTTTTGCGGACGAATCCTAAAGATACATTATCAGATATGGAGGGATAGTATGGAAAATAAGATAGAAATTGTTGTACCAATATTAGAACTATATGAATCTGTAGAGGATGATTTAAGAAAGATAGGGATTCGAATTAGATTGGATTTGTATGATGGAATGGACAACTGTATATATGCAAATAAAAATGCACTTAAATTATGTTTAACAAGTATTTTGTATTATTTTATCGACAAACGTCCAGAACTTTCTGTTTTAGAAATAAGCTTAAAATCTTATGAGGAAAGGATATGGATAATTTTTTAGAAGTGCAGAAGAAAAGTACAGATCCAAAAGGCAAACACCTATTCATAATTCAGAGATGGATGTGATAAGGGGATATTTAAAAACAAAAGGTATTTTTTTGAGAGAAGAAAAATTACCAGATGAAGTAGAAATTGGATTTGAAAATGTAGATTGATTAGGAGGCGATAATGTGGTTTTAGAAGTAAAGAATATAGTTTATTATTATAAAACAAATAAAAGTAAAAATGTTTTGAATGGGATTAGTTATAAATTTGAAGAAGGTAAGGTTTATGCCATTTTAGGTGCAAGTGGATCAGGAAAGACAACATTTTTATCATTGCTTGCAGGTTTGGATGTTCCTGTTCTTGGAACTATTTTGTATGAAGAAGAGGACATTCTAAAGGGCGGATTGAATCATCATCGAAAAGAACATGTTTCCTTAGTGTTTCAGAACTATAATTTGATTGATTATTTAACTCCAAAGGAAAATGTTATGCTTGGAGGAAATGGAAATCCTGAAGAACTATTAACTGCTGTTGGGATCCAAAAGGAAGATTGGGATCGGAAAGTTTTACAACTTTCTGGAGGACAGCAGCAAAGAGTGGCTATTGCAAGAGCTTTAGCGAGTCCAGCTAAAGTATTATTGGCAGATGAACCAACAGGAAATCTTGATGAAGATATTGGCAGAGAAGTTACTGAGCTTCTTCAGGAAACAGCACATAAATTAGGGAAATGTGTAATTGTAGTAACCCATAGTAGAAGTATGGCAGAAACAGCAGATGTTGTTATTAAAATAGAAAAAGGGAAAATACACGAAGAAAATATAAGAGAAAAAGGAGAGGTTTCATAAATGAATGTGTTAAGACGCGGTGCTTATTCTGTAGTTAGAAAACCCATAAAAAGCATTCTTCTCCTATTAGTAGTTGTAGTGATTAGCAGTTTTTTCATGGCAGGATTGGCAAGTCAGTCTGCAAGTGTCAATGTACAGGATTCTACGCGGCAAGCAGTTGGAGCTACATTTAGGCTGGAGCTGAGTGAGGCAAATCGGCATACACGACTTGAAGAAGCAACAGAAAAAATTGGAGAAGGAAAGGAAGGGACTTACGGAGGAGTAACGACAAAAAAATTTGAAGATGGATCTTGGATGTCATTTGTAGATAATTCTTTTGAAACAGTTATTCCTAAAGATGCAGAGCAGATAGCAAAAGTAAAAGGAATTGAAGAATACAACCTGATTACAGTAGCAACAGTAGTAAATCCTGTGAATTTTAAAAGAATTGAAGATCCGGATATGGATCAGAGCCAGGACTTTGGAGGTGTTAATCTAAGAGGCAATCGAATTATGGAAATGGATATGGATGTTGCAGCAGGAAAAATTAAGCTGGTAGATGGACGAATGACAACCAGAGAGGATAAAGATGTTTGTGTTATTTCAAAAGAACTGGCAGAATTAAACGGACTGCAAGTAGGCGACAGTCTACAGTTCAATCAGTGGGATGACAAGGAGAATTCGAAAGTCTATAGTGCGAAGATTGTAGGAATCTATGAAGCGGTGCAGAAGTTAGAACCGGTTATGTCAGGAGATACGTATCGGTCAGAAAATACAATTTTTACCGACATGAATTTTCCAGAGAAACCATCTGGTGAAGAGGGAAATCCGTTGTTCCGATATGCGATTTTTAAAGTGGGGAATGTAGACCAATATGATGCGGTAAGAAAGGAAATTGAAAAAGTAGACATTAACTGGGAAAGATATGATTTAATTGATAGCAATGGAAATATTCAGAGTATGGCTGAGAACTTTAATAATATGAAGCAGTTAAGTGAAATGCTGTTAATTGTAGTTTCGGCAGCGAGTTTCATTATATTAAGTCTGATCTTTTTGTTCTGGATGAAGAACCGGACACAGGAAATTGGTATTTTTATGGCGTTAGGAGAAAGCAAGAAGAAAATTTGGAGTCAATTTCTTTGGGAAGCTATGCTGATTGGAGTTTTGGGATTAGTATTGTCATTTATGATATCGCCTGCACTTTCCAAAATGACAGCATCTTATATGGCACAGCAATCCCAGAGTCAGGCAGAAGAGCAGAAAGAAGCAACGGAAAATCAGGTATTTGCAGACGGATATACCGCACCGGATTTGAAATTACAGAACATAGAAATAGAAGTTACGCCAGATATGTTGATAAAAGATACAATTGCAATCGGTGGATTGCTATTCATTTCAGTTTCAGTAGCAGGGATTATGATCATGAGGAAAAAACCAAAAGAAATTTTATCAGAAATGAGTTGATATATTTTGGAAAAAGTGTTAGGAGGAAAGAAAATTGAAAGCAAAAGAACACCTGAAAAAGATCAAAGGGACCATTGATGTAGAGAGAGGATACAGTCTGGGGACTGTTTTCACTACCAGAAACAAACAGTATATGTATGATACAGGAACCGGAAAAGTGTTTGAGTGCGGGGCAAATGAATACCAGATATTAAAAAGCCTGTTTGAAGAGACAAGCCTTCCGGAGAAGGTGGAAGGATTTTCTGAAGAAGAACTGGAGGCTGCATACAGAAATATCTGGGAGATGATAGAAACAGAGCATATCCTGCAGATTTCACCGGATTTAAAGTTTGTAAAGGAAACAGACGAAACATTAAGGGATTTGCTACGGTATGATCTGCAGCAGGTTATCCTGGAGCTGACAGAACAGTGTAATATGAGATGCCGGTATTGTATTTATAATGAACATAATGAAGGATACCGGAATTTTTCGCCAAAAGCTATGACCTGGGAAGTGGCCAAACGTGCTGTGGAGTATGCAAGGGATAACAGCGGAGATAAAGTGGCAGTATCCTTTTATGGCGGAGAACCGCTGGTGCAGTTTGAACTGATGAAAAAGACAATAGATTACAGCCGACAGATTATAAAAGGAAAAGAACTGACCTTTTCTTTCTCTACCAACCTGACACTGGTAACACCGGAAATCGCAGCGTATGTGGCCGGAGTGGAAGGAATGAGTGTTCTGGCAAGTATAGACGGACCAGAAGGAATCCACGATGCGTACAGAGTGATGAGTGGAGGAAAAGGAAGTTTTGAGAAAGCAATACAGGGATTAAAATATTTGGTAGAAGCTTTTGGAGAGAGGGCAAAGGAAAGTATTGTAATCAATACAGTGGTCTGCCCGCCGTTCAGTGCAAAGAAACTGGATGCGATTAAGGAGTTTTTTGAAGGTCTGAGCTGGCTGCCAAAAGAAATGGTGAAAAAGTGTGATTATGTAGAATACGGAAGTGTAAGAGAAGAAGATATTTCCATGGAGTATGCAGGGGATGGGGAGTTTGTCGGGGAAGAATTGGACGGCTTTACATTAGATGCCATTGAAGGCTGGGCACTGACAAGGGATTTAGAAGAGCAGGATCCCAAAAGTTATGTGGCAGGGATTGTAACGGATAAACTGGTACGGATACATAACCGAAGACAGACACAGGAACCGTGCAAGGACCTCAGAAGAAACGGCTGCTGTATTCCTGGGAATCGGAGAGTATATGTGAAGACAGATGGGAAATTCCTTTGTGCGAAAAACTGGAGATGCGCCGGATATAGGAAATGTGTTTGAAGGGGCAGATCTGGAAAAGATAAAGAAATATTATATCGAAGAATACGATGAGAAATCCATCACGAGATGCAATGAATGTTGGGCGAGAAACCTGTGCGGACTTGTTATGCAGCATGTTATGAAGCAGAAGGAATTGATATGGAGAGGAAAGAAAAAGTCTGCGGTGCTCACAGGTATGCCACAAAAAGGAGAACTGATTTCGTATTACAGCATTTTGGAAGAGAAGCCGGAAGTGATCGAAGAGATAGATGCGGTACCGTATTATTAAGGAAAGGTTTTAGATTATCAAAGATAATTTAAAATAGAAAAAATCAGACGGAAAGGAGGCGGCTGGTATGAGAAAAATCGTAGCAGGAAAGTTACAGACAGGAGCAGACTTTGAAGGCAGTAGAGGTGATTGCATTTGCAGTGGTACTATAGCTGTGAAAAATTCTCACTATGCAGGACCAGCGTATTGCGTGGGATACTGTGGAAACAACGGAGTGGTAACAAGAAATGCGAATGCGAATCTTGCAAGAACAAAATAATAGGAGGTATTGGACTATGAAATTAGTAGAAACAAAAACAACAAAAACAGGAACAAACTTTGAAGGGAATAGAGCTGGATGTATTTGTAATGGCACTGTAGCAGTAGCAAATTCTCATAATGCAGGACCAGCATATTGTGTTGGGTATTGCGGAAATAGTGGAGTAGTAACAAGAAATGCGAATGCAAATGTCGCAAAAACAGCATAAAGATTGTATTTTAAACAGAATTTATTAGTCTGGATAAGAGACAAAATAATCTGTTTAATGCCTAAATAAATTCTGGAAAAACAGACATGTGAACAGAGTTAAAAGGCTTAATACTATGTTATAAGAATAGAAGGAGATTGTCCAGTAGGTGCGGTCTCCTTTTACAAAAGCAAGTGGAGTGAAGTTTATGAAAAGATTAATGATGTTAATCAAAAAAAGTAAAGAATTCTTTTTGATAATAAGCAGAGTAGTTCGATTATTATGGAATAGCTCGAAGTCCAATTTTATTAAAACAATCATAGTAAGTGTTATTTCAGGTATTACGATTCCATTTACTTTGGTTATTTGGAAATATCTTATTGACGATATGAGTCGCTCCATTGTTTCAGGAAGCATTGCACCAGTTTTATTTTGGTTAATCCTTTATTTTATATTAAATTATTTGCAGAGTGTGCTGATGAGAATAAAAGATTATCAACAGAACATTTTATCAAGTTACTTAAATCGTTATACAAGCGATTTGATTTTGAAAAAGGTAAAAGATACAGATTTAAAGTATTTTGACAGTTCAACAATTTATGACAAAATTAGAAAAGTCAATGAAGAATCGACAGGGAGATCTATCAGTCTATTAGCCACATTAACAAGTTTTATTCAAAGTTTTAGCAGTTTAATTGGAACCATTACAGTTTTAGCCAGTCTTAATATTGGAATCATGTTTTTGTGTATTTTTATCTGCATACCAACGCTAATTGTTAGTATGAAGATGGCAGTTACACAATATGAAATTTATACAAAGCGGTTCGAGGGATTACGTTTTATAGCATATTTGAAGGATATTGTGACTGCTTATGAAAACATAAAAGAGATGAAAATTTATCATGTACATGACTTCTTTCGGGGACATATTATTAAACAATATGATGGATATATTAAAGAAGATAAAAAAATTAGAAGTAGTTTCTGCAAAAAACTGTCTCTGACAGATTTGGTAGAAGAGGCTGCAATCTTAATTTTTAAAATATACATTACTTTAAAGGTTATTTTAGAGAAAAGAACTATTGGAGACTTTTCTCTTTACATAAATTCAATTGATAATTTTAGGGGGTCAGCTACGACAATACTAAATACAATAGTTACAATTTTTGAAGATGGTCTTTATATACAAAATCTATTTGAATTTTTAGATATGAAAACAACAGAAAAGAAAAGAGAGTTATTATCATTCAACAAAGATTTTCAAAAGATTGAATTTAAAAATGTGTGGTTCAGATATCCTGAATCAGAGAAATATATATTAAAAGGTGTTTCTTTCACGATAGATGCTAAACACTGCTATTCTATTGTAGGATTAAATGGATCTGGTAAGACTACCATTATTAAGTTGTTGTTAAAATTATATGTTCCAGATAAGGGCGAAATTAGAATTGATGGAATTAATATATGTGATATTGATACAGAATCATATCAAACGATGATTGGAGCAGTATTTCAAGATTTTGTGAAATATCCATTGACAGTTAGAGAGAATATCGGATGCGGAAATATAGAAGAAATGGAAAATCTTAATCGGATTTACTGTGCAGCAGAAAAATCAGGAGCAGTAAAATTTATTCCATCATTACCGGAACAGTATGACACACAGTTACATAGAGAATGGAGTGGAGGAATTCAATTATCTCTTGGACAATGGCAAAAAATTGCAATCAGCAGAATTTTTATGAAAGATTTTCCACTTGTAGTATTAGATGAACCAACAGCTTCATTGGATCCTAATGCGGAATATGAGATTTATAAACAGTTTAGGGAGTTAATGGAAGGAAGGACGAGTATATTAATTGCGCATAGGTTTTCTACAGTAAAATTGGCAGATGAAATATTAGTCTTACAGGATGGAAAAATCATAGAGAAAGGAAATCATACAGAATTGATAAAATTAGATGGGGAATATGCAAAACTTTATAGTATGCAAGCAGAGGCCTATAGAGAGGAGTAATTATGCCACAAGAGAATAGTTTTTTTTCAAAATGTAAAAATCAAATAACGAAATGCGTGTGTCCACTGGAAAATCTTCAAGGAATGAATTATATAGCATTAACAATAAATGTGGGTTCTTCTTCAGAAAATGCAAAAAATGCAGGAATTGCACATTTCTTAGAACATATGCAAATGAATTTTTTTGATAAAAATGAGGAGAGATATCTTTGTTCAGCTTATACAGATTTTTATTCAACAACCTATTATTTTGATGTAAAGGATATAGCATTAGAGTGCGTAATAGACATTATACAGAATATTTTAAAAGGGGAAGTATTTAGAAATGAAAGATATTGAGGAGGTACGAGCAGATATTCTGGATGAATATAAAGCGTATGAAGTGAAAAATAGAAATTCAGATTTCCGTATATTATTAAATGGAACCGATTATGAAAGTCATTTATCCATAGGAAATCAAAAGACTATTTGTTCTATATCAGAAAATGAAATCAAAGCATTTTTCAAAAAATTCTATTTTCTAGAAAATATGTGTATTATTTGGATTACATCAACGCAAACGTTGGAGACCATCGGAGACGAGTGGATTGCAAATCTTAAGGGAGAGCACGGAAAGATTGAAGAAAATATTTTGCCTTATACAGAAACAGATGGCTATGCTATCAAAAATCGACAGGATAATGGTACATCATACTATTTATATAGGGAAAGAAATTCGGACAGTGAGTCGATAAATGAAGATTTACTTTATGTAATACAAGAATTTTTAAAAGCGAATATGGGTAAGGTTGATGTGGAAAAGATATTTTTATCTGCTAAGCAAGAATTTATTAAAATAACGATAGAAGATATATTAGAATGGAAAGATATTTGTAGAGAAATAGAAAATTTAGCAGTAACGGAGATAGAAAAGAGATATTGGGAATTTTTGAAGGAAGAACCGATAGGTTACAATTGTAATTCTCTAAGAGAATATTTTATAAATGCTTTTACTTTTGGGGATATGATTGTAAAAGTAAGAAAAGAAACATTCAAAAAAGAATATTTGTGAAGAATTAAGAAATTGTTTGCCAAGGAAGAATTCGATAAAAATTCTAATGAAATAGGTATCTAACACAAAAAATACACAGAAAAGACGGAAAAACCATAACGAAAAATTTATATACA
>ENA-OQBV01001042-OQBV01001042.1-human-gut-metagenome-genome-assembly--contig:-NODE-1042-length-14641-cov-2.923453_pt1 | contig 14641 bp, 9 predicted proteins | sample MGYA00242750_ERZ504559 | MGnify/ENA primary metagenome ERZ504559 (study PRJEB26092, sample SAMD00036230) | human gut metagenome | host: Homo sapiens | study: EMG produced TPA metagenomics assembly of...
TTTCCTGATACGGCCACCGTGGTCAGAATGGGAGAACCTGTCTTATGACGCCACATGAGTGAACCGTTCTTACGGTTGACCGCATAGAAGGTGCCGTCAGAAGCTCCTACGATCACCATGTCACCCGACAGAACAGGAGTGCTTTCCACCTGAGCCATCTCACCGTTCGTGTAAGGAGAGGTATATATCAGGGCTTTACCTGTACGGTATTTCCATTTGATGTCCAGTGTCTTGCGGTCGAGTGCAACAATACCTTCACCTGCCGTTCCGAAAATGATCTCTCCGCGTGTTACAAGCGGACTGGAAGTAGCCTCAACCGAGAAAGGCAGTTTCTTGACAGCCAGTATCTCGCCAGTCTTTTCAGAAAGTACAAAAAGAGAACTTTCAGACAGGAAATACATGGCTCCGTCGTGCATGGACGGAGATGACGAACGGAAACGGATTCCGTCTTCACTCTTTGCCCAAAGCAGCTTGCCGGTGCGTGCATCGTTGGCATACATAGCCCCCCACTGCACACTGCCGATAAGTACATCTTCATCCGGGCTCAACGACAAGGTGCAGGTAGTACCTTCGCGCTGCGACCAGGATGAGTTCTTCCAGATCTCACGGCCAGTTCTGGCATCAAGCGCAACCAGTCCCTTTCCTGCTCCGGCAAAGACTGTTGTTTCGTTGGCAACCAGTCCGTCTTCCAGTCCCGGAACAACTGCTACGTCAAGTTTCTTTTCCCATGCCAGTTTTCCGCTCTTGGCATCAATCGCATAAAGATATCCCCAGATATCCTGAGCAAAGATAAGTCCCTGTGCAGAAACAATGGTGTTCTTCACTGAAGAACGTGTGGAGTATTTCCAGCAGAGGCTGCCGTCGGTTGCATCCATCGCTGTAACGGAAGATTTGCCCTGTATGTTTTCATCCATAGTAGCTGCAAAGACCTTACCGTCAACCACAATCGGAGAAGTCATATAAACATTCGATCCCATGTTCTTTACCCATGCCAGACGGATCGGCAGGTTCAGTGTGTCCTTTGTTACGGCCACATGCTGCGGGTTTCCGCCAAGATTGGTCCAGTTTTCGCCTGTCTTGACTTCGACAGGAGTGGATGTATAAGTAAAGAAGCTTTCAGCTCTGGCTGTCTCTCCGTTTTTGAAAGTAGCTGTTGCCTTAAGTGTCACGGTACGTCCTTCACATTCAGCCGGAAGTTTCACGGCATCCGTCCAGTTGAAATCAGTCTGGCGGGTCATGCTGCGCTGCGGAGTTACAGCCTTGTCTTCCATATATACGGCATAAGTCACCTTGGCTGTCTGAGTTACCGTAGAATAGGTATTGACCGAAACCTGCAGCTTGCCATCCTTTGTCACAGGTGCCTGTTCGTTCTGGGCTGAAGCAATCACAATACTCTTGTCGATGTAAGTATATCTGAGTTCGGAAGAAATATTCCCCTTGCTGTCCATACCTATTTTGCGGAATGCAGACGTAGCATGATCAATACCTCCGCGTGCCAGAGTAGAAGTACAGATAGCCAGCGCGTTACCGTGACGGGTAATGTGGTTAATGTGAACATGTCCGTATACCCATGCTTTCAGATTATGTGCATCGAGGTCAATATCCATACCCTTGCCGGCAGAAAATACATGACGGTCGCCGCTGGTCCAGTAATCGTGATTGAACACAACAATCGGTTTTCCTTCAGGGATCTGTGCCAGGTCATTCTTCAGCCAGTGGTATACATCTTCCTTGGTATATCCCGGACGGTAATCTCCTCCCCACATCGGAGTAACGATGTAATGGGTATTACCTGCATCGAATGAATAATAAACGGGGCCATAGATACTTTCAAAGAGTTCTTCACCATATTTCCCTTTGACAAGGTCATGGTTACCGATACAATAGTATACAGGCACTTCCATATTGACTGTATTCATCATCGGTTTATGATTCTTCAGTCCGCCTTCATAACAGATATCGCCTGTATGTATGATAAAGGCTGCCCCTTCATTGTGTGCATATTTTCTCAGGTCGGATACCCATTCTTCCTGACCCGTAGCCGTTGATATTTCGGTATCTGGAAAATATGCAGGAAGGCATGTTCTCCCTTGCTGCCAAGATGTGCATTGTAGGGAATTACTCCGAAATCATATTCGGTTTTGCCGTTTTCTATCGCGTGATAGTGACGGAATGTCTTGTATCCGCTGGGTGTAGTGATAAAGAGGAAACGTTCACGTTTATGTCCCGGCAATGAATATTCACCCGAAGCAGACGTTTTCACCACATTCAGTCCGTCGGATACAAGTATTCCTTTCAGCGTTTTTTCCCCTTTGTCGAACTGCCCGTTGCGGTTGGCATCGACATAAACTTTTCCTGTGTATTCTCCGGCTGTAGCGGTTGCCGAGGCCAGAAGAAGGCAGGAAATGACAGTTGTTGCTTTCATTGATTTTTCTGATTATAAGAAATTGATAAAATGATAAATGCCCGGAGCAGCAAGTCAGCAACTCCGGGCATAAAATTAGAATAATTGCATCATCCCACAAAAGATGTCCGCAATGTTTTTATTCAGCCCAGAACTTGTTCTGTTTCAAGTTGGGGTTCATTTCCAGATCCTGAACATCAAGCGGAGTGTAATAATACTTAGGTTCGATGAAATCGAAAGCACCTACCTGTGAAGTGATATGGATATAACCTTTATCATTTTCAGTCAGAGAGAAGGTGTGTCCTTCAAGTGTATACACTGTCAGCTTTTCTGCAGCAAATTCATCCTTGCGTGCTTCTGATTCAGCCTTGGTCATTACCACAGCAATATCATTTATTCCGTCACCGGTCATATCATATTTACCAGGACCCGGGATGTACATACCTTCAGGAGCCTTGTTCATCAGCTTGCCACATCCCCCAACGCATAAGGTCGTTGTATCTGAAGCCTTCGCAGGCAAGCTCGATACGGCGTTCGCGACGTACTTCGAGTACAGCTCCAAGCTGGCTTGAAGTAGCATTGGAATATCTCTGCTGCTGTACGGGATCAATGTTTGCAAGCCAGTCTGCCAGCTGTGCATGCGGCATACCTACACGGTCACGCAGCAAGTTGATTGACTTATCCAGGTCGTCCTGTGTCAGTGTACCCAGTCTGCCTTTGCTTCTGCATAGATAAGAAGGATTTCACCATAGCGGAATACCGGCATGTCGAAATAGCACTTGCCCCATTCAATCTGGTCTGCAGAGCGAGGATCAAACTTGATCTGCATATATCCGCCCTTGTCAAGTGAAGGAAGGGTCGGTTCATTTGAATTGGCACGGATATATCCCGGCCACATGAAAGTCTGTTTCAATCGCGGGTCACGATTCTCAAAAATTTCAGCATATGTCTTGGTAGCATATCCTTCCACATCCTGGAACCGTTTGGTTGTATTGCCGTCAATCACCAGATAATCTTCCATCAGGTCTCTTGACAATCCGGAATAAGCCGGTATCTGCTGTGCATTGTGCATGATACCGAGATCTTTGTCATAATCAGTCATAAGAATGATTTCTGAGTTCTTGCTCAAGTCCAGATTACAGAACAGTGATCCGTATGTACCCATGTCATCAACATCTTCCATAGACAAAGAGTATGTACCGCCCATCAGCTGTTCAGCAGCACTGATAGCCTCTTCAAAGAAACGGTCAGCATCGTTCAATTCAAGTTCCTTATGATATTTGCGGAATGTTGCTTCATTCAAAGCGATACGTGCCTTCAACGCCAGAGCTACGTCTCTTCCCACCTTGGTCTTGCTGTTGGTATTTTTCATATTGGCAATTGCAAAGTCAAGATCCTGCATGATGCTGTCCACAACCAGTGAACGCGGATCCTGGGTCTTATACAACAAGTCAATATCACTGGTCTGAAGATCCCGGCTATACCAGGGCACATCTGAATATGACTGAACCTTGTCATAATAAAGTTTTGCACGGTACATTCTTGCCAATCCGATAAAGTGATTGATCTCTGCAGGATCACCTGTCACATTTCCTGTACGTGCCAGCATGAAGTTTACGTTACGGATTGAGCTCCAGTTCCACTGTCCGACGGTTTCCGGATTGATTGTACCACCCAGTAACTTATAGGTAGAACTTGATTCAGTGTAGAGCATGTTGTCTGACACAGCATCCCAGTAACTTCCTCCGAGATAGCCATACATGTTATTGGTATAGATCTCCAGGTCATTTACAGTTTTGAAGAATGATTCTTCAGTAATACTTGTTTCGGGATAGCGGTCCATGAACGAGTCGTTACATCCCGTCAGTGCTCCGGCCAGACCAAAAGCCAAAGCCATTCCAAATATATTCTTATTTGCTTTCATGATTAAATTCTCTGATAATAATGTTTGTTTAGAATGTTACGTTAAGACCGAATGAGTAAGAACGCTGAAGCGGATATGACTGTCCACCCAGACCTTCAGGGTCGATATTGTAATATTTGTACAATCCAGAGATTGTAAACAGATTATCTCCTGAGAAGTAAACTCTCACTCTGCTGATATTAACTTTCTGAGTCCACTTGGTCGGCAGGGTATATCCCAGCGTCAAGTTCTTCAATCTGATATAAGCTGCATTCTGCATGTATTTGGTCTGTGTCAGTGCAGCTTCAGTATACTCAGCTACATAACCCTTCATACGCGGGAAGTATCCGTTCGGATTGTCTTCAGTCCAATGGTCGTAGTAGTTACCGTAAGTGATGTTAGTCCAAGGCTGTGAGTAGATACCCCAGAAGTAAAGGTCACCAGAACCAGGATAATAATCACGTTTTCCTACACCCTGGAAGAATGCACTAAAGTCAAATCCGTTCCAGTCTGCATATGCATTGATACCGAATGTGAAACGTTTGCTTGAGTTACCGATGATAGTACGGTCACCATGATCTTCAAGAGTGTTGGCACCCTGAGAAATCTTTCCGTCACCATTCAGGTCAGCAAATTTCAAGTCACCGGCTTCAAGAGGACGGTTTTCCAGATAAGAAGCTACGTTAGTCTGGTCTGCATGGTTTGCTACATCTTCAGCAGAGGTCAAAGAATCCTTCTGTGGTGTATCCCCACATCTGTCCGAATTCATAACCCACATAATAGCTTCCCAGAGTTCCTGTCGGGTTGTTGAACTTGGTAATGAATGAACGGCTGTCGGCCAGATTGAAGCCTACCTGATAGTTCATCGGTTTACCGGCAACTTTCACCTGATCCTTCCAGGTCATTGTTACTTCCCATCCTCTTGTCTTCAGGTCAGCAGCATTTTCACTAGGCACGCTTGTACCGAGTACTCCCGGCAAAGGCTGACCGCTAGTCACCATATCCTTGGTACGGCGTACATAGTAGTCACCACTGATGCTCAAACGGTTTTTCAGGAAGTTGATATCGGCACCGATATTTGATGTAGAAACCTTTTCCCATGTTAGTGTAGAAGAAACAAGTCCCGGAGCACTTACATACAAAGGACGTTCACCATCGATAATATATCCGAGTTTACCGGAACTCATGGATGCAATGTAAGGATAGTATGAAGAGTTGTTCTGGTTACCGAGCAAACCGTAAGAATAACGGAGTTTGAAGAAACTTACAACATCTTCAAGAGGTTTCCAGAATTTCTCACGGGATACAACCCATGCAGCAGAACCTGAGGGGCTGAATACGAAACGGTCATTCTTCGGGAAACGTGATGTACCGTCATAACGGCCGTTGAATTCCAGGATATATTTGTCATCGAAGGTATAGTTAAAACGAGCATAAGCTCCTCGCAGAGCCAGTGTACTAATTGATTCAGACATGCTCATATCGCCTGTAGCCAGCTGTACCGTCGGAAGTTCATCTGTAATCAGATTATTTCTGCTCATACCAGTATATTCATAACGGTATTCTTCCTGATTGAATCCGGCAACGACATTCACGAAATGTTTTTCATTGAAAGTCTTGGCAAATGTAGCGTATACATCAAACGTAATGTTCTTTGTTTCTGAAGATGCAGCAGAGGCGCTGTTCACTTCGTCTTTATAAAGAGTCTCCAGTTCGGGACCGTTCTTGTAAGGAACAGACAAGACTGCTGAACGGTCACGGTTCTTCTTGGTTGAATAGGCAAAGTTACCGTTTACCCACAGAACATCTTTCAAAATATCGACACGAGTGTTAAACTGTGTAGTAATATTCGCACCTTTCTGTGTGGTACGTCCACCTTCACTAAGACGTCCCAGCCATGATGCACCACTGCTGGTCCAGCTTCCGTCAGGATTCTTGGGTACATCCATCGGGTTCAGACGGTTGATACTCCAGAAGTAACTGTCACCGGAATAGCTGTCATTCAGTGCAGTCGGTTTATCATAATCAGTAAAGATAATCTGTGTATTATTAGATACGCTCCACCAGTCTGTCAGTTTGAAATCCAGTTTTGAACGTACATTATAACGGTTAAATTTATCCGTTCCGTAACGTATCATACCATCAGTGAAGTTATATCCTGCTGACAGGAAGTAGTTCACTTTATCGGTCTTTCCTGAAATGTCAACAGAATGCTGGGTTGAAAATCCGTTCTTCTTGTAAGCCTCGCCTACCCAGTCGGTGTTTCCAAAATAAGAATAGCTTCCGTCGGGATTCAGGAAGTAAGGAGAAGTAGACGGATCTTCAGAAACTTTCTTGGCATATGCCAGCTGCTCTTCATTATACAGATTGTAGAACGGGCGGCTCATCACATTACGAACCTGTGCTACAATATAAGGATCGGTAATAACGTCCTGTTCCTGTGTATTCTGGCGGAGAGAGAAGTTGTTGTTATAGTTAATGGTCAACTTTTCAGAATTACCTTTCTTGGTTGTTACCAGAATTACACCATATGCAGCACGTGAACCATAGATGGCACATGAAGCAGCATCTTTCAATACAGAAATACTGCCGATGTCATTCGGGTTAAGGTTATTCAGTGTGGATGTATCAGAAATGATACCATCGATTACAACCAGCGGGTCACTATCATTCAATGATGTGATACCACGAATGTTGAATGACGGGTTATCATTGGCCTGACCACTGCCCACCGTAATGTTCAGGTTGGCTACCGTACCCTGCAATGCCTGACCGACATTCTGAACCGGACGGTTCTCAATCTGTTTAGTAGCTACAGTTGCAACAGATCCAGAAAGGTTGACTTTCTTCTGTACACCATAACCCACAACAACCACTTCATCCAGCATTTCTGTATCTTCTTGAAGAATAATGCTGAGTGGTCGTCCGTTCCATTTTACAGTCTGGGTTTTATAACCCACGAATGAGATTTCGATTGTTTCCCCTTTTTTCACTTGTGAGATGTTGAAATCACCATCAAGACCTGTAATAACCCCTCGCGTGGTTCCCTTGACCACAACTGATGCTCCGATTACCGGCTCACCATTTACGTCTTTCACAGTACCGGTACAAGCCGAGTTCTGCTGTACCTTATCAACTGCCATGCTCGCATCTTCCGACTGGACAGAAGGAGCTGCTGCCAGGTTCCCCGCTGCTCCACTAAGAAAGAGCAGCATACTGACTGATTTAATTGAATTTAGTTTCATATTATACGATTTGTATTAGGTGTAACATACATATGCAAATTACTGTATTAATTTAAAATACCAATTTAGACAATATTATAAAATATATGGATAAAATTACTTTTATGTTAAAACGAATCTTTACCTGAAGCTTATCCAACACTATATATTTCAAAACAAATGAATAATTCCACGTTTTTAATAAAGTTTTTTATGAAGTATGAATAAAACATTCATATAGTTACATTGCGGTTCTGAAACAACTTTGGATTTCTTTTTTAGGCTTGCCTACAGAACGGAAATATACAGCCATCATTACAGAAAGTCCGGCAATGAGTATTCCTGAGATATATGCTGCCGTTACTATAAAATGGAGCCAGTCCATATCACGTGTATAGAAGTTCTTATAGAGCAATACACCTACACTGCCCAGATACCCGAAAGAATCGGCCACACAGATCAGAAAGCTGATATTACTCTTATAGCGAAAAAGAGCTATCCAGCGTTCAAAGAACATTGTATGAAAACAGGCATAGCAGAGATACAGCCCAAAACCAGTGCTTATCATCCAAAGCGCAGGTGATACCATTTCATGGGCAAAGAGCCATGTCATAACAAAAAGAAGGCATCCGCTTCCGATAAAAGTGTAAATATTGCCGAAGAAAACCCGCTTGTGATCAGTGACCTTAATCATACTCGCCACAATCGAAAGTACCATTACTGCAATGATTATCTCAGACGTGGCAAATATACCTGCATTCTCTCCATATCCCATCTGTGCCCAAAGTTCAACAGCAAAATTGTCACGCAAATCGCGGTACACGGTCAAAGTAGCGTATGTCAGCGTAGAAAGTATCACTCCCCACGAGAAGGAACGGAAAAACTTCATTCTTTCTGAAGCTCCCATTGGAGTGCGTTCGCTCCGGCTCGCCTTGTCTTCCTCCGACTGGGGAGGGATAAGCGACAGCATCCATACCCCCAGCAGCAGTACAGGTACAAACACCAGTCCCGTACAGAAGGGCATCCAGAAGTCGGACACATGAAAGTGTATAATAAGGAAACGCCCGACAGCTTTGGTTATACCTGAAGCCGTAATAAAACTGACACAAAGTCCGGCTCCCAGAAGCTCGGTATTACGGCGCCCCTCAAGAAATGAAATCACAATGCCGAATATCATACCCAGCGGCAAGCCATTCAATACAAGGAAAACAACATTGCAAGGGTGAGGTACCAACGCAAACATCAGCAATGCAACCCAGGCAAAAGCGATAAAGCCAAGTATGCATCTGATCCGGTTCTGTGGTTTCATCGACGAAACAATGGTAATACCCAGAAATTTTGAGCAGGTATAACCCACCACCTGACTGATAATGGCTATAATTTTATAATCAAGCCCCCAATAAGTAATTCCCTCGAATGTAGCAGCAGACAATGGTTTACCGAAAAGCAATACTACTCATATAAGTAAGCAGTGCCGCCATCATACACAACAGATTAAATCTGGCTCCTTTCGACGGTATATTTAACACAGGCATTTCATCGCAGCTCTCTCCTATTTATTAAAAATGTATTCCCACTCTAAACGGATTGTTATCTATGGCATACCGGAATGCTTCTTCAGTCTGATCGAGCGTAAAGCCATCGTATATAAGATTCCGATATCGGATAATCAGCATGATGCTTTTCCATGAAGCTTACTGCTGCCCGAAAATCATCCGCATTGTAATTGTGCAAGCCTTTGATGGTATAAAGATTGCGCACAATCTTTTCCGTATCCAGCCTGATCGGCTCCTGGGGACAGACTCCTCCTACCCATACGGCAGTACCGCCTATACGCAACGCATCGACAGTTGCTCCCATTGAAGCAAGATTACCGCTGAAATCAATCGTACAATCCGCTTTCAGTAAAGAGGGATCAAACTCGCCTGCCTTCATTGTCTGTGTGGCTCCAAAACGGCCGGCCAGCGCAAGACGTTCACTGTTGATATCAACAGCTATGATTTCCCGGGCTCCGGCTTCGCGGCATTGTGCACATGCGATGATTCCCAGCATACCGATTCCCCACAGGGCTACTCGCTTTCCTTCTACACCTCCGGCCAGACGAATCGCTCCAGCCACCGTAGATACCGAGCAGTTGATGATTGCTGCAGCGTTGACAGGAACATCTTCACTCAAGACAATGACAGGAGTGTTCTTCCTTATAATAGTATATTCAGCAAGTCCACCGTTGAGAGTATTAGTTTCTGTCAGCTGTTCATGGCCATACTTAAACAGGTCAGGCGATTTCTGAGGAATACCCAGACGTGACATCTCACTGTCAGGATCTGAAGCATAAATAGCCCATGTGATTCTTTTTCCTTCATGGAGAGGCATTCCATTGAGATCGGCAGCAGGCGCACCCGGTGCAACCGCTACTATCCGGCCCACAATTTCATGTCCAAGTATGGTAGGGCTTTTTTTCGATACGCTTGCCCATATAAGTGCTGATATCGCTCCGACAGAGAGTAACATATTCATTTTTCACCAGCAGCTCTCCTTGTTTCAGTTCCGGGATAGAGCATTCTTCTATGCAAACTGGAGTACCCGCTTTTCTGAATATTGCAATCTTGCTTTTTTATACATAATCCTTGTTTTTTTGAATTCGCGGGCAAATTTCGGATGCTATGACATCATGAGAAATTAATCGGTATGAATTTTCTGAATTTCCCATAAATTATCATTCACGCAATACTTTTGAAATACGGATGCAACATGTATATCATAGTTGAGTCGTTACTTTGCAGCAAATTAAATCTGTGTATGATGAATAGTGCTGACAAGCTTTTGGAAATTTATGAACGTCTGAAAAGACTGAAACAAAACGGTGTGAAAATGAAAGATATAGCCTCAACAATCGAATGGTCACCAAGTGTCCTTTCGGGACTGTATGCCACTGTCCTTCCTGCATTTGCAGAATTATATGCCGGAGGAATGAATTTCGATGAGGCGCTTGATGAGGCTATATATAAGGTAAACAACATATCAAGAAAGAAACTGCTCGGAGATATTGACACCATTTACGACTTCCTGACAGAAACGATGCCGGCAGGTACACCGCGTGTCGGAAAGAAAATACCTTTTCTGAAGCAACTGGCCTCTCAAAGCCGGCTTTCGACAGAAAAGAGCAAAAACCTTGAAGGCACATATATGTCATATAGCTGCTCATCTTCTGTCAGGACACTGAAGGCAGAACCTTTTTATCTGACACACGCCGGTGATGACGGACATCTGGCCTGTGGCAGAAAAAGTGTCCATGGATTTGTCCGTGAAGGAATAGCAATCGTAAAAGAACAACAGATGCTATACATTCTGCTCAACGCTTTCAGTGAACCTAACCTGTCACTCGTAACAGTCTACATGCAGTTACCGTTTCTTGAAGAGGTTAAAATACTGAAAGGATTATATCTGGTACCAGACTATAATCAGAATCCCATTGCACGGCGTATCGTTTTACGTCAAACTCTCTGACACTTATGATGCCTCTGAATTTGCCGCCCTCAACGCACGGGCTTATCCCTCATGAGGAATTTACAGATACAGAAAAAGCTATATTCGATTATACGTGCGAACTCACCGACTCCCTGAAAATGTGCACGCTTCCTTCACCCAAGCTTGACTTGCGTGATCTTCAGGCAGAAAAGACATTGCTGAGAAAAGAGGCAGAACTGGAATCCTCTTTATAGATACAAAAAAGGTTGTCTCAAGATAATTTGAGACAACCTCTGCTTTTTGTTGTATTCAATTTTCTTCTACATCAAGAAACTTCCCATCAATTCAGATAAGAAGCCAATTCGCTTGCGGTTACATTCTTTGCCACAATCACTCCCTCACTATTCAACAGGAAGTTTCTGAAACCGCTTTCCAAGCCATACGACTTGAATATCTTCGAATTTTCACCCTCCATTTCCAGATGACAGCTAGCCGTGTCAATCTGATCCTGCCGAACCGCAGCATTGAAGACAGAACGGTAACGGTCGAAGGATATGGAGATCATCTTCACCTGGTCCTGATTCTTCAGCAAGTGGCTCAACGCAGCATTCTGCGCTCTTGAAGAAGCATCATAACTGGCCCAAAAGCTCAACAACGTATAATTGCCAGAGGCATCCTGCAGGTTGAGCGGCTGCATTTCATTACAGAGTACCAACTCCGGAGCCTTATCTCCCAAAGCCAGTTTCTCTGTCGGAACACTCTTCTTCTGGAAAGAAAAAGAGATTAAGGAACTGAATACTAATACAACAAAAAACCACTTTACATTTTTAATCATGTAATTTGATTTTAGTTAATACTATCCGGGACTGCCCTTTTACAGTGATTTCTACCCGGAACATTGTCTGTCGCAAAACATCTATGCGAACCCTGTTTCCAGTATTCTTTGCATATTGTTTCGCTTCTTTTACTTAAGAAATCTGCTGCAAAGGTAAGCCCTTTTGACCATTTTACCAAAGAACAGAAAGAAAAATTATGCTTTTAAACATAAATTCGCACTCTAAATCACATAGCACCCTATTCTTTTTCCCACAGAAACTAGGGTTCAAAGCATTTAATTCGTACATTTGCGAAGATTACTGCCAAAACAGAGAATAAAAGAAAAATGGAAAACAAAACCGAACTGATATTAATCCGTATCAGCGGCCTGGATCGTCCGGGGCTGACCGCTTCTATTACGGCCATTTTGTCGGAATATGATGTAGACATTATGGATATCGGCCAAGCTGATATTCATAGTACCCTGTCGCTCGGACTACTTTTCAAATGCAAGGAAAAGGATTCGGGCAACATAATGAAAGATCTGCTTTTCAAGGCATCCGCACTGGGCATCAACATCCGCTTCTACCCTATTTCGACTGAGGAATATGAGGAATGGGTAAACATGCAAGGAAAAAACCGTTACATCCTGACACTGCTGGGACGAAAACTGACTGCCCAGCAAATAGCAGGTGCAACCCGGATATTGGCTGAACAGCAATTGAACATTGACGGCATCCGACGACTGACCGGACGTATTCCTTTAGACGAGAAAAAAGCAAACGTACGTGCCTGCATCGAATTTTCAGTGCGCGGAACTCCAAAGGACAAAGAAGAACTTCAACGACAACTGATGCAGTTAAGCTCCTCTCTGGCTATGGATTTCTCCTTCCAGCAGGATAATATGTACCGCCGTATGCGCCGGCTGATCTGCTTCGATATGGATTCTACCCTGATCGAAACAGAAGTCATTGACGAACTGGCCATGCGGGCAGGTGTAGGCGATCAGGTCAAAGCTATCACAGAGCGGGCCATGCGAGGGGAAATAGACTTCATTGAAAGCTTCAAGGAACGGGTATCCTTGCTGAAAGGACTGGATGAGAGCGTGATGCGGGAAATCGCCGAAAACCTTCCCATTACAGAGGGAGTGGAGCGCCTGATGTATGTATTGAAACGATACGGATACAAGATCGCCATTCTTTCCGGCGGATTTACCTACTTCGGTAACTACCTGAAAGATAAATTCGGAATAGACTATGTATATGCCAACGAACTCGAAATTATAGACGGGAAGCTGACCGGCCGCTATTTGGGAGACATTGTTGACGGCAAGCGCAAGGCAGAATTATTGAGGCTGATTGCACAGGTGGAAAAGGTAGATATCGCTCAGACCATTGCTGTTGGTGACGGTGCCAACGATCTGCCGATGCTATCCATTGCCGGATTGGGCATTGCTTTCCACGCAAAACCTAAAGTGGCCGCCAACGCACGGCAATCCATCAATACCATCGGCCTGGATGGAGTTCTGTATTTCCTGGGATTCAAGGATTCATACCTGGACGAACGTGGCAAACTATAAAATAACCGACTAAAAACAACCCATTTTATATGCAATTTTCAGAATTAAATTTAGAAGATAGCGTCCTCGATGCACTGGATGCCATGAACTTCCGGGAATGTACTCCAGTGCAGGAACATACAATTCCTGTCATTCTTGAAGGAAAAGACCTCATTGGAGTTGCCCAGACCGGAACAGGCAAGACAGCCGCCTATCTGCTCCCTGTACTCAACCAGCTCAGCAAGGGAAATTATCCGGAAGATGCCATCAATTGTATCATTATGGCTCCTACGCGTGAACTGGCCATGCAGATTGACCAGCAGATGGAAGGTTTCTCCTATTTCATGCCGGCTTCCAGTGTTGCAGTCTATGGAGGTAACGACGGAATACGCTTTGAACAGGAGAAAAAAGGGCTTACCTTAGGAGCCGACGTCGTTATTGCCACACCGGGACGACTGATCAGTCACCTTAGCCTGGGCTACGTAGATTTGTCCAAAGTTTCCTTCTTCATCCTGGATGAAGCCGACCGTATGCTGGATATGGGATTTGCTGAAGATATCATGCAAATCGTCAAATACCTTCCCAAAGAAAGACAGACGATCATGTTCTCAGCCACCATGCCGACCAAGATCCAGCAACTGGCCAAAACAATTCTAACCAATCCGGTAGAAGTCAAACTGGCTGTATCCAAACCGGCAGAGAAAATCATACAGGCAGCCTACATCTGCTACGAAGCACAGAAGCTGGGAATTATCGAATCACTCTTCAAAGAGCAGCAACCGGAACGTGTCATCATCTTTGCATCCTCCAAAATCAAGGTCAAGGAAGTAACCAAAGCGCTTAAACGCCTGAAGCTGAACGTCGGTGAAATGCATTCCGACCTTGACCAGAGCCAGCGGGAAGCCATCATGCATGAATTCCGGAACGGACGGATCAATATGCTGGTGGCAACCGATATCGTTGCCCGCGGTATTGACATTGACGATATCCGTCTGGTCATCAACTATGACGTACCTCATGACAGCGAGGATTATGTACACCGCATCGGACGTACAGCCCGGGCAAACAACGATGGATGCGCCATTACTTTCGTCAGCGAAACAGAACAGAACAAATTTAAACAGATCGAGAATTTTCTTGAAAAAGAAATCTATAAGATTCCGGTACCGGAAGAATTGGGAGATGCTCCGGCCTATGACCCACGCAGTGCCAGGCCTAAAGGCAAAGGCAACAACCAATCAGCCTCCGGAAAGAAACAGTCCAGTAAC
>ENA-OQBV01001044-OQBV01001044.1-human-gut-metagenome-genome-assembly--contig:-NODE-1044-length-14626-cov-4.884337_pt1 | contig 14626 bp, 15 predicted proteins | sample MGYA00242750_ERZ504559 | MGnify/ENA primary metagenome ERZ504559 (study PRJEB26092, sample SAMD00036230) | human gut metagenome | host: Homo sapiens | study: EMG produced TPA metagenomics assembly of...
TGCTTGAACTCAGAATTTCACCATATGAAACAGCAAAGAGGACAAAAGAAGAAATTGATATGCTTGATCAGGCAATTGATCCTGAAAAACAGTTTTGTAATTCATATTATTATGTGCTTCATTTCATAAAAAAACCAGATGTAGAAAAGGTGGATAAATTATTTTGTGTCCTCAGACACGCAAAGCTGAGAAGGGAAATATGTGAGAAAACAATGGCATTATTACAGTTTCGAAAACAATATCCAAAGTCTGCATGTAGAGTCTTGGGAATTGATGCAGCTGCACAGGAAATAGGATGTCGGCCGGAGGTCTTTGCACAGGGGTTTCGTACACTTAAAAATGATACCTGTTTTGGAAATACGGATAAAGGTTATATTAAGCTTCCGCAATTGCATGTTACTTATCATGTCGGCGAAGATTTTCTTGATGTGATTGATGGATTAAGGGCAATTAATGAGGCTGTTTTGTTTTTTAAATATGGACTGCGGAGACCGTTTGGGACATGCTTTGGCTTTAGGAATTGAACCGGAGGATTGGTATAAAGATAAAGGCTTTTGTATTTCATTGCCTCAACAGGACTATTTAGATAATGTTGTCTGGATGTATCATGCTATTGTAAGGTATCATATAGACGGCCTGGATAACCTTAAAGATTTTCTGGAAGCGGAATATTATAAATATTTTAATGCAATTTATGGGCGATTTATGGATATGGATTATATCAAGAATATTCAGAAAACCAGAGGGAAAAACGGGCACAAGGGAAATATGCTGTTTGATATACATGCATATTATGATTCGTGGAAACTTAGAGGAGATATTCCTCAATTATACAGAAATGGATACTATTTATTCGATAAAACAGATATTTCGCCACTTGCTTCATATAGTGTAAATTGGAATTTTCCAAGGGATATTGAAGTAAGAGAGAAAAGTGAAGCAGCTGTTTTGTATTACTATTATCATTATAATGGTTTGGTACGAATAGAAGGAAAAAAAATCATAGAAAAAAAAGTGAGCGCCGATTACATAAGAGGAGTTAAATTTATACAGAAAGCAATGCAATGGGAAATATCTGAGAAAGGTATTGCAATTGAAACGAACCCGTCTTCAAATTATATGATCGGAACATTTTCAAAGTATGATCAACATCCGATTACGACATTTTATAATAATGGACTTACATCAGAACGGGAACTGTTAAAATCTTCTTCACAAATCTGGGTATCTATTAATACGGATGATCAGGGAATCTTTAATATCAAATTGGAAAATGAATATGCATTTATTGCAAGAGCTCTGGAAAAAAAGGTAGACGAAAATGGAGAAAAAATGTATTCAAAATCAATGATTTATGATTGGTTGGATAAGATACGAAAGATGGGATTGAATCAATCATTTCTTACAGTAAATGATGACGCAAACGATAAGCTTCCAGAAAATGCCCGAACGGAACAATATACTGTTTAAAAATCTAGATATGTGTGTGGAGGTTCTGCAGAAAGCAGGAACAGTCAATGAATCCGGCTGTGTGGATATTGATACCGGGGCGCTGATGAACGGAGGTGTGGATGAGTACCATTATCTGGGATGAAGCCGGAAAGTGGGAAGCAGTATTCGCAGTGATGTGTCTGGCTATAACAGTGTACTGAGCGGCAGGGCATCTGTTGGGAAGGACTGTTATCTGGAATAAAGTAAGCGATGAATGATCATCCAGTCACGACTCCCAGGGAACCTTAAATATTTAGGTTCCCATGGTCTTATGGATCTCGACCTTGTGTAATAATGACAAAATTGCGGTCAGTAGAAATAGAAAGAAAAGCGCAGAAGAGAAATTTCTTAAAAAAATATATAAAATAAGGAGAACACATCCATGTACACCCCCGACAAAGATTATCAGCATATGCTTGATAAATTGAATATACTCCGAAAACAAAAAAATATATCAAAGTATGCCCTGGCAAAAGCAACAGGAATGTCCACATCCAGTATGAGCAATCTGTTAAACGGGAAAACAAAGCCGTATTTATATAACATGCTTCTGATCTGCAATGTGTTGCAGGTCTCTCTGGGAGAATTACTTGAGAAAGACAATTATGAGAATGAGGAATGGCTCATAAGTGCATATCGCACCATGTCCCCGGAGAAACAAAGAATGCTGCAGGTATATGCAGATATGTTATTACATTACGATAGAGAAATGTAAAGAACTCTTGCTTCTGAAACACTATATCATTACTATCCACTTTAAAAAGTAAAATATTATGATTGTATTAACCCTGCCGGTTCAAAAACAGGCAGGGTATTTTTTTGCCCGTTTTCAGAACAAAAGGTCTTGCTGAATGAATAAAAGTCTGATATAATAAGAACAATTAGTTCTTTGAGTGAAAAAAGAATAAACCGTCGTAAACAGGGAATAGTAATCATGTATTTATTCCTTTGCTTTTTATATTGAGCGAGTCCAAAATGGTCTTGCTGGCTTCGCAGAGTATTTCACTCTACGTAAAAATCCCCCGACATTCCCTGTTTACGGGACTTTCGGGGGATTTGACGGCAGTTATATGACGGTTAATAAACTGGAAAGTTTTTGCATGTTTTGCTGTTTGAGTTCCATAGACGGATGTACATATCGGTTCAGGGTAATGTTTACAGTGGCATGTCCAAGAATTTCGCTCAGGCTTTTGATATCAAAGCCAAATTCAATACAGCGTGTGGCAAATGTGTGTCTCAGTGCATGAAAATTTACAGGAACCAGACCACACTGTTTCTGTACATAGCGAAAATAATTTTGCATAGTACGGGGTTCAATATATTTTTCATTGACAGTGGCAAGAACATATCCCTGACGATTGGGAAATTCCTTCTGAATGAGTTGGATCAGTCTATCGGGGATTGGAATTGTACGGATAGAACATTTACTTTTGGGTGATGTAATCACAACACAGGTTTTCTGTGTGGTAGAATCCGGAATCTGCAGTCGCTGCATTGTATTATGGACATGAATGGATTTTTCCTGAAATGAAAAATCTTCCCATTTCAGTGCACAGATTTCGCCCACCCTCATTCCTGTAAAAAGACACAGCAGAATTCCAAGATTACGTTCTGACATATTGGCATAAAGATATCGGCAAAGAATTTCCTGAGAGGAACGTGGAATTACGACTGTATCCGGTGCAGTCTGGCGGATGAGGATATCTTTTCCGTTGCTTGGCGGCTGATATCCCTGAATCTGGGCATATCTGAGCAGACTTCTCATCAGAGACAGAATATCCAGAACTGTCTTTGGTGAAAGTCCCTCTCCGGATGAGCCACCATGGATAAGAAGGTCATCGCAGAATTTCTGTATCCGGGATGAAGTGAGTTCGTTTAACGGAACATTATCAAATTCAGGAAGAATATAAGAATGAAGTATGTTGTGATATTTAACGTAAGAAGATTTCTTGATCTGGGACTGTATGGAATTCATCCAGTCATCTGCCAGTTTTCTGATAAAACATGGCGGTATTGTATTTTCGGAAATTTTGTGAAAAGCAGTCAGATTTGATTCTATATTAATAATAGCCTGGCTGCGTTTTCTTTTTGCTTCTTTGTAGGTGGGAGCATATACATATCCGTAAACAGCTTTTCCACTCTGTGAACGTGCTTTGATGTATCTTCCTTCCCAGCGTCCATCTTTTCGCTTATAAATGTTTTCACCTTTTCGTGACATAATTATTGGTTCTCCTTTCAATTTCCTCCGCATGACGGTTTTATTTACGGTGAATGAGCTAAAGCATTTAACTCTATATGGCGAATTAAAAGGTGAACCTCATTAAAAATTTCATAAAAACGAATGATAATACAAATATGCTTTGGCAAAAAAGCATAGAATTCAGCAGATTGCTTTATAAATATTGACAAAATGTGTCACATTATGTAAAATTGTCCGTAGTTAAAAAATATTGTATCCAAGAGAAAACGTCTCACAGAGTGAAATACTCTGCGAAGCCAGTTGGAAAATGAGGTGACCTTCGCCATGTTGTTCGTGTACGAATGTACGGAAAACATTATTACAGACTTTAAAAAATTTTTACGATACTCAATTGTCTGCAGAAGATAAAAGGAAAATTTTTATTCCTACATATGACTGCATGAAGAAATATCAGGGTTCCTGGCATATAGAGAAGAAACCGCTGTTTAGGAATTGTTTCTTCATAGAATGCAGAGACAAAAAGGAACTGAAAAGCACACTGAACAGACAGCATTGCTCAGATTTCCTGGCAGAAGATGTCATGTCCGGCATAACATCTTTACGTTTGGAACAGGAAGAGTTCCTGAAAGAACTGATGCAGCCGGAGACGAAAACTATCTCCATGTCAACAGGCTATATCAAAGACGGCACAACATATGTGACACAGGGACCTCTGCAGGGAAGAGAGAAATTTATCCGAAGAATAGACAGACATAAACGTCTGGCATGGCTGATGCTCCCGGAAGGGGAAGGTCAGTGGGAGTTGCGTACAGGTCTGGAAATTATTTCAAAAGGATGATGTGAAAGATGAAAAAGAAAAATGCAGTAAATATAAATAAAAATTTCGTAAGCTGGGGAAAAACGCAGCTTATTTGACTTGTTTGAATATATCAGACAGATAAACAGCAAACAGACTGAAGATGTATTCAAAAATAAATAAGAAACAGAAGGAGAGAATAAGGAAGACCGTATGTATAGGAAAAAGTCAAGAGGATGGTATAAGCACAAAGACTTCATATTGATAGATCTTATATGTTTATTTCTATCTTTAATATTTGCATGTCTGATTCGAAACGGTTCTGTTCAGAACCTGTTAAGATTAGAAATTTATCATAATATGATGATCTTTGTAATAGTGGGGGATTTATTCCTGATCATTATGTTTGAATCTTACAAAGGAGTTTTGAGAAGAGACCGCTATCAGGAATTACGTTCTGTTATCCGGCAGATGATCCTGTTGGAACTGACAAGTGGTCTGTATCTGTTTACTGTCAGTGATGGACACAGCTTCTCAAGAACTGTTCTATATCTAATGGGAGTACTTTACGTATTTCTGTCCTATGGTACAAGAATAGCATGGAAAAAACATCTGATTCATAAAATGGCAGAAGGTGGGGAGCATTCGTTATATATCGTAACGAACTATGACTATGCGTCAAAAATAATCCAGAATGTAAAAGAATACAATTACAATCGATACAATATCAATGGTCTGATAATCGTTGATAAAGATGCAGTCGGCAGGGAGATTTCAGGAATTCCCGTAGTAGCAGATCTGAAGAATGCAGCATCCTACATCTGCCAGCAGTGGGTAGACGAAGTTTTTGTAAATGTAGATGAGCCTTACTCATACCCGGATGAATTAATTCAGGAACTTCTGGAGATGGGAATGGTGGTTCATGTAAATCTGGCAAAAGTAAAAAGTGCTCCGGGACAGAAACAGTTTGTAGAAACTGTAGGCGGATATACAGTTCTGACAACTACTATGAACTATGCTACAGACAGGCAGGCATTTGCCAAAAGAGCGCTGGATATCCTGGGAGGACTTGTAGGATGTTTCCTGACAGGCATTATCTTTATTTTTGTGGCACCGGCTATTTACATCAGTTCGCCAGGCCCGGTTTTTTTTTCACAGACACGAATCGGTCAGAATGGAAAGCCATTCAAGATGTATAAATTTCGAAGTATGTACATGGATGCAGAAGAACGCAAAGCAGAACTTATGGCACAGAATAAAATGAGTGATGGGCGTATGTTCAAGCTTGACTTCGATCCACGCGTGATCGGAAATAAAATTCTTCCAGACGGGACAAGAAAAACCGGAATCGGAGAATTTATCAGGAAGACATCCCTTGATGAATTCCCACAGTTCTGGAATGTACTAAATGGAAGCATGAGTTTGGTAGGCACCAGACCTATATTACAGGATGAATTACTTAAATATGAATTACATCACAGAGCCAGAATTGCCATCAAACCAGGAATTACCGGTATGTGGCAGGTGAGCGGTCGAAGTGATATTACAGATTTTGAAGAAGTCGTGCGCCTGGATACAGAATATATCAGTAACTGGAACTTTGGATTGGATATTAAGATACTGTTTAAGACGGTGATGATGGTCTTGAAGAGAGAAGGGTCAGTATGAAGAAAATCTGATAAAGTCCGTACATGAAATGTAAGGGAGCATAAAGTGGAGCGGATTTTAGTGTTATTGGTGATGTGTTTGCTTGTAGAAGATGGATTGAATGATGTGTGCAGTTTTAACGAAGTTCATACACCAACAAATGTCTACTCAACAAACCGTATTGATGTTGCATAGTCGAAAAGAACCTGTTTTACACACTATATGAGGCACTAAAACTAGTTATATTTCACAGCTATATGAACTGAAAATGCCGATAACTTATACAAAACACTGAACTTTTGACCCTCTGTGGCACAAAATTGGCACATCTTTTTCAGATGTTATGAGGAAATGGCGAAAAAACAGGATAAAACAACAAAAGTCCATGAGCTTATCATTAACGTCTGAAACTGCTGTTGAGTACACTATCTGACCCGCTAATGACACCAACATCATAACGGTTTGTTGAGGCATGAAAAATAGAGAAAAACAGATGATTTCTACTTCATAAAACAGCTGTTGTGTAGAGCATGGATGGCGATGATAAATACATGTTTTGGGCGGTGAGAGTGCATGGTTTGTTCATGGTGAACAATGAGTGGTGAGAATTGGATTGATGATATATACAGCTTTAACAAAACTCATACACCGACAGGGTTCGATTTAACAATCCAACACTTAGAAAAACGTCATTGCAGGGTATACGGGGTTCGACTGTATAAAACAGCATTTCGGCTATAGAGAAATAGAGACGAGTGTACTCAACGGATGTTTTATGGAGTAGAAAACAAGGGAAATATGATTGCTGGGGTAATTGGACACGACAGCATAAGAAAACACTTAGCCGAGTGTGGTTATCACACAGTGGACGTTAGGGAGAAATACTATCTGTGAAGAACAGATGTGTACATAGATTAGGAAGTTAACAAAAATGGAGGAATACATATGAGCGCAGTTACTTTAGATAATAAAACGATTTTAGTCACAGGAGCAGCAGGCTTCATAGGCTCTAATCTTGTGAAACGAATTTATCAGGAAGCTCCTTCTGCTACGGTTATCGGCATCGACAACATGAATGCTTACTACGACGTGGCACTCAAAGAGTTCCGCCTGAATGAGCTGGCCAAGTATCCCACATTCACTTTTGTCAAAGGCAACATCGCTGACAAGGAACTGATCACTGAGCTGTTCGAGAAGTATAAGCCGTCTGTGGTTGTCAACCTTGCGGCACAGGCTGGTGTGCGTTACTCCATCACCAACCCAGATGCCTATGTGGAATCTAACTTGGTCGGCTTCTTTAATATCCTCGAAGCCTGCCGCCATTGCGAGAGTCTGGAGCATCTGGTGTATGCTTCATCTTCCTCCGTCTACGGTTCCAACAAGAAGGTTCCGTACAGCACGGATGACAAGGTTGATAATCCTGTGTCTTTGTATGCAGCCACTAAGAAATCTAATGAGCTGATGGCACATGCCTACTCGAAGCTCTATAACATTCCGTCCACTGGACTGCGCTTCTTCACCGTGTATGGTCCTGCAGGTCGTCCGGACATGGCCTACTTCGGATTCACCAACAAGCTGGTGAAGGGCGAAACTATCAAATCTTCAACTATGGCAACTGCAAGCGTGATTTTACTTATGTGGATGACATCGTTGAGGGTGTTGTCCGTGTGATGAAGAAAGCACCTGACAAGAAGAATGGCGAGGATGGTCTGCCGATTCCGCCGTATGCAGTTTACAACATTGGTAATCAGAACCCTGAGAACCTGCTAGACTTCGTGCAGATTCTGAGTGAGGAGTTAGTAAGAGCGAAAGTTCTGCCGGAAGATTATGACTTCGAGGCACACAAGGAACTTGTTCCGATGCAGCCGGGTGATGTGCCTGTGACCTATGCAGATACCAGCGCACTGGAGCGTGACTTCGGGTACAAGCCGAGCACAAGTCTGCGGACTGGATTAAGAAATTTCGCTGAGTGGTACGCTGAGTTTTATAAATAAGGAAAAATAGAGGGTTAGAATTTATGGAAAATATCTTGGAACTTGATAAGCAGAGATATTCTGGGGGGGGATACCCCGTTTTTTGCAGTTTTATCGTAAAGCACAAATGAGTAAAAATCCTTTTCTTCATAAAATATACAAGAAATTGTTTGAGATTTCTACCAAGAAAAAGGGAATTGAGTTTTCTGTTGATAATGAAATTGGCTATGGGTTTTATGTTGGACATCCATATGGGATCACAATTAATGCGAAAGCAATAATTGGTAACAATGTTAATATTCACAAGGGAGTTACGATTGGTCAGGAAAATCGTGGAAAAAGAAAAGGAACACCTTGTATTGGAAATAATGTTTGGATTGGAGTAAATGCAACAATTGTTGGTAATGTTGTAATTGGCAATGATGTACTTATAGCTCCAAATACCTATATTAACTGCGATATTCCGGACCATTCTATTGTTTTTGGGAATCCATGCATTGTAAAACATGCGGATGATGCAACGAAGGATTATATAAATCATGTAGTGTAAATTCTATGATAAAGAAAATTAGAGGGTTAAAAAATGAGAGAGTTTAAGGATTTAAAGATTGCTGTGGCTGGCACTGGTTATGTTGGTTTGTCTATTGCCACATTGTTATCTCAGCACCACAAGGTGACTGCTGTGGATATCATCCCTGAGAAAGTGGAGCTGATCAATAATAAGAAGTCCCCGATTCAGGACGAATATATTGAAAAGTATCTGGCAGAAAAAGAGTTGGATTTGACCGCAACTCTGGATGCAAAGGAAGCATACAGTGATGCAGATTTTGTCGTAATTGCTGCACCTACCAACTACGATAGCAAGAAGAACTTTTTTGACACCAGTGCAGTCGAAGCTGTAATCAAGCTGGTTATCGAGTACAATCCGGAAGCTATCATGGTTATCAAGAGCACCATTCCAGTTGGATATACTGCAAATGTTCGTGAAAAGTTCCACTGTGACAATATCATCTTTAGCCCGGAATTCTTAAGAGAAAGCAAAGCTCTGTATGACAACCTTTATCCTTCTCGTATCATCGTCGGTACTGATGTTGACAATGCCCGTCTGGTGAAGGCTGCACACACTTTTGCAGAACTCCTGCAGGAAGGTGCAATTAAGGAGAACATTGACACTCTGTTCATGGGCTTTACTGAGGCAGAGGCAGTTAAGCTGTTCGCCAACACCTATCTGGCACTGCGTGTCAGCTACTTCAACGAACTGGATACCTATGCTGAGATGAAAGGGCTGAACACTCAGCAGATCATCAACGGTGTTTGTCTGGATCCTCGTATTGGTACTCATTATAACAACCCGTCCTTTGGCTACGGTGGATACTGTCTGCCGAAAGACGCCAAGCAGCTGCTGGCGAACTACGCCGATGTACCGGAAAACCTGATCGAGGCTATTGTTGAGAGCAACAGAACTCGTAAAGACTTTATCGCCGACCGTGTTTTGGAGATTGCTGGTGCTTATGAAGCGAATGACAGCTGGGATGAGAGCAAGGAGAAAGAAGTTGTTGTAGGCGTTTATCGTCTGACTATGAAGAGTAACAGCGACAACTTCCGTCAGAGTTCCATTCAAGGTGTCATGAAGCGTATCAAGGCAAAAGGCGCAACTGTCATCATCTATGAGCCGACCCTGAAAGACGGGGATACTTTCTTTGGTAGTAAAGTAGTTAATGACCTGGATGAGTTCAAGAAGCAGAGTCAGGCCATCATTGCGAACCGCTATGACAAGTGCTTGGATGATGTGAAAGAGAAAGTCTATACCAGAGATATTTTCCAGAGAGATTAAGCAAGATCAAGGAAAATTAGAGGAGAGAGTCAGATGAAAAATAAAGAAAATATAAAGGTATGCTTGGTGGGTTCATCTGGCGGTCATTTAACCCACCTTTATATGTTAAAGCCATTTTGGAAAAACAAGGATCATTTTTGGGTTACGTTTGATAAGGAGGATGCAAGAAGCCTGCTCGAAGGTGAAAAAATGTATCCTTGTTATTATCCGACAAACCGGAGTCTAAAGGCTCTTATTAAGAATACCAAGATTGCATGGAATGTGTTACATAAGGAAAAGCCAGACTTGATTATTTCCTGCGGTGCAGCAGTTGCGGTCCCGTTTTTTTATATTGGTAAAATGATGGGCGCAAAGTTGGTCTACATCGAGGTTTTTGATCGAATTGATAAACCGACAATGACAGGAAAGATGGTTTACCCCATTGTGGACAAGTTTGTTGTGCAGTGGGAAGAGCAGAAAAAGGTTTATCCAAAGGCGGTTAACCTTGGAAGCATATTCTAAGTAGGGGACGAGAAAATGATTTTTGTGACGGTAGGAACACATGAGCAGCCATTTAATCGGCTGATTCAGAAAATAGATGAATTAAAGAAAGACGGCATTATAAACGAAGATGTAATTATCCAGACTGGTTTTAGTACATACGAGCCGAAATACTGTCAGTGGAGTAAGCTGATTCCATATCAGCAGATGGTGAAAAATGTGGCCGACGCCCGTATTGTAATCACTCACGGTGGCCCGGCAAGTTTTATCATGCCACTACAGATAGGTAAGACTCCTATTGTTGTGCCGCGTCAGCATCAGTTCAATGAGCATGTGAACGATCATCAGGTGGAGTTTGCGAGAAACGTGGCTCAGAGAATGGGAACGATTATCCCGGTAGAAGATATTGAAACATTGGGAGATATCATAACGAACTATGATCAGATTGTTGCTGGCATGGGACATGGTATGAGCAGTAACAATGCAAAGTTTAATGAAGAACTTGAAAAACTGGTAGATGAATTGTATTGAGGATGGGTGGATGAGAAAAGTTGGAATCATGTCGATGCAGCGCATTGCAAACTACGGTTCGTTTTTGCAGGCATATGCATTGAAGCAGCTAATTGAGGAAGTTGGCTGTAATGTAGAATTTGTGGACTACCATGTAGGTGCTCCAGTAATTACAGAAAATGCAGATAGTAAAAACAAGGTTGTCCGAAAGATAGAAAAGGGGCTGGAAACCTTTCGGTATCGGGCTCCTCTTGCACACAAATTATCGTTCATCCGATATAAACAGTCTTTCGCTCAAAAGTATATGCCACTTTTAGGGATTACGGATGAAATGAACTACAATCCGACAGTGGATTGTCTTGTGATTGGCAGTGACGAGGTTTTTAACTGTATTCAAAAAAATTCTAATGTGGGCTATTCGCCAGAATTGTTTGGAAAAAATAACCATGCGAAGAAACTTATCACTTATGCAGCGTCTTTCGGTAATACCACATTGGAAAAGCTGGAAAAGTATAAAAAGGCCAATGAAGTCGGAGTTTTGTTGAAGAAGTTTGATGCGATTTCTGTACGAGATGCTAATTCAGGAACTATTGTAGAACAGCTCACTGGGAAAGAACCAGTGTACAATCTGGATCCGGTTCTGACCTATGATTACATGAACTGCTGCGACAAAATCCCACAGGTTCAGACTAATGAGAAGTATTTGATTCTGTACGCGTATGCAGGTCGTATTTCCAATGATGAGGCAGATTGGATTGCTGCTTATGCAAAGAAAAAGAATTTGAAGGTATATGCAATTGGTGGTATCCAAAAATGTGCAGACCGATTTGTGGACTGCTCACCCTTTGAGGTTCTGGCCTATTTCAGAAATGCAGAAGAAGTTATTACCGATACCTTCCACGGCAGCATCTTCTCGGTGATCACACATCGGCCGTTTACAACATTGATTCGCAAGAGTGTAGGTAACAGCTATGGTAATGAAGAAAAGTTGAGCGATTTGCTAAAGCGACTGAGACTGGCCAATCGGATGACAACGAAAATTGAAGATGCAGAAAACATCAATGAAAAGGCGATTGATTACGCGAAAGTTGATGAGCAGTTGAAAGCACATAGAGAAGTGGCGAAGGAGTATCTGAGAAAAAATTTAGAGGGATAAAATGGAGAACATATCGAGGATAAAAGAGAAATGTGTGGGATGTAAAAGCTGTGAGCAAAGCTGCCCAAAACACTGTATCTCTATGGTAGAAAACAAAGAGGGATTTTGGTATCCGTCTGTTGATGAAAAAAGCTGCATCGAGTGCAAGGTGTGCTTGAAAAAGTGTCCAGTAGAAAATACGGAATTTCATCGGAATGAGCCACATAAAGTTTGGGCGTGGCGCAATAAAAATGATGTGGATATTATGCGCTCTGCATCTGGCGGTGCGGCGGATAGTGCAGCGAAAACTATATTGCAAATGGGCGGTGTGGTTTATGGTGCTGCCTATGACGAGCAGCTGACAGTAAGTCACATTGAAGTGACAGATGAAGCAGAAAGAGAGAAACTACAGTCCTCTAAGTATGTTCAGTCTGACCCGAAAGATAGTTATACAAAGGTCAAACAGCGTTTGTCAGAGGGAAAAACGGTACTTTTTACAGGAACTCCCTGCCAGATTGCAGGTCTGTATGCTTTTTTGGGTGGCAATCCAGAAAATCTATATACAGTTGACTTGATTTGCCACGGTGTGCCTTCGCCGAAGTTCTTCAAAAAGTATCTGGAATACCAGAACAAGCAGACGGCTGGCAGAGTAATCTATTTCAACTTCCGTTCCAAAGACAAGAGAGGTTGGGGAACACAATACCTGCTAAAGACAAAGACAAAGACAAAGACAAAGACACTCTCCCTTGATCGCTATGGAAAACATTTTATGGATGGCGACTGCTATAGGGAGAGCTGTTATCAGTGTGCTTATGCTAATACGAGCCGTGTAGGAGATTTGACAGTGGGTGATTTCTGGGGAATTGCAAAGAGCCATCCGAGCTTCAATTCTCCAAAGGGCGTGTCCAGTGTATTTGTAAATACCGAAAAAGGTCAAAAGCTCTTTGAAATGATGCGAGTTCTTGCAGAAGTAGAAGAAGCAACGTTGGAAGAGGGCATGGTGAAGCAGCATAATCTGGTGCAGCCGAGCAACAGGCCTGTGACTAGAGATACTTTCTATAAGAGCATCGATGAACCAGGCTTTATAGGGAATATAAAGGTTGGCTTTCAGCCAAAAGCACGGTTAAAATCTGTGCTGCCGAATAAACTGATTCAAAAAATCAAATCTCTTTGAGATTTTGTGGAGGAAGAATACATGGGAGAGCCTATAAGAGTTTTGCATATCTTGCAGCGAATGGAAGCTGGCGGTACGCAGGCTTTGTTGATGAATATATACCGGAAAATTGACAGAACGAAAGTACAGTTTGATTTTTTGGTCGTTTATAAGGAAAAACAGTTTTACGATGATGAAATTGAAAAAATGGGTGGACATGTTTACAAACTGTCTTTCCGGGAGGATTTGAACCTTCCTAAATTTCAAAAAGATTTGGCAGTTTTCTTTGCTCAGCATCACGAATATAAAATTGTTCATTGTCACGCCTACACGATTGGATATTTCTGCCTGAAAGCTGCAAAGAAAGCAGGTATCCTAGTCAGAATTGCTCATTCACATAATAATGAGACAGTACACGATATAAAATATTTACCGAAGCTGTTCATGCAGCGAATGTTTACCAAAAACGCAACAGATCTTTTCGCCTGCTCTGAAGAAGCTGGAAAATATTTGTTCAAAGACAAGCCGTTTCAAGTACTGAAAAATGCGATTGATTCGCAGAACTTTATTGCGGATGCGGATACCAGAAATGAAATCAGGAAAGAACTGGGGTTTAAAGGATAAATTTGTTGTCGGCCATGTTGGTCGCCTGCATCCTCAGAAAAACCATGATTTCCTGATTGATGTTTTTGACCGATTTGGCCGCATCATCGAGCATGCCGATTTCCATCATCCGGACGGCCTGGCCCGCCTCATTGCGCGCGCGCAGAATCAGCGTATAGCCGGTATTTAGCTGCACCATCTGCTCACCCTGAAGGTGATTAATGCGCTGCAGTGAAGAAGAACTCTGTGTGAGGGCATAAATGCCAATGCCGCTGACAATCAGCAGCAGAAGGGTCATAACGGCCAGTAAAGAGAGCAAGCCGGTACGAATCGATAGCGTTTTAAGCATGATATTATTTCCGGTAGCGAGATATTTCTGGACAGAAAAAAAAGGTTATCGGCCGCTACCGGAAAATGTTTAGACTTTAAGCAAATTCAGCGTGTTATCGCTCTGTTACCGAGGTGTTTACGCGAGTAACAGGCGAGCTTTGACGGTTCTCCCACAGCACCGTCAGACCGCGCTGCAGGGCAATAAATATAAACAGCAGAATGCCGATGGCGATCTTGGTCCACCAGGAACTGAGCGTGCCGTCAAAGTTGATATAGGTCTGGATCAGCCCCTGGATCGCTACGCCGAACAGCGTTCCCAGCACCGTCCCCACTCCGCCGCTGAGCAGCGTGCCGCCAATGACCACAGAGGCAATCGCGTCCAGCTCCACGCCTACGCCTGCAAGGGCATAGCCCGCCTGGGTATACACCGAGAAGACAATACCCGCCAGCGTTGCCAGGCCGGTTGAGAGCATA
>ENA-OQBV01001046-OQBV01001046.1-human-gut-metagenome-genome-assembly--contig:-NODE-1046-length-14614-cov-3.094568_pt1 | contig 14614 bp, 14 predicted proteins | sample MGYA00242750_ERZ504559 | MGnify/ENA primary metagenome ERZ504559 (study PRJEB26092, sample SAMD00036230) | human gut metagenome | host: Homo sapiens | study: EMG produced TPA metagenomics assembly of...
CTGCGCTGGATCTGGTCCGTCGTACAGGTAATCTTACCTGTTCCTTTTGCATCTTTCGGAATGCTCCGACCAAGCTGATGAAGCAGCTGGGGTATGGAAAAGACTATAAATATGCCCATGCGTATGAAGGGCATTTCGTGAAGCAGCAGTTTTTTGCCCGACGAAGTGCAGCATGAGCGTTTGTGGCATGCACAGGATAATCCGGCCGAGACGAAACTGAAGGAGCGGATGATCAACCTGTGGGGAGAACGTTTTGGTAAATAAGATACATATATATTATAAAGGTATAAGATGAAGATTGTTGTATTGGATGGATATGCACTGAATCCCGGAGATTTGTCGTGGGAAGACTGGAAGCCGTTTGGGAGAACTGGTCGTATACGACCGCACTTCGCCTGATGAGCTGCTGAGTCGTGCAGGAGATGCGGAGGTGCTGCTTTACCAACAAGACCGTACTGGGAGAAGCTGAGATAGAGGCTTTGCCGGCGCTGCGATACATCGGTGTGCTGGCTACCGGTTATAATGTTGTTGACTTGCAGGCTGCACGTAAACGGGGAATTGTGGTGACCAACATTCCGGCATACAGCACGGAATCGGTGGCGCAGATGGTTTTTGCCCATATCCTGAACATATCCCAGCGGGTTGGGCATTATGCAGAAGAAGTTCATACAGGTGTATGGAGCCGGCAGGCTGATTTCTGTTATTGGAATACCCCGTTGCTGGAACTGGCAGGGAAACGGCTCGGAATTGTCGGACTGGGGCACACCGGACAGGCTGTTGCACGGATTGCACTCGGCTTTGGCATGCAGGTCTGTGCCTGTACCAGTAAGCCTGCCGGACAACTTCTGCCGGGAGTGGAAAAGGTTGTTTCAGTGGAGGAGCTGTTTTCCTCGTGTGATATCGTGAGTCTTCATTGTCCTTTGACACCCGATACGGCAGAAATGGTCAATGAATTCCGGCTTTCCCGGATGAAGAAGGGAGCGATTCTGATCAATACAGCCCGTGGAGGCCTGGTGAATGAAGCCGATCTGGCCAAGGCGTTGAAGGAAGGACGTTTGTTGGGAGCCGGTCTGGATGTGCTTTCAACGGAACCTCCCCGTCCGGACAATCCTTTGCTGGGAATACCCAACTGTTATATTACCCCTCACATTGCTTGGGCTACCCGCGAAGCCCGGATGAGGCTCATGCGCCAGGCTGTGGAGAACCTGAAGGCGTGGAAAAGTGGAAAAACAATTAATAATGTAATAAAATAATGACTAAAGAAGAAAGAATAGAAAAGGCCGTTTCTTTGTTTAAGGAAGGATACAATTGTTCTCAGTCGGTAGTGGCTGCTTATGCCGATCTGTACGGATTTACCCGGGAACAGGCGCTTCATATGGCAGCTTCTTTCGGAGGAGGAATCGGACGTATGCGCGAGACCTGCGGAGCAGCTTGCGGCCTGTTCATGCTGGCCGGACTGGAGCGCTGTGCTGTTGAAGGCTCTGACCGTGAAGGAAAAGGAGCAAATTATGCTTTGGTGCAGGAACTGGCTGCCCGTTTTAAGGAGAAGACCGGTTCGATCCGTTGTGCCGACCTGTTGGGACTGACTTCCAAAGACCGGATCGTATCTACTCCGGAAGAGCGTACGGCTCAGTATTATGCCAAGCGTCCCTGTGTGGAAATGGTGCGGCTGGCAGCAACAATTTGGGGAGATTTCCTGGAAAAAGAGCATAAATTGTAATAAAGTATAAACATTTTCTGTCTGAAAACGATGTTTTTCATTGTTTGAAGTGCGAAGCTATTGTTTTTTTGTGTAATTTTGTCTGGCAAAATAAGAAAAAGAATGCGATAAGCTTCTATTATTGATGTTTTTATAAAAGCAAAAGATTATGTTAAAGGAAAAAGCTGGTGTGATTGCCGGGAAAATCTGGGAAACACTGAATGGATGTGATGGAAAACGCAAAAACAAATCAAGAAAGCCACAAAATTGGTTGACAAGGATCTTTTTCTGGGCCTTGGATGGTTGTTGCGTGAAGATAAGATTGAAACAAGCGAAGTTGAAGGGGAACTTTTTGTGAAGTTGAAATAAGAAAGAGCTTAACGGTTAAGGAAGCGTTGGTGTCGTAGGAAGATCACTGACGCTTTTTTTGTTTCTGTACCTTTGCGGAGACGGAATTTTCTGCTTGCAGTCAGAATAACGAAAAGACAAGACATGCTGATCTTTCAGACAAAAGAATTGTTTCGTCTGGAGAAAACTTTTGTATCGTGCTGGTGAAACAAAAGTTTCTTGCTGATGAAACAAAAGTTTTCTGCTGGAGAAACTGGAAGTTTCTGCTACTGGAACAAAAAGTTTCTCTAGGTGGAACAGCCGGATCGGACTGATAACCGGGGTGATTCGTGCAGTCGTTGGAGCGGAAGAATCCTTTCGTGTATGCTCCGGAATAGGGACATCGGGGATGCCGGAAATAAATTTGTGGATTTTAAATAATATATCTATCTTTGCAAGCTAGACGGACTAGTTAAAAAATATATGAAGAATATTCGCAATTTCTGTATTATAGCTCATATCGACCATGGAAAGTCAACATTGGCTGACCGTTTGTTAGAGTATACGAATACCATTAAAGTAACGGAAGGCCAGATGCTGGATGATATGGATCTGGAGCGTGAGCGTGGTATAACGATCAAGAGTCATGCCATTCAGATGGAATACACTTATAAGGGTGAAAAATATGTGCTGAATCTGATCGACACTCCGGGGCATGTGGACTTTTCGTACGAAGTATCGCGTTCGATCGCTGCCTGTGAAGGAGCCTTGTTGGTGGTAGATGCTTCGCAGGGTGTGCAGGCGCAGACCATTTCTAACCTGTATATGGCTTTGGAACATGATCTGGAGATTATTCCGGTGATGAATAAATGTGACATGGCCAGTGCAATGCCCGAGGAAGTGGAAGATGAAATCATCGACCTGCTTGGCTGCAAGCGGGAGGATATCATCCGCGCATCCGGAAAAACGGGTATGGGCGTAGAGGAAATTCTGCAGGCTGTTGTGGAACGGATTCCACATCCGACGGGTGATGAAGATGCTCCGTTGCAGGCCCTGATTTTCGACTCGGTCTTCAATTCATTCCGCGGAATCATTGCTTATTTCAAGGTGGTGAACGGAGTGATCCGTACAGGAGATAAAGTGAAGTTCTTCAATACCGGTAAGGAATATGATGCAGACGAAGTCGGTGTGCTGAAGATGGATATGATGCCCCGAAAGGAACTCCGTACGGGGGACGTAGGGTATATCATTTCGGGTATCAAGACTTCGCGTGAGGTGAAGGTGGGGGATACCATCACTCACATTGCCCGTCCTTGCGAGAAAGCCATTGAAGGATTTGAGGAAGTGAAGCCGATGGTGTTTGCCGGAGTTTATCCGATTGAGGCCGAGGATTATGAAAACCTCCGTGCTTCCTTGGAAAAACTTCAGCTGAACGATGCTTCGCTGACTTTCCAGCCGGAGTCTTCTCTGGCGCTGGGCTTTGGTTTCCGTTGCGGATTCCTGGGCTTGCTTCACATGGAGATTGTTCAGGAACGTCTGGACCGCGAATTTGACATGAACGTGATCACTACGGTGCCGAACGTTTCCTATATGATTTATGACAAGCAGGGAGGTGTGCAGGAAGTGCACAATCCGGGCGGCATGCCGGATCCGACTTTGATTGATCACATTGAGGAACCTTATATTGATGCTTCGATCATTACGACGACTGATTATATCGGACCGATCATGACCCTCTGTCTGGGCAAGCGTGGAGAACTGGTTCGTCAGGACTATATTTCAGGAAACCGTGTGGAACTCCATTATAAGATGCCGCTCGGCGAAATCGTGATTGACTTCTATGACAAGCTGAAGAGTATTTCGAAGGGATATGCATCGTTTGATTATCACCAGTCCGGATTCCGTCCTTCGAAGCTGGTCAAGCTGGATATTCTGCTTAATGGCGAATCGGTGGATGCCTTGTCTACACTGACTCACTTCGACAATGCTTACGATCTGGGACGACGCATGTGTGAGAAGCTGAAAGAACTGATTCCCCGCCAGCAGTTTGAAATTGCTATTCAGGCGGCTATCGGAGCAAAGATTATCGCCCGCGAAACAATCAAGGCTGTGCGTAAGGATGTGACAGCCAAATGTTATGGTGGTGACGTGAGCCGTAAACGTAAACTGCTTGAAAAACAGAAGAAAGGAAAGAAACGTATGAAACAGATCGGAACTGTGGAAGTTCCGCAGAAGGCGTTCCTGGCCGTATTGAAGCTGGACTAACAAGCAGAAAAAAGATAGGAAAGAGAAGGTGTAAGTCTTGCATCTTCTCTTTTTTTTGGAAATTTTTTAATGAGAAAAACCGGACTAATGCTATCATATAAACAATTTTATAGTACATTTGCCGCATATTTGTAATGTGTAGTTTGCAAAAATGATCCGATAAAAATAAAATCATCTAGGTATTGTGGAAAGCATTGACGGCTCGCGCCTGAAAGTGAGAATCTTACAGACTTCAAGCCTGTTCTTCCTGCAGCGTCAAAGGGCATTGCAGTGCCTCTGAGGCTAAAGAGAAGCTGATTGATGTATACAATGTTTTGGGGCTTTCTTGTCAGTCCGGGCAGCATGTCGTAATCAGTGGTACGGTATCAATGGGGATGAAGGCTGTATTGCTGGCTTTTGTAATTCCGTTTCTGGTACTGGTTGTCAGTCTGTTTGTCTGCATGATGCTGACGAATGACGAAATGACTTCTGCTCTGATTTCCCTTTGTATGCTTATTCCTTATTACCTTATTATATATTTGTGCAGAGGAAAAACTCAGCCAGACTTTTACATTTACCTTGGAATCAATAAAATAATTAATAAACTAACTGATTTATGGACTTAATTTTGGTTGCAGTAATTTCGTTAGGAGCTATCGGATTGATATCCGCAGTTATTCTGTATGCGGCTTCAAAGAAATTTGCTGTGTATGAAGATCCGCGGATCGGTCAGGTAGCCGAAGTGTTGCCTCAGGCCAACTGCGGTGGATGTGGTTATCCGGGATGTTCCGGTTTCGCTGCTGCGTGCGTGAAAGCCGGTTCATTGGAAGGTAAACTGTGTCCGGTAGGTGGTCAGCCTACCATGGAGAAAGTTGCTGCCATTTTGGGATTGGAAGCTACGGCTTCAGAACCGAAAGTGGCTGTTGTCAGATGTAACGGTACGTGTGCCAACCGTCCGCGCATCACGACTTACAACGGCGTTCGTTCCTGCGCCATTGCGCATGCCACTTATGGTGGTGAAACGGGCTGTTCGTTTGGCTGTCTGGGATGCGGTGACTGTGTAAGCGCCTGCCAGTTTGATGCCATCCATATCAATCCTGAAACAGGACTTCCGGAGGTGGATGAGAATAAGTGTACGGCCTGTGGCGCATGTAGCAAGGCTTGTCCGCGCAACATCATCGAGATCCGTCCGAAGGGCAAGAACAACCGCCGTGTGGTAGTGATGTGTGTCAATAAGGACAAGGGTGCTGTGGCCAACAAGGCTTGTAGTGCAAGCTGTATCGGATGTGGCAAGTGTGTGAAAGTATGTCCGTTTGAGGCTATTACGCTGGAAAACAACCTGACCTATATTGATCCGGCCAAATGTAAGTCTTGCCGCAAGTGCGAAATGGAGTGTCCGAAGGGTGCTATCCATGCCATTAACTTCCCGCCCCGCAAGCAGAAGACTGAAGCTCCGGCTGCAGGAGAGGCTGCACCCAAGCAGACAGTGAAACCGGCAGAAACCGCTGCACCGAAGGCACCGCAGGCTCCTGTGGCACAGCCCGAACCGGCAAAAGCTCCGGAAGCTCCCAAGGCTGAAGCGTGAGAATGAACAGAATAAGTAAAAAACTAAAAAGATATAACAGTGAAGACATTTAGAATTGGTGGAGTTCATCCAGCAGAAAATAAATTGTCAGCAGGCAAAGCTATTGAAACCCTTGCGCTTCCCAAGCAGGCGGTTTTCCCTTTGTCACAGCATATCGGTGCTCCGGCTACGGCGATCGTGAAAAAAGGAGATGTCGTAAAGGTCGGTACCAAGATTGCTGAGGCGGGAGGTTTTGTTTCGGCAGCTATCTTCTCGTCCGTATCTGGAAAGGTAAACAAGGTAGATAGTGTGATTGATGCCAGTGGCTATCGCAAACCGGCAATATTCATCGATGTAGAAGGTGATGAGTGGGAAGAAACAATTGACCGCAGCACGACACTGGTGAAGGAATGTAACCTGACTCCGGAAGAAATTGTTGCAAAGATTAAGAATGCAGGTGTTGTGGGTATGGGAGGCGCATGTTTCCCGACTCATGTCAAACTGACTCCTCCTCCGGGATGCAAGGCAGAATGTGTAATCATCAATGCTGTGGAATGTGAACCGTATCTGACAGCCGACCATCGTCTGATGCTGGAAAAGGCAGATGAGATTTTGGTGGGTGTAAGCATTCTGATGAAGGCTGCCAAAGTAACCAAAGGATATATCGGCATTGAAAACAACAAGCCCGATGCCATCAAGCTGATGACTGAAAAGGCCGCAGCTTATCCCGGTATTGAAGTAGTGCCTTTGAAAGTGAAATATCCGCAGGGAGGTGAAAAGCAGCTGATCGACGCCGTTATCGGTCGTCAGGTTCCGGCTCCTCCTGCAATTCCTATCAATGTAGGTGCCGTTGTACAGAACGTGGGAACAGCATATGCCGTTTATGAAGCTGTGCAGAAAAACAAGCCGCTGTTTGAACGCGTTGTGACTGTAACCGGAAAATCGCTGAAGAATCCTTCAAACTTCCTGACCCGTATGGGAACCCCGATGAGCCAGCTGATTGAAGCTGCCGGCGGTCTGCCCGAAGATACCGGCAAGGTGATCGGTGGTGGTCCGATGATGGGTAAGGCTCTGGCTAATATTGAAGTGCCGGTCTGCAAGGGTAGTTCTGGTGTTCTGATCATGAACGACAAGGAAGCACGTCGTGCGGAACCTCAGCCCTGTATCCGTTGTGCCAAGTGTGTAAGCGCTTGTCCGATGGGACTGGAACCGTTCCTGCTGGCAACCTGTTCGGCTCACGGCGACTGGGAACGTGTAGAACATGAAATGATCATGTCCTGCATTGAATGCGGTTCCTGTCAGTTCACATGTCCTTCCCGTCGTCCGATGTTGGACTATATTCGTTTAGGTAAAGGTAAGGTGGGCGGAATTATCCGTGCACGTAACGCTAAAAAATAATTCAGATTATGGCAAACAAATTGATTGTATCTTTATCGCCCCATGTGCATAGCGGTGACAGCGTACAGAAAAACATGTATGGTGTAATCATCGCTTTGTTGCCCGCCTTGCTGGTATCGTTCTACATGTTCGGTCTGGGGGCTGTCATTGTCACGCTGACATCTGTCATCGCGTGTCTGTTCTTTGAGTGGGCTATTACCAAGTATATCCTGAAGCGTGAACGTACGACCATCATGGATGGTTCGGCCGCTCTGACAGGTATCCTTCTGGCATTCAACCTTCCTTCCAACCTTCCGTTGTGGATCATTATTATCGGTGCACTGGTAGCTATCGGTATCGGTAAGATGACTTTCGGCGGACTGGGCTGTAATCCTTTCAACCCGGCTCTGGTGGGACGTATTTTCCTGTTGATCTCTTTCCCGGTACAAATGACTTCCTGGCCGGTTACCGGACAGTGGGCCAGCTATACCGATGCTGAAACAGCAGCTACTCCGCTGGCGCTGATGAAGCAGGCTGTTCATGGTGACGTGAATGCCTTGAGCCAGCTGCCTGATACGATGAGCCTCTTCCTGGGCGATAATCCGGGATGTATCGGTGAAATCAGTTCTCTGGCATTGTTGCTGGGACTGGCTTACATGTTATGGAAGAAGATCATTACATGGCATATTCCGGTATCTATCCTGGTAACGGTATTTGTGTTCTCAGGTCTGATGCATCTGGCTAATCCGACAGCTTATGCTTCTCCGTTCGTACACCTGTTTACCGGTGGTCTGATGCTGGGTGCTATCTTTATGGCAACAGACTATGTCACTTCACCGATGACACACAAAGGTATGCTGATTTATGGTGTGGCTATCGGATTCCTGACTGTTGTGATCCGTCTTTTCGGTGCTTATCCGGAAGGTATGTCATTCGCTATTTTCATCATGAATGCATTTACTCCGTTGATTAACACTTATTGTAAACCTAAACGATTCGGGGAGGTAGTGAAGAAATGAAAAAGCTAGAATCATCTTTAAAGAATATGGCTCTGGCATTGACAGGCTTTTCTGTCGTAGCCGGAGGATTATTAGGCTGGGTGAACGATATTACAGCCGAACCGATTGCACAGGCTAACGCCAAAACATTGAGTGACGCGATTGCCGTGGTGGTTCCGGGATTCGACAACAACCCTGCCGAAGCGCCCGAAACAGTGGAAGTGAATGGTGTAAGTTATAAGATCTACAAGGCTACTAAGGGCGGAGAACCCATCGGTGCTGCAGTGGAATCTTCTGCCAACGGTTTTGGAGGTGCGCTGACTGTTCTGGTTGGTTTTGACAATGACGGTAACATTATTGACTATTCATTGCTGAGCCATGCCGAGACTCCGGGATTGGGATCCAAGGCTGCTGACTGGTTCAAGAAGGGAGCCAAAGGAGATATCACCGGCAAGAATCCGGGAGAAGCAGCGCTGACTGTCAGCAAGGACGGAGGACAGATCGATGCGATTACGGCATCTACCATTACTTCACGTGCATTCCTGCTGGCTGTGAACAATGCTTATGCAGCTTATAAGAATCAGTATGTGGACAGTACAAGTGGAGCTACCTCTCAGGCTGCTTCACAGGAAGCTGAAGCTTCTGCCGCTGCTGACAGTACAAATGTTGAAAACAATTAATAGGAGAGGAGCAGACTATGAATAATTTTAAAGTATTGATGAACGGGATTGTCAAGGAGAATCCTACGTTTGTACTCCTTTTGGGTATGTGTCCTACATTGGGAACCACCTCTTCTGCCATCAATGGTATGGGAATGGGACTGGCTACCATGTTTGTATTGATCTGTTCGAATGTCGTTATTTCTCTGATTAAGAATCTGGTTCCGGACATGGTCCGTATTCCGATTTTCGTCGTAGTCATTGCGTCGTTCGTGACATTGCTTCAGATGGTGATGCAGGCATACGTCCCCGGATTGTATGCAAGCTCGGTTTGTTCATCCCCTTGATTGTGGTGAACTGTATTCTGCTGGGACGTGCGGAAGCCTTCGCTGCCAAGAATAACCCGCTGGCATCGTTCTTCGATGGTCTGGGAATGGGACTTGGCTTTACGATTGCTCTGACTCTTCTGGGTGGTGTCCGTGAGTTCTTGGGAACCGGCAAGCTCTTTAACATTGCCATTATGCCTGAGGATTATGGTATGCTGATCTTCGTCCTTGCCCCCGGTGCATTTATTGTATTGGGTTACCTGATAGCAATTGTGAATCGTCTGAAAAAGGCATAATCCCTAAAAGAAAGAAGTTATGGAATATATATTGATCTTTATCACCGCTATTTTTGTGAACAACATCGTGTTGTCACAATTCCTCGGTATTTGTCCGTTCCTGGGTGTTTCGAAGAAAGTGGAAACGGCAATGGGTATGGGAGCAGCTGTTGCTTTCGTACTGGTGCTGGCTACCATTGTAACCTATATCATCCAGAAGTTTGTGTTGGATGCCTTCGGACTGGGATATCTGCAGACCATTGCGTTTATTCTTGTCATTGCAGCTTTGGTACAGATGGTTGAAATCATTCTGAAGAAAGTTTCTCCGGCTTTGTATCAGGCACTGGGTGTTTTCCTTCCGCTGATTACGACCAACTGCTGTATCCTGGGTGTAACGATTCTGGTTATTCAGAAAGACTTTGACCTGCTGACCGGAGTTGTTTATGCATTCTCTACGGCATTGGGATTTGCCCTGGCACTGATTGTCTTTGCCGGTATTCGTGAACAGTTGAGCCTGGTGAATATTCCGAAAGGAATGCGCGGCATGTCCATTGCTCTGGTGACCGCCGGTCTGCTGGCAATGGCATTCATGGGTTTCTCAGGAGTAGACAAAGGCTTGTCTGCTTGTTTGGAATCGGTTGATTAAACCCCTTATATGAATTGGAAAGTCCGGATTTACATAAATCCGGACTTTTTTTGTGTTTTTTCTGTGCGTGATTATGGTTTTTCAAGAATTATGCTTATTTTTGCTCAAAGGAAATAAAGAAACCCTTTAAAAAAAGAATAATACCTTTATATTATGAAAGAAAGAATTCTTGTAACAGGTGGAACCGGATATATCGGCTCTCATACTGTAGTTGAATTACAGAACAGTGGCTACGAGGTAGTTATTGTAGACAATTTGTCAAACTCACGTGCCGACGTAGTCGACCATATCGAACAGATTACAGGTATCCGTCCTGCATTCGAACATGTAGATTGTTTGGATTATGAAGGAATGGATGCTGTGTTTAAGAAATATCCGGGCATCAAGGGTGTTATTCATTTCGCTGCAAGCAAGGCTGTAGGTGAATCTGTTCAGAAACCGTTGCTTTATTATCGCAACAACCTGGTTTCTCTGATTAACCTGCTGGAGCTGATGCCGAAGCACAATGTAGGTGGTATCATCTTCTCTTCTTCTTGTACGGTATACGGTCAGCCGGATGTATTGCCGGTAACTGAAGCTGCTCCGATCAAGAAAGCTGAATCTCCTTATGGAAATACCAAACAGGTTAATGAAGAGATCGTACGTGATACAGTTGCTTCCGGTGCTCCGATCAACGCAATCCTGTTGCGTTACTTCAACCCGATCGGCGCTCATCCGTCTGCATTGATCGGTGAATTGCCTAATGGCGTTCCGCAGAATCTGGTTCCTTACGTAACTCAGACTGCTATGGGCATCCGTGAAAAACTGAGCGTATTCGGTGATGATTATGATACTCCTGACGGATCTTGCATCCGCGACTATATTTATGTAGTTGATTTGGCCAAGGCTCATGTGATCGCTATGAAGCGTATCCTGGAAGGCAAGCAGAAAGATAAAGTGGAAGTATTCAACCTGGGTACCGGACGTGGCCTTTCAGTATTGGAACTGGTTCATTCATTCGAAGAAGCTACCGGCGTGAAACTGAACTATCAGATCGTTGGACGTCGTGCTGGTGATATCGTAAAAGTATGGGCTGATCCGACATATGCAAACCAGGAATTAGGCTGGAAAGCAGATACCCCGATTCTGGATGTTTTGCGTTCTGCATGGAACTGGCAGGTTCATCTCCGTGAAACGGGTGTACAATAAAGCTTCGTTTTCGTGTAAACGAAGGACGTTAATAGATTGAAAAATAACAAAGATATTGAACTTATAGCGTCATAGGACGTTATATTGATGCAGCGCATTTAAAACATTTATGGGTATGTGAATATACATAAGTGCATCCATTTCTTGAAAAGAATGGAAAGGTGCTGATTGCATAGTAGTTTTGTCGTGTTTTATTTTGTGTTTGTGTTGTGGCTGTTCTCCGACGTGAGTCGGAGAACAGTTTTTTTTGTGTAAACAGACAGGATGTTGTATCTTTGCAGGCCGAAAAAAGATAAAAAGATGAAAGTTTTCAGAGAACAACGCTTTATGATGAGAATCGAGCAATTTCCGTTGCTGGTTTATTTATTGAAATGGATTGTCCTGTCGGCCGTATCAGGTGCCTGTATCGGTTCGGCTTCTGCCTTGTTGCTGGTGTCCTTAAACTGGGCAACAGACTATCGTGAAAGTCATTTGTGGGTATTGTTTCTGCTGCCTTTGGCAGGTTTGCTGATCGGGCTGATGTATCATTATCTGGCAGGGACGGCAGCCCGTGGTAATAATTATCTGATTGAAGAGATCCGTTCCCCTCATGATATCATTCCTTTCCGCATGGCACCTCTTGTTTATATAGGTACGGTATTGACTCATCTGTTTGGAGGTTCTGCCGGCCGTGAAGGAACAGGTGTACAGATGGGAGGTGCAATTGCCGACCAGTTTTCGCGTCTTTTTCATTTGCACCGGCGGGATCATAAGGTCATGGTACTGATCGGTATCAGTGCCGGATTTGCTTCTGTCTTCGGCACTCCGCTGGCAGGTGCCGTGTTCGGCCTTGAAGTAATCGTGGTGGGACGGATGCGTTATGAAGCTATTCTGCCTGCATTTCTGTCGGCTGCCTTTGCTCATCTGACCTGTCATGCCTGGGGAGTGGCTCATACCCAGTATGCGATACCTGAAGTTCCGGCATTGAACGTTGCAAATATTCTGTGGGTTGCACTGGCAGGCGTATTGTTTGGACTGGTTGCCATGCTCTTTTCCCGTTCCATCGGTTTCTGGGGAGGACTGGCCAGACGCTATGTGTCTTATCCGCCCCTGCGTCCTTTTTGGGGAGGCATTCTGATTGCTCTGGCTGTGTGGTTACTGGGTACAACGAAATACATCGGTTTGGGTGTACCCGTTATTGTAGCATCCTTTACGGAACAGCAGATGTGGTATGACTTTCTGTTGAAACTGATTTTCACCACCTTTACCATTGGTGTCGGATTCAAGGGTGGGGAGGTAACCCCGTTGTTCTTTGTCGGTGCCACGCTGGGAAGTGCTTTGTCAGCCGTTGTTCCTTTGCCTATGGCCTTGTTGGCCGGTTTGGGATTCGTGGCAGTCTTTGCCGGAGCAACGAATACACCGATCGCCTGTACCCTGATGGGAATTGAACTTTTCGGTGCAGAGGCCGGACTTTATCTCGGGATTGCCTGTGTAATTGCCTATCTTTTCTCCGGACATACCGGTATTTATACGGCTCAGGTGGTCGGAAGTCCTGAAACATTCTGTTATTTCTGCGAAAGAAAGGTACGACCCTTTCCTGATAACTCCTGCGTTTTTTTGTAATTTTGCAGGCGTTAAGGTAAAAAGAGAGAGATAACGATTATGGCACAATCAAAGGAAATGACTTCAGGGCCATGCTTGCCCCTGATATTTAATTTTACGTTGCCGCTGTTGTTGGGGAACATGCTTCAACAGACTTATTCGCTGATTGATGCGGCTATTGTCGGTAAGTTTTTGGGAATAAATGCGCTGGCTTCCGTAGGTGCCAGTACGTCGGTTGTATTTCTCATTCTGGGTTTTTGCAACGGATGTTGCGGGGGATTCGGTATTCCCGTGGCACAGAAATTCGGTGCGCGTGATTATGTATCGATGCGCCGTCTGGTTTCTGTCAGCCTGAAGCTGGCAGGCATGATGTCTGTTGGTATAGCTTTGATCACCTGCCTGTTGTGTGCCTTTATTCTTCGAACCATGCAGACTCCTGAAAATATCTTTCAGGATGCTTACTGGTATTTGCTGATTACTTTTATCGGTGTTCCCTGCACTTTCTTCTATAACCTGCTGTCCAGTATTATCCGGGCTTTGGGAGACAGCAAGACACCGTTCTGGTTCCTGTTGTTTTCTACGGTCCTGAATGTCCTGCTTGACTTGCTGTGCATTCTGGTATTCCATTGGGGAGTTGCCGGAGCAGCGATTGCCACAGTCTTCTCCCAAGGAGTTTCAGCAGTGTTGTGTTACTTCTATATGTATCGTAAGTTTGAGATTCTCCGGATGCAGCCTGCCGATAAACGCTTCCGTCCAGAACTGGCCCGGCAGCTTATTTTCGTCGGCGTACCGATGGGGCTTCAGTTTTCCATCACCGCCATTGGAAGCATCATGCTCCAGAGTGCCAACAATGCTTTGGGTACCGCCTGTGTGGCAGCCTTTACTGCTGCGATGCGTATCAAGATGTTTTTCCTGTGTATGCTGGAGAGTCTGGGAATTGCGATGGCCACTTTCTGCGGACAGAATTATGGAGCCGGTAAGCCTGAGCGTATCTGGACCGGCGTCAAGGCAGCTTCGCTGATGATGATTGTTTACGTAGCAGCGGTAGCGATCATCTTGTGGGGATTCTCAGAGAAGTTTGTCCTGCTGTTTGTCGACCCTTCCGAGACCGAGATTATAGCTGATGCAGCTTTGTTCCTGCATATTTCGGTGAGTTTCTTCCCGGTTCTGGGACTTCTCTGCATTCTGCGCTATTCCATTCAGGGAGCCGGATATACAAAGCTGGCCATGTTTTCCGGAGTCTCTGAAATGATTGCCCGGATTCTTGTCAGTGTCGTGGCCGTTCCGTTGTGGGGATTCTGGGCTGTCTGCTTCGGTGATCCTACGGCGTGGGTCTTTGCGGATGCTTTCCTGATACCGGCTTTCATCTATGTTTACCGTCGCTTGCACCTGATTGTTGCCAGGGAACGGGTGATATAAGATGGCCTGATAAACAAACTGCTCAACTGATATTCCGTACGCTTTGCCGGAAAGAAAAAAAGGCTTCGGCGTTTTACATAAAAGAACGAAACTTTTATGTAAAACGCCGAAGTCTTTTTTTAAAAAATGCTCTCGGGCTTTTTTTCAGGTCTTTGTTTTATCTTCCGGCAGGGTCAGTTTCTGACCGGTAAACGCTTCCAGACGAAAAGGAGGAATCAGTTTCCAGAAAAACGACATGATCCGGTATCGCCAAGTCGATGACGCGATACGGCGGCGATGATGCAAGGCTGAGACAATTTTCCGTGCAACAT
>ENA-OQBV01001047-OQBV01001047.1-human-gut-metagenome-genome-assembly--contig:-NODE-1047-length-14608-cov-3.165596_pt1 | contig 14608 bp, 14 predicted proteins | sample MGYA00242750_ERZ504559 | MGnify/ENA primary metagenome ERZ504559 (study PRJEB26092, sample SAMD00036230) | human gut metagenome | host: Homo sapiens | study: EMG produced TPA metagenomics assembly of...
TGGTATGAAACACGAACCAAAGACAGCGGATACATCATTTTTCGGGTTTACGGCCGAATCAGTCGCATTGGAAGCAGACTCGCTAGAAACGGATGAGGGAGAATCATTGTCTGACACAGTCGGCTGCTCGACTTCAACCCCCTGCTGTTCATCATTTAGGACGAAACTCTCGTCTTCCGAGCTGCTGGCGGCGCTATTGGAATAATCAGTAGACTCCGGCTGCACCGGTAAAGAATCAGCCCAGACAGAAAGGGGGCGTCAGAAGACAATGAAGAATCAGTAATGGCGTCATTGCCGTTGCTAGCAGTCGTTGCGTCTTTTTCATCGACTTCCCCATCAATCGACCATCTTTAGCATCATTATTTATCGTTTCGGCAATTGCTTAAATACCGAAAACGTGAATGGCACTTAAATAGAAACGAACGGACCGTTGCAAAACGACCCGTTCGTTTTTAACCAGAGTAACTGCTAGAACCTGTGCGAAGGCATGACTTTCGATCAGCTATGCAAGCGGCACGTTGTCATACCAACCCCACTTTGGCTTATATGAGGTGGAATAATAATCCAACCAGTACGCCATATCGAGCGTCCTGATCTGACCGACATTATCCATAACCTGGTTATTGCCAATATAGAGACAAACGTGACCGTAAATGCTGCCCATGCGGGTATGCGTATGCGAAGGAACGGCAATGACCATTCCAACTTTCAGCTGAGAATAATCGGTGAATTTACAATAATCCCAGTAGTAATCGCAGGCATCTGTATGGACGTTCCTAAATCCGGCACGCTCGTAGATATCTGCAATCCACTCGGAGCACAATCCCGGGCCAGGAGACGGTACCTGTCGGGCAAGATCAACAATCTTCTTCTGCATAGGATTTGCAAACGCAGAAGGCTGCCCAAGCAAACATGGCGAAACGGTGCTCCCGGGGGCATTGGCGCCCTTCCTTGTAAGTCGAACTTGAACAGCTTGGACATGCGTCCCATAGCCAGTGTTACCGGCAACGGCACCATTTTTAGTCCAACCAAGCCAGCCGACATTATCGACATGGACCCTATACCAAACATCAAAATAGGTTGCCAAGTCACCAGAAAGAGAAATTTTAATAGCCTCAACCGAATTAGATTCAGCGGTAGACGAAAGCTGCTCCCCGTTTGTCTTGCCAGAAGTCCAGCCTACATTCGAAAGATGCAATTGATAAGCAATCCCGCCGGCAACAGATGAAGTAGTTTTAGCCGAAAACCCGGTGATGGGAATTCCCTGACCGGTCGTACCGGACACCTCTCCGGCAGGGACATAATTCTGCCAAGCACCTTTCACCTGAGCGGAATACGTCACCGTAGGTATTTCAAGATGGGGATAGCCCGATGTATCAGGATGGGAGGTACCCTTCTTAATGAGCTTAATCTGAACAGCCTCGAGAGAGCATGACATACCGGTGGTGCCGGCCTCCTCGCCGTCCTTGGCCCAGGCCATCCAGCCGATGTTGGAGGCGTGCACGCGGTAGTAGACGTCGTAGTCCTTGGCGAGGGAGCCCGTGAGCCTCAGGCGCACGGCCTCGAAGGCGCGGCCCTGGCCGGTGGTGCCGCCCTCGGAGGCCGAGGGGGTGTCCCAGCCCTGCCAGCCGACGCCACTTACATTGGCGTTAATTTGCACAGAGCCATCTTCAACGGGATTCAAGATGCTGACCTTAAGATCCTCCACTGATTTAGACTGCCCCGTTGTGCCAGCCGTAGATCCGTCGCGCTTGCTGCTCATCCAGCCAATATTCGAGACATGCGCCTCATACTGAATATGCATCTTGCTGTCATCTACGTTGAGAAGAGAACCGTTGAAGCAGTAGTTCATGTCACAGCGTCCGTTGACGCCCGGGACATTGCCACTGCTTGAATACTGCCAGAAACTGTAGCTGCCAGCATAATCGCAACGCCAATTATATTGAGCGACCCAATGGTCATAACCGCTCAACGACGGAGAATTCAGGTAGTTGTTAAGCCAGTTAAGGTTCGCATAGATACCCGACTTAAAGCCAACGGCCTCCATACGGTTGCAAAAAGCCTGCGCAATCTGGGTAAGCTTATCCTTGCTGAAATCCGGATCTTGCAAGATATAGCTATCCTCAAGATCATAATAAACGGGAAGCGACGGATGATGGCCGCCGAGCCAAGCAAGTGTCCTGTCGGCCTCTTTATTGGCATCCTCTACAGAACGGGCGTAGGAGTAGTAATACACGCCATAAGGAATGCCGAGGCGTTCACATTCAGCAGCGTTCTTTTCAAAAGAATCGTCAGGTTTTCCGTAAACCGGACCGACCTTGAGAATGGCAAAATCAATCCCCGCGGCCTTAACCTTATTCCAATCAACAGTTCCTTGATGATTGCTGACATCGATGCCGCGCGCAACAGCGCCATTGGGCAAAGGATCGTCAGTTAAAGACTGCGCATCGATGTCGCCATTGTCAGAATCGATAAGCACGCCGTTTTCGAAACGCCAAGAGTTCGGTTCCAAAGAGTCGACTTCGCAGGAATTCATTTCAGTGGAATCATCGGTTGGGGCTTCACCGTTTGACTCGCCAACACGAGACTCTTCGATGCCAATTCCAGGCTGTTCGCCTGAATCAGAGTCTACACCCCCATCAGGACGAGCAGCATTTGCATCGTCACCATACCATTCGGTTACACCCTGAGAACCCGAGGCATCGTCCTGCGCTCCCTGAGAGCTTGCACCTTGAGATTCGTACTCGTTCGATGTTTGCGAGACCGACTGCGAAGCAGCGGCGGCCTGGACCGACAGCGCATACGCGCTGTAAGGCTGAATGATTTGCGACCAGCCCATCAATAGCGTACAAACCAAAGCAGCAGACGCTTTAAGACGTTTCATGCATATCCCCCGAGACAGTAACCACAGATAAAGAAACGAATACTAGCTATATTACCGCACTTCCATACAGGCATTTAAAGCTTAGGAAAGCACCAGTTAGCACACAGTCAAAAAGAGGCGCTCCTGCAACGGAGCGCCTCAACAGACTCTATGCGAAAGGCCTAGCGGCACCGATTACACGACCTGGAGCATTGACCGAGCGCTCGGTCACACCGATCCCAGGCCACGAATCAATGATTCGACCGTTTCCGATATAGATTCCAATATGGCCCTGGTAGTAGACCACATCTCCCCTCTGCATAGCAGAAGTGCTAACCGGCATAAACGTGTTGTTGCGATACCAATTCATGGAGTTGTAGGTTTGCTCGGGCAACCAACGATGGTTATACGGGTTCATACCAACCCATATCCATGCCAGTCGCATACAGACATTGCAGCACTAAGCCCGAACAATCAACCGCATCCCCCGGCCAAGAAGACCAAGGCTCGATATAACGCGTCCCGATATATTCACGAGCACGCTGGACGAATGCGTTGATGCAATCCTGTCGCGAAGCGTTGTAAGGAATTCGAGAAGGCGTGACATACGTAAAGTAACCGGTGCAATACGAAGGAAGCTGCACGCTATTGCAACTAACCTTTGGATAAGATCCCGGGGTCTGATACCCCATATAACGATAGGTCTCAAAATACGAATCAGACGTAGAGCCTGGTGCGGAAGCGCCCTTGGGAACAATCTTTACCTGTAATGCCTGAACAGGAATGCCAAGCTTCGTGGTGCCCGCCGGTGATCCATTTTTGGTCCAGCCAAGCCATCCGTAATTTGACACGTGGACGCGATACCAGACATCAAAGTAATTCGAAACGTCACCAGTCAAATTAATCTTCACAGCTTGGATTTGTTGTCCCTGTCCAATGGTTCCCGCTGTGGCTCCATCTGAGACAGCAGATTGCCAGCCGATATTGGATACGTGGGCGGAATACGAAATGCCACCGTTCATGGAACTATCGGAAAGGGACAGTTGCATTGCCTCCATGGCACGGTTCTGCCCAACCGTTCCGGCAACACCGCCATTGCCAACAGACGCTTGCCAGCCAAGACCGGAGCAATTTGCCTTAGCGGATAGCCCAGGAAGCTGGATCAACGCAGCATGATCTTGAACGGGAGCGTCGGACGAACCCTTGGCAACCAACTTAATTTGAATTGCCTCGGCCTGCTTAGACAGCCCAACGGTGCCAGCTGCGGCGTCATTTTTAGCCCAACCAAGCCAACCATAATCCGCCGCATGAATACGGTAGTAAATATTGTATTTTGACGAGTCGTTGCCAGTGAGCCTTAATTTAACCGCCTGAATTGCGAGGCCCTTGCCAACAGTGCCAGCATAGGAAGCACCCGAAACGTATGGCTGCCAACCGATATTCGCAACGTGTGCTGACACTTCAACGGAGGCATCGATGCCCTGCGTCGAAATATACAACGCCTGCAGAGAACGAGACATGCCCGTCTGGCCGGCAGTTTCGCCATTGCCAACGGGAGCCAACCAGCCCGCAGAAGCAACGTGCGCCTGGGATACAAGACCGATTCCCGACGTTTCGGTAAATGCATTACCGGTAGAACCAGGGGCAGGTTGACCCTTACGAACAAGTGCAACATCTATGCCGCACAAACCGGAAGAACCACCAGAAACGCCACATGCCTGACCATTTGACGTCCAGCCCGTCCAGCCATTACCGGAATCGTATACTCGATACCAAATGTCATAATTGGCAGCAAACTGGCCGCTCAGCGACATTTTTATCGCTTTAATGGGTGCGCCGGATACCGCCTTGGCGGCGCCGCCATCCGATTCGGAAGCACCCCAGCCTGAATATGCATCCATAACGGCATAGGAAATTGACCCGTCATCAGTTTGGCCTGCAACGCTTAAGGCAATGGAGTTCAGCAGTTTGGCGCCCTTGCCTCCAATCGTAGCCTTTTGACCAGAAGATAAGCCAAGACTCTCCCCAGAAACGGCGGATCCGGAAACCGCAACAGCATCTAGATCGCCGATAAAGACCTTGCTCGAAGAGCCAGGCGCTGCTCCGCCTTTCTCCACAAGGATTACCTTTACCGCTTCGATAGCCTTGCCTTTACCGGCAGAACCAGCGGCAGCTCCATTACAAGCCCAATCGAGCCAGCCTATACCCGAGACATGAGCACAGTACCAAATGTCATATTTTTCAGCTGCCTCACCGGTTAGACGAATCTGAACGGCTTCGAGACGCTGAGACTTACCAGTCGTTCCACAGTGCCCCTCAGACCACTGTTGCCAGCCGACATTAGAAACATGGCCACGAAGCTCAATGGAGCCCGAGTGACCATACCAGCCAAGCTGAGCCTCAAGCGCCTCCATGGGGAGGCCCCTACCAGTTGTCCCGGCAACAGATCCGCCGCCTACGGGCGACATCCAACCAATATTCGACGTATGTGAGCGAACAGTGATTGAGGCAGGTTCATCGCTACGGCTCTTAAAAGGACAGGCGGTGTCGCCCGGGGCGGGGTCGCCCTTGGGCAGGACCGCGACCTGGACGGCCTGGACGGCGCGGCCGTAGCCCGCCGAGCCGGCGTCGGCGCCGTCGCACGCCCAGCCCAGCCAGCCGAACTCGGCGGAGTGGACGCGGTACCAGACGGTGTAGCGGGCCGACAGCTCCCCGGACAGCCTGACCCTCAGGGCCTCGACGGCGCGGGACTGGCCGGTCGTGCCGGCGGTGCCGCCGTTGCCGACGGCGGCCTGCCAGCCGACGTTGGAGACGTGGGCCTCGACGGATATGGCATTTGCAATCTGTTCTTGAGAGGTGGCTCCATCCACTTCAAGTGAGATGTTTAGTGCCTCAAGATTCAAGCCCCTACCCGTGGTTCCGGCAACCTTACCCGAACTAACCGGATCCATCCAGCCAATATTCTGCACATGGGCAGAAACACTAACGTTTTTGACGGTGAGCTGATCGTTGGAGCCATAATCAGCGGCAGCGGCTTCGTTAGTCTCCCCCGATAAGACCTGCTGCGCGTCTTGAGGCTCGCTATCTACGGAGCCAGCATCCGATTCTTGCCCCCCAGAGATAGGCTCAGCTTGATTGGAAGTAGAGCCTTCAAGATGAAAGCTGTTTGAATCATCAGATCCGTCAATTGAATAATCGGCATATGCAGCAGTCACGGCCCATGATTGACTCATGAACAGCGCGATAACCACAAGTATAGAAACGGACACATCTAAGAGACGCTTCACGATTCCACCTTCCTTCGACTTCGACGGCGCCTATTTAATGACGACCGCCTGAGCTCCTCTTTGCGAGTATAGCGAAGCAATGCGCTGAGCTGAGTTAGAGACATAGCCAGCGAGTGAATCAGCAATGTAAACGGTACCTAGGGAGCGATTAAAGCCTCTTAAGACAACGGTGTGAGAGTTGGTATAGGTTCTATAAACCCTTCCGCCGTAAGCCTGAGTCGCATAGCAACTTCCCAGGTTTTGCATACCTATCGTTGACCAAATAATAACGGGATGTCCAGCTTCCAAGTACGAATAAAGGTCATAGAAACCAGTACCGGTCACATCGTAGGCTCGCAAACTACTACCACTGCTAATCAAGAAAGAATTCGCGGTGTTGGTCAGTCCGGGAGCAGATATGCAGTTTCCATTCGAAGCGCTATGAGGATTGCCCCAAAACGCCGTAACAAAATCCCAACTGCTCCTAGGCATATACGCGTCTGCAATGACGGTTTTACCCAAACCAAATCCGTAATAGTTAAGCGCATTGGTCAATGCAACGGACTCGCAGCCAGTCGGAAGCTCGGGGTTCTGCATTGTACAAGGGACGTTGAGAACAACCGAATTCGGATGCAATGGGCGGTCCCTGTACGCGCCGTCCGTCGGGCCCGGGGCCGCCGAGCCCTTCGCGAGGACGCGGACCTGGAGCGCCTCTACGCGGTAGCCGATGCCGGTCGTGCCGGCGCGGGCCCCGTCGCTGGCCCAGCCGAGCCAGCCGTAGTCGGAGCAGTGCACGCGGTACCAGACGTCGTAGGACGAGGCGGCCTCGCCGGACGAGCCTGAACTGGAGCGCCTCGGCAGCCGCGTAGGAGCGCCCGGTGGTGCCGGCGGTCCCCGAGGTCCAGCCCTGCCAGCCGACGTTCGAGACGTGGGCCCTCACCTCGAGGGAGGGAGGATCCGTCGGCCCCGTACCACGGAGACGGAGCCCGAGAGGGCCTCGAGGGCGCGGCCCTGCCCGGTGGTGCCGGCGACGGCGCCGTCCGAGACGGAGCCCTGCCAGCCGATGCCGGCGACGTGGGCGTGATGCAAGGCATCCTTATGCAAATGCAAGAAAGAAGTTGCCCTGTTTAAAGAGATTACCGGAGTTGACCAATGATATGGTGTGTATCCTTAAGGAGATGCAGACGGTTACAATTATTTACAAACTAAGCGTAACTAATCTGGAATTTACGTTGGGACTTACAGAAAATATAGATGTTAATGGGAATAAGATTAATGACTTCTTTCTTCCTATGTCACTTCGAGTGGAGGATTCATCCGTCGAAAAGAGTAAGGATGGGGAAATCGTTGATTTTATTTTCTCCAAAGATGCAAGCATTGCAAAGTATGATACATTATTGGTAGAAGATAAGAATAAAATGATTCCAGATAATATCAAGCATTTGATAAGCGAGAAATTATATAGTACAGAGCATGATTAATTACATGTGAAAGTTCTGAAGCATCAGGAAACTGGTGCTTTTTTAGTGCGAAACAATGTATGAAATATAGTTGATTGAAAAAGTGTTCGTTTCTAAAAAGAATTTAATTGAAAGTATTCGCTCAATAGAATATAATGAAAGAGGAGTTTTACACATTTTTGGAGGAAAACACATGGAATATTTGACTTCAGCAGAATGCGCAGAAAAGTGGAATGTATCCCAGAGATGGGTAGCGATATATTGCAAGGAAGGAAGAATTGAAGGGGCCATTCAGAAAGGCAGAATGTGGTTTATACCGGTCGGAACAGAAAAGCCGATAGACCCGCGTAAGGCCAGAAAGCTTGAACAGAATAAAAGTAATTAATTTCGGAGAATATGGATAAATGGATAACGCAAGTATTAAGAAGCTGGAAGCAGATTTGTGGGAGTCTGCGGATCTACTGCGTGCGGGGTCAAAGCTTACATCGAATCAGTACTGTATGCCTGTACTGGGCCTGTTGTTCCTTAGATATGCATACAGCAGATATAAAATGGTTGAGGAAGAAATATTAAAGGATAGGCCGGTAAGAAATGGTCGTAAGATGCCGGTGGAGGCAAGTGATTTCACGGCTAAGAGCGCATTGTTCCTTCCTGAAATGGCGCAGTTTGATTATCTGGTAAATCTTCCGGAAAATGTTGCTCCTTTGGGACTATTGAATGTATCAGGACAGACCATGGGGAGCCTGGTGAAGTGGTAAATAACGCCATGGAGTTGGTGGAACAGCAGAGTGACCAGCTGACAGGTGTTCTTCCTAAAAGCTACACTGATTTCTCGGATGAGCTTCTTGGTGAGTTGCTCAGAATCTTTAATAACAATGCATTGGATGAAGTGGGTGGAGATGTAATCGGACGTATCTACGAGTACTTTCTGAATAAATTTGCAAAAAACATTGCGTCTGACGATGGTGTATTCTTTACCCCAAAATCACTGGTAAAAATGATTGTAAATATCCTTGAACCAAAGAACGGAATACTTTTGGACCCGGCATGTGGATCAGGCGGTATGTTTGTGCAGACTGGTGATTTCGTAAATGAGACTGGACTTCAGGCTAATAAGAGTATGACTTTTTATGGACAGGAGAAGGTAGAATATAATGCTAAGCTCTGCCTTATGAATATGGCGGTTCATGGACTTACCGGTGTAATCAAATCTGGTGATGAAGCAAACAGTTTCTATCATGATGCTCATCATCTGGAAGGCAAGTGTAACTATGTTATGGCAAATCCACCGTTTAATGTAGATAAGGTAAAGGCAGAAACAGCTGCCAATGCCGGAAGACTGCCTTTTGGTATGCCAAAGGAAAACAAAAATAAGGAAATCGGAAATGCAAACTATCTTTGGATTTCTTATTTCTATGCATATCTGAATGAGACAGGACGTGCAGGATTTGTTATGGCTTCCTCTGCAACTGACAGTCAGGGGAGCGATAAGGATATTCGTGAAAAACTGGTAAAGACAGGACATGTGGATGTGATGGTTTCTGTAGGAAATAACTTCTTTTATACGAAGAGTCTGCCGTGTTCTCTATGGTTCTTTGATAAAGGAAAGGCTGAGGAACTGAAGGATAAGGTTCTGTTTATTGATGCCAGAAATTATTATACCGTAGTAGACCGCACTTTGAATGAGTGGACAGAATGGCGTTAAAGAATCTGAATGCCATAGTATGGCTGTATCGTGGAGAAAAAGACAAGTATACAGCTTTATTACAGGAATACAGAAAAGTTTTGGGACAGGCGATTCCTTTTGAGGAAGCTTTGACATCTTTTAAAGGGCGAATTGAAGGATTTACAGAAGAAAGCAAAGCTGGAAACAGAACAGGCTGATAGGAAAGATAAGAAACGAATTCAGGCCCAATATGATGAAATGCTAGCTACAAAAAATGATGAAATCACTGTGGCTAAGGAAGCAGTTTGGCTTTATGAGAAATTTGGTGAAGGAGAATATAAAGACATCCTGGGACTTTGCAAAGTGGCAAGCCTGACGGAAATCGAAGAAAAAGGATGGTCTCTTACTCCCGGCGCTTATGTAGGTGTAGCTCCGGTTGAAGATGATGGTGTTGACTTTGAAGATAGAATGCTTGAAATCCATCGGGAATTATTATCATTGCAGGCTGAATCCAATGATTTGATGAATACCATCTCAAACAATATGAAGGAGATGGGGTTATGAGTTGGGAAAAAGTGAAACTAGGGGAAGTAACTGAATCGTGTTTGGGAAAAATGCTGGATCAAAAGAAGAACAAAGGTAGCTATAAACCTTATCTTGCTAATGTAAATGTAAGATGGGGATTCTTTGATTTAGATAATCTTCAGGAAATGCGTTTCGAAGATGATGAGGATGAGAGATATGGAATCAAATATGGAGATTTGATTATTTGTGAAGGTGGAGAACCCGGTAGATGCGCTATTTGGAAAGAACAAATTCCGAATATGAAAATTCAAAAAGCACTGCATAGAGTCCGTGTTCACGATATTATGGATTTCAGATTTGTATATTACTGGTTTCTATTGGCAGGTAAACAGGGAGCATTGAAGCAATATTATACAGGTGCCACTATTATGCATATGCCGGGGCAAAAATTAAAGGAAGTACTTATAGATAAACCACCATTGATTGTACAACAAAGAATTGGGGCTTATCTAGAAACATTTGATAATCTCATAGAAAACAATCAGAAACAAATTAAACTCCTTGAAGAAGCAGCACAGCGTCTATACAAGGAATGGTTTGTTGATTTGAGATTTCCTGGATATGAGAATTGCAAAATTGTGGATGGAGTGCCTGTAGAGTGGAAAAAAAAGAAGCTTGACGAAATTGCTGATGTTATTATGGGACAGAGTCCGAAATCGGAATTTTATAATAAAGAGCATAAAGGCTTACCGTTTCATCAAGGAGTAGGATCATATGGAGCAAGATTTGTGCAAGATGATACTTACTCGACATCTTTTACAAAAGTTGCGGAGGCAAACAGTATTCTGTTCAGTGTTAGAGCTCCTGTTGGGCGACTTAACATTACTAAGAATAAGATTGTGATTGGGAGAGGTATTGCAGCTATCAATAGTAAATCAGGATTTCAGAGCTATCTCTTTTATGCGCTGAAAGAAAGATTTTTTTAAGGATGATATTTTAGGAAATGGAGCGATATTTGCATCAATTTCTAAAAATGATTATTAATCAAGTGTTTGTGATACCAGATGCGAAAATAATGTCAGCATATGAAAAAATAGCTGCAGCATTAGATAAGAAAATCGAAGTGGTTGATATGCAACTTCAGCAATTAGTTGAGGCTAGAGATAGACTACTACCAAAACTAATGAATGGAGAAATAGAGGTGTAAATTGTTGAAAAAACCAAGAGCGAGAGAATACTTTTCAATAAAATACTGTTTTGCAGGTGAAGAAGAAAAAATCCCACATGTCTTGGATTCTTATGTAAAAAATCAACTGGATTTATCCGATGTAAATAGAGTTTTGGAATTAAGCAGCATTAAACAATTTTTTGATAAATACGATCATGTAAATGGTTGGAGTGATGATTGCTATCTGAAAAATAAAGAACTTTCCCGAAATGTTGAAAAAGAAGTGAAATCATTTTTTTTAAGTATTTCGGAAAACAAGATTGTTTCTATATATAATGCATGCGAAGTTATGTTTTGGGATGAATTCTGGAAATATTTTTACATATACAAAGTGTATGAGAAAATCTCTATGGAGCATTTTAAAGAAATTGCAGAAGGGCTTCATATGTCACCGAACAAGCTCTTGGAAAATAAAAATCTAGTTGAGAAGTTTGATGTCCAGATTACAGAAATGCTCAAAACCCCAGAGTTCGGAGCTCGATTTATTGTTGATTTCTATTTGAGGAAAGATAATGGAAAGACTAAGTATTATTGGCCTAAAGGCTTAACACGTGAGGATAAGTATAATACTGTAAAGGCTTATATTAATGGGGATATAGTAAATGCAAATATTTTAGACTTAATCATGAATGGTAAGTCAAAAAATCCGAAAGAATTTGAAGTTGACGTAAAACTTAAGCATCTTGCTAAGAAGAGGTATGAGCGTTATTGGGATGAAAATACAATGCCGGTGATTAAACATGAAACAGGCATAAATGTATCGTTTTCCCCTGAAAACCCAGATTGTGAAGTGGTTTTTTCGGCTGGTGTCATTACAGCAAAATACAATTCTAATTGGATAAAAGATAATCTGGACTATCCTACTCTATTAAATAATTTTATTTATCTATTTGCGTATACAGATGGTTATATGAGATGTTCACTTACTGCAGGAAGTTTGAAACAAGGGATTATTGAGAATCTGTTTTCTACTCAAGGAAATGGAATGTATCAAAAAGGGCAGTCTTTTGAACTGTTAAATGCACTTTCCAATATACAAATGCATGGTTACGTTGGTGTCCTTAATAGTTGTGATATCTATTTAGAAGATATTATTAAATGGTTTTTTGAAGTTTACATAAAAAATGAATTTGGTGCAAATGGATTTATATGTAATATGCCGGAGAAGAGCGACAGTATTCTTAGTAAGTATGAGCGTGTGGCTACGGTTATGGATGGGGAGACTAAGCAGTTTAAGCTTTTTTGCGAAGAAGGAGAGATTGATAGAGAATTATATGAAATGATATCGGGCTCTGTCAGATATAAAGAAATTCCGAGTTTAATTAAAAATAAGTATGCATATGCGAATAGCAATGAAATTGTGCGAGAAATGCATGACATGTTTTCTGATCAATGTATGCTTTCATATACTGAGAAAACTGGAAGCAAGTATAATACTTTTTTTGAATTACTACGATTGGAAAATGTAAAGCCAGAAGAGATAGAAGAATACAACTTTGACGAACTTAATTGGTTATTAGAACGTGGAGTTGTCTATGTAAGTGATGGAATGCTAGCATTGAATTATGAGCGAATATGGATTCTGAAAGAATTAAATGATAAGGGCGTTATTTGTTTGCAATATAAAGATAGTGACATATTAAGAAAACTCATTAGCGAAGGTGAAATCAGGGTGGAAAGTTCATTGTTATCGGAGTCTGAATGGGAGTATTTTAATTATGTATTAAATAAGTCTGAATTTTCCAATGGTCTTGACCTACGGAATCGATATATACATGACACGAATCCTTTAGACAAAAGACATCAGCAAAATGACTATATTGTTTTATTAAAAATGTTCGTAATCCTTGTAATTAAAATCAATGAAGAGTTTTGCCTACAGGATAAAATCTCAAAGAAAGGAGTTGACTTCTATGAGCTATGATTACTCAGAAAACGTATTAGTGCAAGAGAGTGCAGGACACCTGCTTGCTGATGAACTGGGCTGGCAGGTAGAACTTGCTTATAATCAGGAAATCCTTGGAAAGAAAGGAACATTTGGAAGAAGTTCCTACAAGGACATTCTTTTAGTTCGTTATTTTCAGAAAGCTCTTCGTACGCTCAATCCGTGGATTACAGATGCTCAGGTTATAGAAGCTCAGAATACCTTTGAGAGGCATCTTTCATCCGCATCTCTGATGCAGATCAATGAAGAAAAGTATGCATATATTCGTGATGGAATTCCGGTTACTGAGAAGAAGCCAAACGGTCAGACTGAAGAAAAGCGTGCAATGATTATTGATTTCCAGCATCCGGATGATATGGAGAGAAATCATTTCCTGGCTGTGAAAGAAATGAAAATTCATGGTGATCTTTATCGCCGCAGAACAGATATTGTAGGTTTTGTAAATGGCATTCCGCTTCTCTTTGTAGAACTAAAGAAGAATTCTGTGGATGTTCAGAATGCATATACAGACAATTACACCGATTACCTGGATACCATTCCGCAACTGTTTTATTACAATGCATTTCTAATGTTGTCCAATGGTGTAGAAGCCAAGGTTGGTACACTGGGCAGTAAGTATGAATTCTTCCATGAGTGGAAAAGACTTTCCGAGCAGGAGCAGGGAAGTGTAGCTCTGGAAACAATGTTGCGTGGAATTTGTAAGAAAGAGAACTTCCTAGATCTTCTGGAGAACTTTATTCTTTTTGATCATTCTGGAGGTAAAACAGTTAAAATACTTGCGAGAAATCATCAGTATCTAGGTGTAAACGAAGCTGTCAGGGCTTATGAGGCACGTAAGCTGAATAATGGTAAGCTTGGTGTGTTCTGGCATACACAAGGCTCCGGCAAGAGCTATTCCATGGTTTTTCTGTCTCAGAAGATTCGAAGAAAATTTACAGGATCGCCTACTATTGTGGTGCTTACAGACCGTGAAGAACTGAATTCACAGATTTCGGATACTTTTGAAAACTGTGGGTTATTAGGCAAAACGAAGGCATCCAAATTTATTGCTACAAGTGGGGAGGATCTAATCAATAAGTTAAAGGAAATCCGAGCTTATTTTTACTCTGATACAGAAATTTAATAAGAAGGTGGACGAGCCAATCATACCGGATCACGACATTATTATCATGTCTGATGAAGCTCATAGGAGTCAGTATGGAGTTTTTGCTGACAATATGGTGGAATTGCTGCCAACTGCTTCAAGAATCGGATTTACCGGCACACCGCTTCTTTCGAATGACAATATTACGGAGCGAACCTTTGGTGGATATATTTCCATTTATGACTTTAAGCGTGCGGTAGAAGATAAGGCAACTGTCCCTCTATATTATGAAAATCGAGGAGAAAAGATTCTGGATATCAATAATCCGGATATTACGGACAAAATTCTTGATGCCATTGAAGCAGTAGATCTTGATCCGGAGCAGGAAGAGAAGCTGGAGCATGAATTTGAAAAGGAAATTCATTTGCTTACTGCTGAACCGAGACTTAAGTCTGTGGCCAGAGATTTTGTTTCACATTACTCTGATTTGTGGACTAGTGGTAAGGCTATGTTTGTCTGCTTGAATAAAGTTACCTGCGTGCGTATGTATAACTTTGTACAGAAATATTGG
>ENA-OQBV01001051-OQBV01001051.1-human-gut-metagenome-genome-assembly--contig:-NODE-1051-length-14586-cov-3.035895_pt1 | contig 14586 bp, 18 predicted proteins | sample MGYA00242750_ERZ504559 | MGnify/ENA primary metagenome ERZ504559 (study PRJEB26092, sample SAMD00036230) | human gut metagenome | host: Homo sapiens | study: EMG produced TPA metagenomics assembly of...
AATACGCTTCGAAGTTTTCCTTGATGGTCCCCTTCAAAATAAAAAAAGGGTTCCTGGGGTACACGAAGTACTTTTTTTCCGATAGCTGAGGATGTCATAGCTGGCAAGCGGCCTTCCCTCATAACGGACGGTTCCTTTATCTGGCAGGAGGGTGCCGTTAAGGAGCCGCAGATAGGTACTTTTGCCGCAGCCGCTGGGTCCGATGAGGAAGGTCATGGACCCTCGTTCAATCTTGATTTCCGGGTACACGATCCTTCCCAAAGCTGTCATTTGATCATCAGAATATAAAATTGGATTGCTCATTGCTGTCATCCCCTTTTATGCCCTTTTAATAGATCCTTTTTTCTGCAAGTGAGCACGAAAATAGGAAGAACCGTCATACGGGCATCTTTTCTTCTTCTTCCACTTCTTTGATCCGGTCCATGGCCTCTTCCTCTTCTGTTCCGCCATACCGGTCGGAAAGATGGACAAGGATCATGGCAATGACAAGAAGGGCATACCCATAAAAGGCTCCATAGACGCCTTCCCGCAGGACAGCAAATCCGGCTGCCAGGCAGCCAGCCATAAAGGAAAGGATGGTCCCTGTATAGAGAATGGCCTTGTGGAAATATTTCCAGTCCTTCGTCATGAAAAACTGGGTCCAAGCAAGTACGGACTGCTTCGTGTTATTTGAAAGAAAGATGGTCGCACTGGCATAGCCCTGGGCTTCGGAAAAAGTTCCCCATTGAAAACTGGCCGCAAAAATCATGGGATAGATGGTCATAATGGGGTCCCAAGTAAGAGGCATGAGCGCTACGAGGGTTATGGCAACGGCATTGACGCAGATGACGATTTTGCGCATATCTTTTTGGATTTTCTGGGAAAGCAGGAAAGAAACCACAACCCCAGCGGCAAACATGATGAGGGCCCCTACCCTTGTCATGACGGAGAAAAAATCACCGCCCAAAAAATCTTCCGTAATGCTCATGAGGTTCCCCGTCTGGGCATTGACAAAATTCCGGGCATGGAGCACTACGGAATACATCCCGCCAAAGCCAGCATAGCAGGCCATGAGCCAGTGAATGATTTCATCATAATGGGTGGCAAAATAGCCGCCTGTGTTCTTATTGGGTTTCATTGGCGTTTCGTAAGCTCCTTTTGAAAATCTTCTTTGATCCGGTCCATGAGATCCTTGCCGCAAATGAGGTCATAAGCCGTTCCTGCAAGAATCTTGGCACCATATAGGATGGCGGCATGGCCCATGTCATCCTTGCCATGATCCAAATATTCCTGGGAATGGGCTGCCGCGCCTTCCGGAACGAACTTGATGCGGGCGCAGGCGCCGGGCATACGGTGAAGGACATTGCCAAAATCCGTGGAACCTGTCTTTTCGCGAGGCGGTGCAATCCCTGGAGCGCCGCAGGCCTTGGCATTTTCCATGATGACGGCATTGAGGGTTGGTGCAGGCAGTTTATCGTCAAAAGAAGGACGGTCAACCATAGTAACCGTTACACCAGCCATAAGGGCCGCGCCCTTTAGGATATCGCGAACGCGGCTTACAACTTCATCAAGGGCTTCCCGAGAATAAGAGCGAAGGCAGAAGGATCCGACTGCTGTATCGGGAACGATATTATTGGGACCGGGCAAGGTTTCAATGGTATAGTGCATGCGGACATCGTCAGGCACATGTTCGCGCAGATATTCGATTCCGTTAAAGGCAAGAAGCAGGGCGTCCAGTGCCGACCGCCCTTTGTGGGGCGCAATGGCCGCATGGGAGGATTTGCCATGGAAGGTGGCAAGGATCTCACTGAGGGCAAGGCTCTTGACATCAGTTTGGGTGTAAGGACCGCCATGCATCATGAGTGCGACATCGATATCCTGGAAAAGACCGGCTTCAAGCATATTGATCTTTCCGCCAAAGCTTTCTTCAGCTGGCGTTCCGTAAATGACAAGCTGGTAGGGACGGTCAGTGAGGATTTCTTTCAAGGCATGGGCTGCTCCAATCACGGCCGGTCCTTGGAGATGATGGCCGCAGCCGTGACCAAAATCCTTAAGTGCGTCATATTCGCATAATAGGCCAATGGATGGCCCGCCTTCCTCATGTTGGTACCGTGCACGAAAGGCGGTTGGAAGTCCGCCCACGCCAAGTTCCACTGCAAACCCCATTTCCTTAAAAAGGTCCGTCAGCAGCGAAGCTGCATGGACCTCCTTTCCTTCCCATTCAGGGTGGTCATAAATGTCGTCAGCCGTCGAAATAAGTACCCCTTTTTGTTCATCAATGAATTGCCAAAGGGCTTCTTTTTGTGTATCCAATGGAAAATCCCCCTCTTTTCCTTGTTACTTCTTTCCTAAGTATAGAAAGGCTGCTTCCGCTTGTCAAACCCTCAAAAAAAAACGTCACCACAAACGGACGTTTGCAGTGACGCTTCAGGTTCAGGTACGAAATTATTTGCGAAGACCCAGTCTTTCAACGATGGAGCGGTATCTTTCGATATCCTTCTTCATGAGGTAATTCAGAAGACCGCGGCGCTGACCAACCATTTTCAGAAGACCACGACGGGAATGATGGTCTTTCTTGTTGTTCTTCAGGTGTTCTGTCAGATAGCTGATGCGTTCAGAAAGAATGGCAATCTGGACTTCCGGGGATCCCGTGTCAGCTTCGTTGATGCGGTAGGTTTCGATCAGTTCTTTTTTTCTTGCAGGTGTCAACATAATAAATTCCTCCTCAATACAGATCATGCCGATAACTGCAGCCAGCGTCGGAGATCGCATGGCAGCGTCATGGCTCGCCCTTGTGGGCACGTTGGTAGTATATCATAGTTTAGAAGCCGCAGCAACTAAAATCCATGAGCAGCGTCGCTTTTTTATCCTTTTCCATTTGCCGGATCAGCTGTTCTGCCGAGGAAAAACGGATTTCATCACGAATTTTTTCCATCAGCTTCACGGTGATGGTCTCACCATAAAGATTGCGGTCAAAGCCGAACAGATGGGCTTCCAACCGGATGTCCTCCGTGTCGAAGGTGGGATTGTTGCCCACATTGAGCATGGCTTTGTACCATGCGCCTTTGGCCTTGACAAGACCAGCATAGACACCATATTGGGGAATGGCAATCTTTGCATTCATAAGGCTGATATTAGCCGTGGGGAACCCCAGGGTACGGCCCCGTTTATCCCCATGGACGACGGTTCCATGGATTACGTAGGGCCGTCCCAACATGAAATTGGCTTTATGGATCTGTCCTTCCCCAATGGCCCGTCTGATCTGCGTACTGGAAATCACGCAGCCATCCAAGGTCAAAAGAGGACTGGTCAAGAGGGTGAGCTCATATTTTTCATGGACTTTGTTCAAAAAGTCCACATTCCCGGTACCGCCGGCGCCAAAGCTGAAATTGGTCCCAATCCCAACGGCCCGTACGCCCTTGTCTTCAAGGAGCGTGAGAAATCCGTCTGCGGAAAGATCGGCCAATTCCCGGGTGAAGGGAATGTTACAGAGAATATCAATTCCCATTTCCTCAAGAAGGGCAATCTTATCGGGATTGGAAAGAAGCCGGGGCGGTTCCTTTTCCGGCTTCAAAAAAGCCAAGGGATGATTGCTGAAGGTAAAGACCAAGGAAGAAAGTCCATGCTCCTTCGCATAGGCCCTGGTCGTATGGATGACCTTCTGATGCCCTCTATGGAGTCCGTCAAAGGTTCCCAGTGCCGCTGCCGAGGGCGGCAGCACCGCCTGATTCAGTTCATCCAATGTTGTTATGATTTGCATGGTACGCCATCACTCCGGAATGTAGATGATTTTATGGGGACACAGCCGTCCTTGTTTAGCACGGGCAAGGCCAATGACCTCATGACCGTTGCGCTCGATGACATAAAGTTGTCCTTCTTCAATGCCGCGAACCGTCGTGGCGACCCCTTGGGCAATGCGGCGGGCTTGGATGTCATTGACCTCACGATGCGGAAAATGACGCAGCACCACATCCAATGAAAGAGCGGTCCCATAGGGGTCCTGCTGGATTTCCTCCAAGGTATGGGCGTTTTCCAAGGTGAAGTCCCCCACTTTTGTGCGTAAAAGAAAACTCATGGTTCCTTCCATGGCAAGCTTTTTAGCAATATCCTCACACAGGGTCCGGATAAAGGTTCCCTTGGAACAAGTGACTTCAAAGAGCAGGGTCTTTTTCCGATAAGTCAAAAGGGATAGATCATGGATGGTAATGGGTCGAGGCTCCCGTTCCACTACAATCCCCTGTCGGGCTAGTTTATAGAGCTTTTTGCCGCCCACACTGATTGCCGAATACATGGGGGGAACCTGCATGCCCTCCCCAACAAAGGATTGGAGGGTTTCCTTGAGTTCAGCAAGATCAAGGTCCCGAACAGGACTTTCCGCAAGGACTTTTCCCTCCAAATCTCCCGTATCGGTACGAAAGCCAAAGGTCAGCTCCGCTCGGTAGGTCTTGCGGTCATGGGCCGCATATTCCAAAAAGCGCGTTGCCTGCCCAGTAAAGACAGGCAAGACACCGGCAGCCATGGGATCAAGGGGTCCCTGCATGACCGATTTTTTTCATTTGGAGGATCTTCCGCATGGCGCCGACAACATCGTGACTGGTCATCCCCGGTGGTTTCAGCACATTGAAGATGCCGTCCATGTCAGGCTCCTTGCAGGGCCTTCGAAAGGGCCTTGATCAATGATTCTTTGGCTTCGGGAAGAGGCGCTTTGATGGTACATCCCGCAGCTTTCACGTGCCCACCGCCGCCAAATGGAAAGGGCGATCTGACTGACATCGACCGAACGGGAACGCATGCTAACCCGCGTCTCATCTTCTTCCACAGCCTTGAAGACCACGGCCACTTCCACGCCTTCAATATAGCGGGGATAGTAGATGAAGCTGTCCGTAGAAATCTCCTTTTGATAAAGGTCATGATGGATTTCCAAGGTGCTGATCTTTCCACCTTCATAGAAGGTCAGCGTCGGCAGGACCTTGGCCAGCAGTTCGATGGTCTCCCTTGATTTCATCTCCAGGATATCGGAAATCTCGTCGGGATGGACGCCATAAGGCAGAAGCTCTGCGGCAGCCATCATGCACGCCGGCGTCGTATTTCCATACTTAAAGAAGCCGCAGTCCGTGACAATTGCCGTATAAAGACAGATGGCCATATTTTTATTGATGGGAACGTGATTTTCCTTAAAGAGCCAGTAAATGACCTCACCGGTTGCCGCTGCCTTTGGGTCAAGGAGCAGGTAGTCGGCGTAATGCGTATTAGAAATATGGTGATCGATGTTGAGGATGGGAGATGACAAGGCCGCTTCATTGGCCCCCATCCGGTCCTTGGAGCTAGCATCAACCACAACAGTAAGATCCGTGGGAATGGTCTCCCCTTCCGCCACCTGATGGTACCCATCCGCACCGGGCATGAATCGATAGGTCGGGGGAATGACATCATCCACAAGAAGGTGCACCGTCTTTCCCTTTTGACGGAGTGCTTCAGCAAGGGCAAGCCCGGATCCCGTCGTATCCCCATCAGGGCCGATATGGCTGACGATGGCAATGCGGGAAGCCGTCATAATGAGATTCCACGTTTCCTGATAGCCCACGTTTTTACTCATGATGGTCTTCTTTCTCTTTGATTTCCTTCAGGATAGACTCAATATGAGCCGAGTATTCCATGGACGTATCTTTATGGAAGCTTAAATGGGGCGCCATCCGAAGTTTGATGCGTTTGGCAATTTCCGTCCGGAAATATCCCAGGCAGCTCTGAAGGCCTTTCCAGGCCTCCTCCTGCTGTTTTTCAGAGCCATAAAGGCTCACATAGATCTTGGCATAGCTGAGTTCATTTGTGACTTCAACGCCCGTAATGGTAACAAATTTTACACGCGGGTCCTTGACTTCACGCAGCAGCATATTGCTCAATTCCTGTTTGATCAGGGCCTGAAGTTTTTCAGCCCGTAATTTTGACATAGTACTTCTCCTTAGTCAGCTGCGACTTCTTCCATGATGTAGACTTCGAGCTGGTCGCCTTCCTTGATATCGCGATAGTCGGCAAGGGTGAGACCGCATTCATAGCTGGCCGCAACTTCCTTGACATCATCTTTGAAGCGGCGCAGGGAATCAAGTTCACCTTCATGGACAATGATTCCGTCGCGGACAAGGCGAATCTTGGCGTTTCTCGTAATCTTCCCGTCCTTGACATAAGCACCGGCAATAAGGTTCTTGTTGATGGGAATAACCTTACGGATTTCAACATGGCCAATGATCTTTTCCCGGAACTTCGGTGCCAGCATCCCCTTGATAGCCGCTTCAACATCATTGAGGGCATCATAGATGACGCGGTAGGTCCGGATATCGACCTGTTCGGTCTCGGCAGCTTTGCGCGCATTGGCATCAGGACGAACGTTGAAGCCAATGATGAGGGCATTGGAAGCACTGGCGAGCATGACGTCCGATTCGTTGATCGTACCGACACCGGAGTGCACAATCACAACCTTGACTTCCGTGTTCTTGATATTCGTAAGGGCCTGTTCAAGGGCCTGGATGGTTCCTTGGACATCGGCTTTGACAACGATGTTCAGGTCCTTCATTTCCCCTTCCTGGATACGGCTAAAGATATCATCAAGGGAAACCTTGGCTTTCTTCTGCTCGTCCATCTTTTGCTTATCCAGCCGTTTTTCAGCAACAACGCGCGCCGTATGTTCATCCGTTGCATCAAGGAAGTCACCGGCTTCTGGCACATCGTTGAGGCCCAGGACCTCAACCGGCGTAGAAGGGCCGGCCTTCTTTACTTTTTCACCCCGGTCGTTGACCATGGCACGGACTTTGCCATAAGTTGTTCCAGCAAGGATGGAATCACCGATATGGAGCGTCCCGCGGTCAACAAGGACCGTTGCCACCGGTCCACGGCCCTTATCCAGTTTAGCTTCAATGATGGTACCATGGGCGGGCAGGTCGGGGTTTGCTTTCAATTCGAGCATATCGGCTTCCAAGAGAATCATTTCAAGGATATCGGAAATCCCCGTCTTCTGGCGGGCCGAAACAGGAACCATGATGGTATCGCCGCCCCAAGCTTCCGGAATGAGACCGTGTTCGGACAGCTGCTGCATGACAAAGTCAGGGTTGGCCCCTTCTTTATCGATTTTGTTGATGGCAACGATAACAGGCACATTGGCGGCCTTGGCATGGTTGATGGCTTCAGTGTCTGGGGCATACGCCGTCGTCCGCGGCAACAACAAGGACAGCAATATCCGTGACCTGAGCCCCTCTGGCACGCATGGCCGTAAAGGCTTCATGGCCCGGCGTATCCAAAAAGACAATGGGCCTGCCTTGGCAAATAACACGGTAGGCACCGATGTGCTGCGTAATCCCGCCAGCTTCACGGGCCGTCACATTGGTCTTACGGATAGCGTCAAGAAGGGACGTCTTTCCATGGTCAACGTGACCCATGACGGTAACAACAGGGGGACGGGGCTTGCGTTTGGCCGGATCATCTTCGACTTCCGGAAGTTCCGTCGGATCCTGTTCAGGAGGCGGTTCCTTGATTTCACAGTTGAAGTCCATACCTACGAGCTCGGCCGTTTCATGGTCAATTTCCTGATTGATGGTCACCATCTTCCCTAAGAGGAAGAGCTTCTTGATGACTTCATTGACATCGCGGCACAAAAGTTTGGCAAAGTCCTTGACACTGATGCTCTCGCCTACTTCAATGCTCGTCGGACGAACGACTTCAGCCTGCTTTTTCGGTGCGGCCTGGTTGTTGTTTTTGTGTTTATGGTTTTTCATCATATGATCTGCACTGCGTAAGGGGCGTGTATCGCGGCTTGCGTACGATCCCTTGATTTTTTCCTTTTTCTCCTTATGTCCGAAGTTCTGGTTTCTTTTTCCCATATCCTTTCCGGCATGGGGGCTGTTCATATTGAATCCGCTGTTTTGCGGACGGCCGCCGTTATTGCGGGGATTGTTCTGGCTGCGGCGGTTATTGCTGGTACCGCCGCGGTTATCCCGATTGTCATTATGACGGGGGCCATTCCCATTTGCTCTGCCATGGTTCTGCTGGCTGCCGCGGCTGCGATCATTATGGTCATTATGGGCAGTGCTTGCTCCATTATGCTGAGTGCGCTGACCATTTTGCTGATTCATGCGGCCGCTGTTTTGACGGTCCCGATTGTCAGGGCGACGGCTCTCCCCGCCATGACCGTTATGGTCGCCATGTTGGCTTCCCTGCTGATTGTGGCCTTCCTTGCGGCGATCTTCCCGCTGCTGGTCTTTCTGAGCAGGCTGCGCTGGATGAACAGGAGCAGCCTTGGGAGCAACTCGTTCCTTCGGCTGGCCAGAAGATTGCTGAGGCGCCTGAACCTTTTGCGGGGCTTTGGGTCCATTTCCCTTGCGGCCCATTTCCTTGAGGACCGTTTGCCGGACCCCTTCATCGACGGAGCTCAGGTTACTCTTGACAGCAATGTTGCGGCCCTTCAGGAAAGACACGATTTCCTTGCTGTCCACATTGATTTCTTTGGCGATCTCATATATTCTAAATTTTGTCATCCGCACACCTCCAGTAAAACGACTATATCATCATTTTCATAAAGTTCTTATCTAATAACACGACAGCAGCGCGAGGGGCCTTCCCAAGGGCTTGGCCAAGCCTTGCGGCTGTAAGACGTTTGGTAAAAAGGAACATGGGTCTCTTTGCAGAGAGCCACCACTTTTTTCGACCGTCCGGGGTGCTGCGTCCTCGGCAAGGACAGCATAGCAACCCATTCCCTTTTTCAGGGCTTCGCTGACGGCCATATCGCCAGATGCGGTCTTTCCTGCCTTTTGGGCAAGGCCCAAAGCAAAATAGAGCTGTTCATCGGTCTTCATGATTTTTTCAGTTCCTCTAACAAGGCATCCTTGCATTCCTTGGATACAGGTATGTCAAAAGCCCGTTCCAAGCTCTTTGAAGCAAAGGCTTTTTGGATGCAGCTGGGATCATCACAGACATAGGCACCGCGGCCCGCCTTTTTTTCCGGTCCGGTCAAGGACAATGTCCCCATCCGGTGTCCGAACGATGCGAATCAGATCCTTCTTGTCCTTTTTGGTGCCGCAGCCAATACAGCTCCGCTGCGGGATCTTCTTGACCTTCATGCTTCATCCCCGTTTTCTTCACCAGCTGCGGCTTCCGCACTTTCACGAGCCTGGGTCTCACTCTTGATGTCGATTTTCCAGCCAGTGAGTTTAGCTGCAAGCCGAGCATTCTGGCCTTCCTTGCCAATAGCAAGGGAAAGCTGGAAGTCAGGCACGACGACACGGCAAATCTTGTGTTCGGCATCGGCTGCTGCCGATACGACCTTCGATGGGGAAAGGGCGCTGGCGACATATTCTTCCGGATTGTCACTGTATTTGACAATGTCAATCTTTTCGCCGCCCAATTCATCAACAACGGTCTGGACACGCATTCCCTTAGGACCGACGCAGGCACCAACAGGGTCAACACTGGGATTGGTGCTGTGGACCGCAATCTTGCTGCGCATCCCCGGTTCACGGGCAACGCTGTCAATGATGACAGTTCCATCCTGGATTTCCGCCACTTCCAATTCAAAAAGACGTTTCAAAAGACCAGGATGGGTCCGTGACAGGATAATTTGCGGCCCCTTGGTCGTCTTTTTGACTTCGACCACATAACATTTGATCCGCTGATGGTATTCATAGGTTTCCCCCGGAATCTGTTCGTTGGGAAGGAGCGTTCCCTCGGCCGTGCCCAGATCGACAAAGATGTTGCGGCCCTCGATGCGCTGGATAGTTCCGGTAACAATATCGTTTTCCCGATCGGAATACTTTTCGTAGACCATCCCTCGCTCTGCTTCGCGGATGCGTTGGACAATGACTTGTTTGGCATTTTGGGCAGCAATGCGGCCAAAGTTCTTGGGCGTCACTTCTTCTTCCACAACGTCCCCCGCCTGATAGCGCGGGTTCAGCTTGAACGCTTCGTCAAGGCTGATTTCGGTCAGGGGATTTTCCACTTCCGTTACGATATTTTTCTGCGCATAGACGTGGATTTCCCCATTTTCCTTGTTCATGGAAACCCTGACATTCTGAGTGGAGCCGAAATTCTTCTTATAGGCTGTGATGAGCGCCTCTTCCACCGCACTGTACAGTACGTCCGGAGAAATATGCTTCTCCTTGGCCAGCTGCGCAATGGCTCTTACAAAATCCGCATTCACTTGTAAAATCCTCCCTTAAAAATCCAAATGTGGTCTGACAGATGAAATAAGCGACCGCTCCAGGGTCACTTTCTGTTTCTTGAAGTTTTTCACGACCAAATGGGCTTCATCGTGGCTGACGAGTTCATAGGTCTGCACCTTCTTGCCTTCAAACGGGGCATAAAAGGATACATCAATCTTTTTTCCATAGTGATCGACGTAATCACTGTCCTTTTTAAGCGGTCTGTCAATCCCGGGGGAAGAGACTTCCAGATAGTACTGTTCCTTGATGACGTCTTTTTCATCCAATACTTTTTCAAGGTCACCGCTTACAGCCGTGCAGTCATCGATATCGATACCCCCTTCTTTATCGATGTAGACCCGGAGATACCAGTCCCGTTCCCGGACATATTCCACATCGACAAGTTCTACGCCGCACGCTTCACAAATGGGAAGGGCGAGCTCGCTGACCGGTTCCACGATTTTCTTTTTGTCCATTTGGCACCTGCTTCTTTTTCATTCATGATTCCGGAGAGCACCGGATATTGGAGCAAAACATCGGTCCGCACCTTGCTGCCCCCTCCCCACTTCCAGGGAGAAGGAAAATCGACTGGGAGCATGCTCCTTTTGCTCCTTGTAAACGAAAGAGCGGGTATAAATACCCACTCTCCAAGGTTTGCCTCAGTTTTCTATCGTTCATTATAACACGTACGCCAAGGAAAGGCAAGGAACTGTGCGCTCTCTTCGGCTTCCCGCCTTATTGGTTGAGCAGATACGCGTTTAAGGCCTGGGATAACTCCATCCCCAGCGTATGAGGAGATAAGGGCGTCCAAGCGCTGTCACGGACGGTGGACTCGCTGATCATGGTGCCCTGCCGGCGGCTGTAATCCGCGCGGTACAGGTCCATATAGGTCTTGAGTCTCACATCGTAACGGGAATAAAGAAAGGTCGTGTTGCCTCCCCGGCGGACCCATTTGTTCCAGACCGTCAGTATGCCCGTCTCTTTATCATAGCTTAGGGAACGGGAATCAAAATAGACTTCATAGTGGGAGTTCATGGCAGCCAGTTCCCAGGCAGCCTCCTTGTCACTCGGCACGGTGGGAAGAGATTCTTCCTCAAGGGTTGAAAGCTTGTTTCCTTTTTGGGAGGATGTTGCCGCTTCTTCCGTAGATTCCTGCCTCATTTTATTTTTTTCTTCCGCCCGTCTCAAATACTTTTTCCAGGAAGGCTCTTCCTGTTCCGCCACAGATTTTGCTTTGGCCTTTTCCGCGATAGGATCCGCCATTTTTTGGGGCACATCCATTTTCTTTGCTGGGACGGCTGCCATTTCTTTTCTCCCCGCCACGGATTGGGCCGATGTTTCAGGCTGCACGGTCTTTTTAGGTGCAGCCTCTTCTCCGGTTGAAGTTCCAAGGGCTTCTCCAGTCAGGCCTTTTCCCGCAAGCGCTTCTCGTGCCGCTTTGCCGCGGCTCGTATAGCGTTTCCACAGAGGCTCGTTGGAAAGGACTTCTTCTGCTTTTTGACGGGCAAGAGCCGCTTCTTTATCTTTTTCTTCCTTAGCAGCCGCTTCCTCGGCAGCTCTTTGTTTGGCCCTGGTTGTATATTTCCGCCACTGGGCACTTTCCGCGGCGCTTACCGCTGCCGAAAAGGGCATGGCTGCAATCGCGCCGAGGACCAGGACGGTGATGATTTGCTTTTTCATGGCTAAATTTCCTTTCCCCCAAAAACTTATTTTAACCTTTTTATTTTACCATATTTTAAGCGCTCCGTCAGGCCAATTTATCCTCAAGGCAGCATAAGGAAAAGCGCGGCGCTTTCCTTTCCTCCAGCTATTTTGTAACGGTTACGGCGTGCATCTTTCGTCCATTTTTGTCATAACAGATAAACTCCAAGGCCTCATTTGAAGCCCGAAGAAGCAGATAATTCCTATCCTCCGGTTGGGGTGCCACCATCTTGTCAAGGGCATGCTGCTTCCATAGCCCCGGGTACTGCACATCACCGGCAACCCCGGTCAAAAGGTAAAGGGGCCCTGTTTCATCACGGCGGAACCCCTTGATATGCCCGCGGTCCCGGAAGGTATGGAGATGGGCCGTAAGCACGGCATCCACTTGAGCCTCGTCAAAAATGGGCATAAAAAAGCGTCCTGTATCAGAAAAACCTTCCTCCCGCGGGGTCGGTCTTGAGGCAAATCCATACTGCAGCACATCACGGTGCATAAGAACGACTTTCCATTTCTTTTTTGTTCCTGCCAGATCACGCCGCAGCCATTCCGCCTCATCCTTAAGAAGATTCGGTTCCCACGCCTTGAGTTCACTGTCCTGGGTATTGAGGACCGTAAAATGGACCTCCCCGACATCAAAGGAATAAAATTCCCCGGCATAGCGGGCATCGCCTGCAGGCAGCTGAAAAAGCTGGAGATAAGCCAGAGGTCGGCGCACTTTCCAATCAAGGGTATAGGTCTCATGATTGCCGAGGAGGGGAGCCACGGGGATCCGTTCAATCACGCCTTGAAGGGCATCAAACCAGGCATCCCACTGGTAGGCATGCTCCCCGTTATCCACAAGGTCCCCCATATTCACAAAAAAGGACACGTCAGGATGGTCTTTAAAGGCCTTTTGAGCAAGGGCCTTCCAGCCGCTGTAATCAGCGGACTGGGAATCGGGAAAGATAAGCGCCGAAAAAGAGCCCTGTGCCGGCGTTTCAAGGGGCATCCAGGGGCTGCGTTTCCGGTCGTTGCCAACGCGGTATTCATAGCTTGTACCGGGCGTGAGGCCAGTCACCATGGCCGTATGGAGATGGCGCGTGACTCCGTTATCAGTAAAGACGGAAGACGTGGCCGGGACAACTTGGCTTGCCTTCTCCCCTTTTTTCCGGATTTCGGCAAGCGCTCTATTGTCTTCATCCTGGGACTGCCACATCAAGGTCCGACTCGTGGAAGGATCTTGGGTCATGATCTGCCGGATTTCATAAGCATCAGCACGGCTTGTCAGATCATAGCGATGGAGAAGGGAACGAATCTTATTTTCGACTTGGAAGCGAGGTTCTGCCAGCTGAGGCAATGTGAAGCATATCACCAAGGCAGCTATGAGAAACATGACGGCCGTCAGTACGTATTTTCTTCTTTTCATGGGGAAAAACCTTGTCCTTTCGTTTTACTGGCTCCTATCATACTGTAAAATCAGGCGGAAGAAAACTATTTCTTATGCATGACGGTCCATACCTCATAAGCATAAAAAAGAAAGGGCCCACCGAAGCGGTACCCTTTCGATATATGGATATATGGATTAAGCTTTTGCATTGCGGGCTCTTTGACGGGCGCGTTCCAAACGGGAAAGGATCTTCTTTCTCATCCTAATGCTCTTAGGCGTCACTTCCACCGTTTCATCTTCGTTGATATGTTCCAAAGCGCCTTCCAAAGAGAAGGTTTGCGGCGGAATGAGCCGGACGGCATCATCACTGCCAGCGGCACGCATGTTGGAAACATGCTTCTTCTTGCAGGGATTGACATCCATATCATCCTCACGGCTGTTTTCCCCAACAATCTGGCCTTCATAGACCTGTTCACCCGGATTGATATACATAGTGCCGCGAGCCTGGCACTTATCAATGCCATAAGCGGTCGTTTCACCAGCTTCAAAAGCAACAAGGCTGCCGCGCGTACGGCCGGGGATATCCCCCTTATAAGGCACCCCAACCGGCAAAGACGTGATTCATGATGCCAGTTGCCTTTGGTATCGGTGAGGAACTGGCTGCGGAAGCCAATGAGGCCGCGGGCCGGAATGATGAATTCCATGCGCAGATACCCGGACATTTCCGTCATGTTCTGGAGTTCGGCCTTACGAATGCCCAGACCTTCCATGACAGGACCCATGAAGTCCTGCGGGACGTCAATGGTCAGAGCTTCCATTGGTTCCAGGAGCTTGCCGTTTTCGTCGCGGCGCATGATAACACTCGGTTTACCAACCTGCAGTTCAAACCCTTCACGGCGCATGGCTTCGATCAGGACGGACAGATGGAGTTCACCACGGCCGGAAACCTTGAAGGTATCTGGGGAATCCGTATCCTCAACACGCATGGACACGTTTGTTTCCACTTCTTTATACAGGCGTTCACGAATATGGCGGCTTGTGATGAAATCCCCTTCCTGACCGGCAAAAGGACTGTCGTTGACCGAAAAGGTCATGGACAGGGTCGGTTCGTCAACTTTGATGCCAGCGAGCTGTTCCGGATTTTCCGAATCAGCAATGGTATCGCCGATTTCAACATCCTGCAGCCCTATGAGAGCAATGATTCCCGGCTTTGGCTTCCTGGGTCTCGACCCGTTTCAGGCCTTCATAGGTATACCAGACGGCCTAATTTTTTGCATTGGCTCCGCTGACGTCGTGCATAAGATCAGATCATCTGGCCATTCTTGATTGGTCCCGCGGACAATACGGCCGACAACGATG
>ENA-OQBV01001055-OQBV01001055.1-human-gut-metagenome-genome-assembly--contig:-NODE-1055-length-14554-cov-1.548278_pt1 | contig 14554 bp, 27 predicted proteins | sample MGYA00242750_ERZ504559 | MGnify/ENA primary metagenome ERZ504559 (study PRJEB26092, sample SAMD00036230) | human gut metagenome | host: Homo sapiens | study: EMG produced TPA metagenomics assembly of...
CATATTCTAAATTAAAAAAAAATGTTTTGTATAGATGTCGTAACTTTATCTTAAAATTGAGAGGCTGATCACAAAATATGAAATATTACTTCAATAATTATTTATAAATGGTGTTTGTTTTTTATATAATGAAGGAAAAGAAAACACAAAGCTAAACCAGGTGTTACTGTTTAATATGGGAGTTTATATGTCGAAATTATCACATAATGAAGTCTTAGATAAAATCAAATTTGGTCTTATTGCTTCTTGTCAGCCTGTTGATGACGGCCCGATGGATAAACCAGAAATTGTGGCGGCCATGGCGCAGGCTTCTGTTGTTGGTGGCGCAGCGGGCTTGCGTATTGAGGGGGTAGAAAATCTTAAAGCTACACGTCCGACTGTGAATGTGCCGATTATTGGTATTGTGAAACGTGATTTACCTGACAGCCCTGTAAGAATTACGCCATTTTTACATGATATTGAAGATTTAGCGAAAGCCGGTGCAGATATTATCGCCGTGGATGGGACGAATCGTCCTAGACCGGTAGACATTGAAAGTGCGGTCAAAAAAATCCACGAATTAGGCTGTTTAGCTATGGCGGATTGTTCGAATTTAGAAGAAGGCTTGAACTGCCAAAAACTAGGGTTTGATATTGTGGGCAGTACGATGTCTGGCTACACAGGTGGCACGGTGCCGGAAGAACCTGATTATCAATTAGTTAAAGATTTGAAAGCGGCAGGCTGCCGAGTCATGGCGGAAGGACGTTATAACACCCCCTGAGTTGGCGAAAACTGCCATTGAAATTGGTGCTTATTGTGTGACCGTAGGTTCTGCATTAACTCGCTTAGAGCATATCGTAAGTTGGTTTACCGAAGCCATTCATTCAGCGAAAAAATAAAGGAAGAAGATATGTCATTAACAGTGGATAGTGGTCAGACATTACAGCGTTGTTTGGCATTAGATATTGGTGGCACAAAAATCGCTTCTGCTATAGTAAAAAATGGTGAGATTCAACAGCGAAAACAGATTTCCACGCCACAAGATGATGCCGCACAAGTGATGCATCAAACCCTTGCTCAGTTGTTAAAAGAATATGAAGGACAGTTTGATTATGTCGCCGTTGCTTCAACAGGCATTATTAACCAAGGCATTCTGACTGCACTTAACCCTAAAAATTTTGGGTGGATTAGCTCAATTCCCATTAAAAGACAGTATTGCACAGCATACCGATAAACCGATTGGTTTACTTAATGACGTGCAAGCTGCAGCCTATGCTGAGTATCAATTACAAAACCCTAATGATGTTCAAAACTTTACCTTTATTACAGTTTCAACAGGCGTAGGGGGCGGTTTAATTCTAAATCATCGTTTACTTACTGAGCCAAACGGTATTGCAGGGCATATTGGTCATACTTTGGCTGATCCTAATGGCCCTGTTTGTGGCTGTGGTCGCCGCGGCTGTGTTGAAGCCATTGCATCAGGTCGCGCCATTGAAGCTGCCTCTTCTCAATGGGATGATCCTTGTGATCCAAAGAAGTCTTTGTGCGTTTCCGTCAAAATGATGAAAAAGCGACCGCACTTGTGACTCGTTCAGCACAAGCCATTGCGAACTTAATTGCAGATTTGAAGATTGGATTAGATATGCAGAAAGTCGTAGTTGGCGGTAGCATAGGGTTGGCAGAAGGGTATTTACCGTTGGTTCAATCCTTATTAAGTGAGCTTCCTGCTGTTTATCATTGTGAATTAGAAAGTGCTAAATTCGGGCAAGATGCAGGCTTGATTGGTGCTGCATACTGGGTAAAAGATTGCTTATTACAAGCAAAAAATACGGGAGTGGTTTATGGCTAAAAATGGCAATATTTTAAATACCATCAGCTCGTTATATCGCAGTTTAACGAAAACTGAAAAGAAAATTGCGGATGCGATTTTATTGAATCCCGATCTTGCGGTGCAAGCGCCTTTAGCTGAAATTTGCCGCCCATTTAGAAGTGGGGGGAAGTGACCTTTGTGCGTTTTTGTCGCACTCTCGGCTTTAAAGGCTTCAGTGATTTTAAATTGGAATTATCCATCGAGCTTGCGACGAAAGATGGCAAAGATAATACCGTATTAGATTCAGATATTACCGATTCTGACAACTCATTGAATATTGCGCATAAGCTGAAATCTGCCATCAATAACGTGATGGATGAAACCATTAATTTATTAGATTTTGAGCAGTTGGAAGAAGCAGTGAAAGCTATTCAGCAAGCCAATCGTGTCTTTTTATTTGGTGTAGGTACATCGGGTATTACTGCGGAAGATGCCAAAAATAAACTCATGCGTATCGGTGTGCAAGTGGATGCGACAGGTAACAACCATTTTATGTATATGCAGGCATCTTTATTGACGAAAAAAGATGTGGCAATTGGTTTGAGTCATTCTGGTTATTCTCAAGAAACCACTCATACCATGAAAATCGCCAAAGAAAATGGCGCCAAAACTATTGCAATTACACACAGTTTGCGTTCACCCATTACAGAATATGCCGATCTTGTTTTAGTGAATGGGAATAAACAAGGCAAGCTACAAGGCGACTCTATTGGCACGAAGATTGCCCAATTATTCGTATTAGATTTGATTTACGCTTTATTAGTACAGGCATCACAGGAAAGTGCAGTCAAAATAAAGCAAAAAACATTAAATGTCATTTTAGAACAACGTATCAAATAGGAGAGAAAAATGCGTAACTTAAAAGGTATTTTTAGTGCGTTATTAGTATCATTCAATGAAGATGGCTCTATCAATGAAAAAGGTTTGCGTGAAATCATTCGCTATAACATTGATAAGATGAAAATTGATGGTTTATATGTAGGCGGTTCAACAGGTGAAAACTTCATGCTTTCTACGGAAGAGAAAAAACAAATTTTCCGTATCGCGAAAGATGAAGCAAAAGACCAAGTCGCGCTAATCGCACAAGTGGGTAGTGTGAACTTACATGAAGCAGTGGAATTAGGTAAATATGCAACCGAATTAGGCTATGACAGTCTTTCTGCAGTAACCCCGTTCTACTATAAATTCAGCTTCCCTGAAATCAAACATTACTATGACACTATCATTGCTGAAACAGGCAATAACATGATCGTGTACTCAATTCCGTTCTTAACAGGCGTGAATATGGGGATTGAGCAATTCGGCGAACTTTATAAAAACCCGAAAGTGCTAGGTGTGAAATTTACCGCTGGGGATTTCTATCTATTAGAACGCTTGAAAAAAGCTTATCCAAACCACCTCATTTGGGCTGGTTTTGATGAAATGATGGTACCGGCAGTATCTCTTGGTGTAGATGGTGCGATCGGTAGTACATTCAACGTAAATGGTGTGCGTGCAAGACAAATCTTTGAATTAACCAAACAAGGTAAATTGGCTGATGCGCTTCAAGTTCAACACGTGACCAATGACCTTATCGAAGGCATTTTAGCGAATGGCTTATATCTCACTATCAAAGAGCTATTGAAACTAGAGGGTGTGGACGCAGGTTATTGCCGTGAGCCAATGACAGCGAAAGCAACACCAGAGCAATTAGCGAAAGCGAAAGAGTTAAAAGCAAAATATTTATAAATTAATGGAAAAGTGACCGCACTTACGTCTTTACTCTCTCAATAGCAGGGAGGAAAGAATGTCGGTGTGGTACTGATAAGGAAGGTTATTATGCGTCTCATTCCTCTGAATAATGAACAACAAGTCAGCCGTTGGGCGGCGCGTCATATTGCTGATCGAATTAATCATTTTAAACCTACCGCAGAACGTCCTTTTGTATTAGGTTTACCAACAGGTGGTACGCCACTTAAGACCTATCAAGAATTGATTAAATTAAATCAAGCGGGAGAGTGAGTTTTAAACATGTAGTGAGCTTTAATATGGATGAATATGTGGGTTTGCCAAAAAGAGCATCCAGAAAGCTATCACAGTTTATGCTAATAATTTCTTCAACCATATTGATTATTCAACCGAAAAATATCAATATTTTGAATGGTAACACTGATGACCATGATGAAGAGTGTCGTCGTTATGAAGAAAAAATTAAATCTTACGGTAAAATTCATTTATTTATGGGCGGCGTAGGTGTTGATGGCCATATTGCTTTTAATGAGCCCGCGTCTTCTTTAAGTTCGCGCACCCGTATTAAAACCTTAACACCTGATACCATTATCGCGAATTCTCGTTTCTTTAATAACGATGTAAATCAAGTACCAAAATATGCTTTAACAATCGGTGTGGGTACATTACTTGATGCTGAAGAAGTGATGATTTTAGCAACTGGCCATAATAAAGCCTTAGCCGTGCAAGCTGCGGTAGAAGGTGGAATTAATCACCTTTGGACGGTCAGTGCCTTACAGCTTCATCGCCATTTTGTTTTAGTCTGTGATGAGCCGGCTCTGCAAGAATTAAAAGTGAAAACAGTGAAATATTTTACTGAATTGGAAGGTCGTGCGATTCATAGTGTGTTATAAGTGCGGTTAATTTTAATTGGATTTTAGGAAGGTATGATGAAGTATGCATTAATTAACAGCGTAATTTACACTAAAAATGAAGTGTTAAGAGATTACGCAGTGGTTATTGAAGGGGAATATATTCAATCCGTTATTCCACAAAGCGAATTAGAAAGTGGGATTAAAACCATTGATTTAAAAGGGCATAATCTTACAGCAGGCTTTATTGATTTGCAATTAAATGGACTGTGGTGGCGTGATGTTTAACGATCAAACAAGCGTAGAAACATTAGAAATCATGCAAGCCACGAACTTGAAATCAGGACTGCACCAGTTTCTTACCAACGTTTATTACTGCACCGGATGAAGATATCAAATACGCAATAAATATCATGCGTGAGTATTTGAATAATGCATAAAAATCAAAGCGCTTGGCTTACACATCGAAGGCCCTTATTTAATGTCTTGAGAAAAAAAGGCGTGCTCGCCCGGAAATATATCCGTGAAGCGACGCCAGAGATGAAAAGATTTCTTATGTGATAATGCGGATGTTATTACCAAGCTTACCATTGCCGCTGAAAATCCAACGGTGCAATATATTCCGGATTTTGTAAAAGCAGGCATTATTGTGTCTATTGGGCACTCTAATGCGACTTATGAAGTAGCGAAAGCCGCTTTTCATAAAGGTGCGACTTTTGCGACTCACTTACACAATGCCATGTCGCCAATCAGTTCAGGACGTGCAATGGGCGTAGTTGGTGCGGTATTAGACTCCGATGTTTACACGGGCATTATTGTAGATGGCGTGCATGTGAATTTTGGTAACGTTCGTTTAGATAAAAAAGCGAAAGGCGACAAACTTTGTATTGTGACCGATTCTATTGCTGCTGCAGGTGCACCACCTGAATTGGAAACCTTCACTTTTGTAGGAAAACCGATTTATGTGAAAGACGGTCGTTGCTACGACGCAAATGGTACGATTGCAGGCGCATCAATTACCATGATGGAATCCATCAAGAATGCCGTGGAATATGTGGAAATTCCATTAGCAGAAGCAATTCGTATGAGTAATCTTTACCCAGCAAGAGCGATTGACGTAGATGATCGTTTAGGCTCTGTTGAAGCTGGTAAGGTAGCAAACTTAGCGGTATTTACAAAAGATTATGACGTGATTGGTACTGTGCTGAACGGCGAATGGAAACCAAACTAAAGTGCGGTCAAAAATAGTATGTTTTAAACGTAATCCGAATCTTTAAAACAGATCGGATTATTTTTTATGACTGTAGTTCGGCGATCTTACCGGTATCTACTTGGAACAATTTTCCTTTTCCCACTTGCATTTCTTTGAGTTGGCCTTGAGTAATAGCGGTTACGAAAACTTGAGAACCACTTTGTTGCAAGCGTTCCGCAAGCAGGCGCGTTTATGTTGATCCAACTCTGAGGCAAAGTTCATCAATTAAAAAGATACAATGACGTTGTTTTTGAATCATTAAATGTTCACCTTGCGCTAAACGTAGTGCACACATCAATAATTTTAATTGACCGCGAGAGAGTACATCTTCTTACGGGGAGTCCATAGGCTTTAAAACGGAAGTCCGCTTTTTGCGGACCAGAAACCGTATAGCCAATGGCTTTATCTCGCTCAAAGTTTTGAGCCAGTAATTCGCTATATTCTGTCTCTTTATCCCAGCCTTGATGAAAGCTAACCGTAATCTCTAATTCAGGTAAAAATAACTGGCAGGTTTTTTTCGATCTCAGGACGTAAAGCCTCTGCGTACTCAGCTCGCCAATCACTCACTTGGTGGGCTAATTTGGCTAATTCAATATCCCAAATTTTAATTGCTGAATAAGGCTGGTTTTGACTAAGCGCAGCATTCCGTTGTTTTAATAAGCGGTTTAATGCAATCCAAGAGGAATGGAAACTGTTATGGTGGTGGAATAAGCCCCAATCTAAAAATGCACGTCGAAAACTCGGTCCGCCATTTAATAGAGTAAGTCCTTCAGGTGTAATTAATTGCATGGGTAAAAGGTGAGCGAGATCGGCAATTTTATTGCCATCTTCACCGTTTATTTTCGCGATGGTATTACCTTGACGAAGTTTTTGTAAGCCAACAGACCATTGATGTTGGCTTTCTTGAATTTGGCCAAAAAGCGTGAAATGAGGTTCGTCGTAAGAAATGATGCGATTTGCGACCGCACTTTTAAAAGAGCGACCATGCCCGAGATAAAAAAATGGCTTCTAATAAGCTCGTTTTTCCGCTGCCATTATTGCCGACTAGAAAGTTAAAGCCGTGATCAAATTCAAGATCCACGGCATTTAAATTTCTAAATTTTTCAACAATTAAGCGGGAAATGGCCATTATTCTTAGAGGCGCATTGGCATAATGACGTATTCTGCGCTTGCATCTTCGCTGTTTTCAATTAAGCAGCTTGATGACGCATCAGTGAGGCGAATGCGTACTTGTTGGCATTTTAAGGCGTTCAATACATCCAAAATGTAAGTCACATTAAAGCCCACTTCCATTTCTTCACCTTGATAATTCACATCCACGATTTCTTCTGCCACTTCGTGTTCTGGGTTAGAAGCAGTAATTTTAAGTTGGTTTCACTTAAGTTTAAACGCACACTGCGCACACGCTCATTAGAAAGGATAGATGCACGTACAAAAGCTTGTTTTTAAAGTTTCCCAGTTACCTTCTACGATACGCGTTGCATTACGTGGTAATACACGACGGTAATCAGGGAAGCGACCATCAATGAGTTTTGAGGTAAACACAATGTGGTTTAAGTGAATGCGAAGATTATTCGTGCCGATTTGCAAACGAGCAAGTTCATCACTGCTTTCTAATAGGCGATTCAGTTCTAATACACCTTTACGAGGGAGAATAACTGAATGGGTTTGCAGATCTTGATCTAATTCGATCGTACAAACGGCAAGACGGTGACCGTCAGTTGCAACAGTACGTAATAAATTACCTTCCGTTTCAAATTTCATGCCATTTAAGAAATAACGAGCATCCTGGTTTGCCATTGAAAATTGGGTTGCCTCAATTAAGCGACGTAAGGTGCTTTGCGGTAAGGCAAAATCCACTTCAGATTGCCAATCTGTCAGATTTGGATATTCTTCAGCGGGCAGAGTAGTGAGATTAAATTTACTGCGACCTGATTCTACAATGGCGCGATCTTCTTCAAAGGTAACTGTAATTTCAAATTTCATCTGATAATGTACGGCAAATATCTAAGAATTTTTTAGCCGGAATAGTGAAAGCACCATCTGCCGTTGAAGAAGAAAGTTGAGTATAGCTAGAAAGCTCAACCTCAAGGTCTGTACCTGTAATCGTTAAACGGTTACCTTCAATTTGTAATAACACGTTATTTAATACGGGAATATTCGGACGATTGCTTAATACGCCACAAACTTGCTGTAAGGGTTTTAATAGATTTTCTCTTGAAATGCTAAATTGCATCATTGGCTCCTTATGCAGATAATGTGCGAATTAAATTCGCCCAATCTTCTTGAATACTGCTGTCTTTTTCACGGAATTTTGGCACTTCACGACAAGCATTTAAGACTGTCGTATGGTCGCGTTCAAAGGCACGGCCAATTTCCGGTAAACTTTTATTGGTTAATTCTTTTGCTAATGCCATCGCAACTTGGCGTGGGCGGGTGACTGATCTCGCTCTGCTTTTTTGATTTTAAATCCGCCACTTTAATTCGATAGTATTCTGCCACGACTTTTTGAATGTTTTCAATGGTAACCAAACGTTCTTGTAAGGCAAGAATATCTTTTAATGTGTCACGGACAAAATCAATATCAATGTGACCACCTTTGAAGTCTTGCATCGCTTTCACACGGTTTAACGCACCTTCTAATTCACGAACATTGGTGCGTAAGCGTTGGGCAATAAAGAATGCCACCTCTTCTGGTAGCTCCATATTATGTTCTTCTGCTTTTTTCAGCAAAATCGCAACACGAGTTTCTAAATCAGGTGGCTCAATCGCAGTGGTTAAGCCCCAACCGAAACGAGATTTTAGGCGTTCTTCAATTTTCTCAATTTCTTTTGGATAGCGGTCAGAAGTCAAAAATGATTTGACGACCAGTTTCAAATAAGTTATTGAAAATATGGAAAAATTCTTCTTGTGTTTTTTCTTTCTCCGCAAAGAATTGAATATCATCCACTAATAATGCATCAAGAGAACGATAGAATTTTTTGAATTGATCCATCTTATTATCACGCATCGCTTTTACCATGTGCTGCATAAAATTATTGGCATGGATATAAAGCACGCGAGCATTCGGTTTATTCGCTAAAATGCCATTACCGATTGCGTGTAATAAGTGAGTTTTACTAAACCTGTCCCCCCATATAAAAAGAATGGGGTTTTGCGGTTGGTTCACCAGGTGCGAGAGCGAGTTTTTGACCGACAGCACGAGCGAGTTGGTTTGATTTACCTTCAACAAAGTTTTCAAATAAATGTTTATGGTTTAGATGAGATTCAAATTTAGTGGGAACATCAGATTCTTGCTGAAAACTCACCGCACTTTCTTGATGGTTAGCTGTTTGAGTTGAGGACGGTTCAACAGCTTTTTGGAGCTGGTTTTACCCCTTCTTTTTACGATAATTTGTAAATTTGGATTTTTCGCAAGGGCTTGGCAAATTTGATGAATTTGGGCCAAGTAATGATTTTCTACCCAGCTTTTCACAAACATATTTGACGCATATAACACCACTTGATCTTGCGAGATGACATCCGCTTGTAATGGACGTAACCACGTGCTGAGATCCATAGGGGAAACCTGATCTTGTAGTTGTGATAAGCAATCTTGCCATAGGGTAGAAAGGCTCACGATAAATTATCCTTATGTTATATGCGTATAAAATAAAAGCCGCAAAAGTGCGGTTAAAAATCGAAGAGAATTTTACAATAATTTAGGCAAAAGATCTTCTGTTGGTCGTCAAAAAAAGACAAAAAGGTTGCTTGAGATTTTGTCCAAAATCCGTATAATCCCCACGATTTTAGAAGAAACGGAAGATTATTTCGGAATTTTCTCTTTTCTTATTTGACGAAAGCCCAATTTATGATTAAAATTGCGGTCTATTTTTTATAACCCTTGTTGTGTTTTGAATATCAAAACAGTAAACCATTTTGATTTAGGTAGATTACAATGAAACGTACATTTCAACCTTCTGTATTAAAACGTAGCCGTACTCACGGTTTCCGTGCTCGTATGGCAACTAAAAACGGCCGTCAAGTTTTAGCTCGTCGTCGTGCTAAAGGTCGTAAGAGTTTATCTGCATAATCACCGTTTTTAGTGATTAAGCTAAACTTCTCTCGGGAGTTACGATTGCTAACTCCCACTCAATTCCAAAAATGTCTTCGAACAACCGTTTCGAGCAAGCACCCCTGAAATTACCATTCTCGCACGCAAAAATAATCTTGAGCATCCACGCTTAGGTTTAACTGTGGCTAAAAAATATCTTAAACGAGCACATGATCGTAATCGTATTAAACGTTTAGTTCGTGAAAGTTTTCGTTTATCTCAACATAATTTGCCTTCTTGTGACTTTGTCTTTGTGGCGAAACGTGGCATTGGTCAGCTTGATAATCAAACGTTTTTACAAACTTTGGATAAATTATGGGCACGTCACATTCGTTTGGCACAAAAATCCTCATCGCTTTAATTAAGTTTTATCAAGTAGCGATTAGCCCTTTAATCGGGCCGCGTTGTCGTTTTGTGCCAACCTGTTCTTGTTATGGTATTGAGGCGTTAAAAACACATGGATTGTTAAAAGGTAGTTGGCTTACGCTAAAACGTGTATTAAAATGTCACCCCTTAAGCGCCGGTGGATTCGATCCTGTTCCGCCGAAAAAGATTAATAATAACGATGAGAAAAAATAATGGACTCAAGACGTAGCCTATTAGTGCTTGCACTACTCTTTATTTCTTTCCTTGTTTATCAGCAATGGCAACTTGATAAAAATCCACCTGTTCAACAACAGACCACGGAACAAACAACAGCCGCCTCTTCTGATGTCCCGGCAAGTTCTTCTTCATCTGCCGAAGTAGTGGCAGACTCACAAACAAAAGGTCAAATTATCACATTAGAAAATGATGTACTCCGTTTGAAAGTGGATACATTAGGTGGTGATGTAATCAGTTCTGAACTATTAAAATATGATGCAGAATTAGGTTCAAAAGAACCTTTCGTTTTGTTAAAAGATACAAACGAGCATGTTTACATTGCACAAAGCGGTTTAATTGGTAAAAACGGGATCGATACAAAAGCAGGTCGCGCGCAATATCAAGTTACTGGCGACAATTTCAAATTAGCAGAAGGTCAAAATGAACTTTCAGTGCCATTAACATTTGAAAAAGATGGTGTGACTTATCGTAAAATCTTTGTGTTAAAACGTGATAGTTACGATGTAGGTGTTAACTTTGAAATTGTGAACCAAAGTGGTAGTGCAATTGAAGTTGAACCTTACGGCCAATTAAAACACACATTAGTTGAAAGCAGCGGTAACGTGGCAATGCCTACTTATACCGGTGGTGCGTATTCTTCATTCAGAAACCAATTACAAAAAATACAGCTTCAGCGATATGAAAGATAAAAATCTTTCTATCGATACCAAAGCAGGTTGGGTTGCTATTTTACAACACTATTTCGTATCAGCTTGGATCCCAAATCAAGATGTAAATAACCAACTTTATAGTATTACAGACAGCAAAAATAACGTTGCGTCTATTGGTTATCGTGGTCCAGTGGTATCTGTTCCAGCGGGTGCAACAGAAACAATTACCAGCTCATTATGGACTGGTCCAAAATTACAAAACAAAATGGCTGAAGTGGCTAACCACTTAGACTTAACCGTTGATTACGGTTGGGCATGGTTCATCGCAAAACCATTATTCTGGTTATTAACGTTCATTCAAGATATTGTATCTAACTGGGGTGTGGCAATTATTTGTGTCACCTTAGTGGTGAAAGCGATTTTATATCCGCTTACAAAAGCACAATACACTTCTATGGCGAAAATGCGTATGTTGCAACCAAAAATGCAAGAAATGCGGGAACGTTTTGGTGATGATCGCCAACGTATGAGCCAAGAAATGATGAAACTTTACAAAGAAGAAAAAGTAAATCCACTTGGCGGTTGCTTACCATTAATCCTTCAAATGCCAATTTTCATTGCATTATACTGGACATTTATGGAAGCAGTTGAACTTCGTCATGCGCCATTCTTTGGTTGGATTCAAGATTTATCGGCACAAGACCCTTACTACATTCTCCCAATCTTAATGGGTGGATCAATGTTCTTGTTACAAAAAATGTCACCGACACCAGTTGCCGACCCAATGCAACAAAAAGTGATGAATTTCATGCCGTTGATCTTCATGTTCTTCTTCCTCTGGTTCCCGGCAGGTCTAGTACTTTACTGGTTAGTGTCTAACTTAATCACTATCGTACAACAACAAATGATCTACCGTGGTTTAGAGAAAAAAGGGTTACATACCCGTAAAAATAACAGATAGAAGGCATCGAAAGATGCCTTTTTTCTATCATTGATTGATATATGATCACATGGGCGTATTAATGCGCCCTCTCATTTTTTAATCGCAGATAAAAGTGCGGTCAATTTTTAGTGAGTTTTTATGAAAGAAACAATCGTCGCACAAGCGACAGCGCCTGGTCGTGGCGGTATTGGTATTTTGCGTGTATCCGGCCCAAAAGCGGTTGAAGTAGCACAAGCGGTACTAGGTAAATGTCCTAACCACGCATGGCAGATTATCTACCTTTTAAAGATGCTGATTGGCACAGTATTAGATCAATGGCATTGCGCTTTATTTTAAATCGCCGAATTCCTTTACCGGTGAAGACGTATTGGAATTGCAAGGCCATGGTGGACAAGTGGTATTAGATTTGTTGCTAAAACGAATCTTACAACTTGATGGCGTTCGTCTTTGCGCGTCCAGGTGAATTTTCTGAACAAGCTTTTTTAAACGATAAATTAGATTTAGCCCAAGCTGAAGCCATTGCCGATTTGATTGATGCCACTTCGGAGCAAGCTGCTCGTTCAGCATTAAAATCATTACAAGGTGAATTTTCTAATAAAGTGAATCAGTTAGTGGATTCTGTGATTTATCTGCGTACTTATGTGGAAGCGTCGATTGATTTCCCCGATGAAGAAATTGACTTTTTGGCAGACGGTAAAATCGAAGCAAAATTACGAGAAATTATTGATCAACTTGATTTAGTTCGTAGCGAAGCGAAACAAGGCTCGATTTTGCGTGAAGGGATGAGAGTGGTGATTGCCGGTCGTCCAAATGCGGGTAAATCCAGCTTACTGAATGCTTTAGCGGGCAGAGAAGCAGCCATTGTGACAGATATTGCAGGAACCACTCGTGATGTGTTGCGTGAGCATATTCATATTGATGGCATGCCTTTACATATTATTGATACCGCAGGCCTTCGAGAAGCGACAGATGAAGTTGAACGTATCGGGATCTCGCGTGCCTGGACGGAGATTGAGCAAGCTGATCGTATTATCTTAATGTTAGACAGTAGCGATCCTGATAGCCAAAATATCGAAAAAGTGCGGTCAGAATTTTTATCAAAATTGCCAAATAATATGCCAGTGACCATTGTTCGCAATAAAGTAGATTTAAGCGGCGAGGCAGTTGGGCTAAAAGAAGAAAATGGAACAACGACCGTTTGTTTATCCGCCCAAACACATCAGGGTGTAGATTTATTGCGTGAGCATTTAAAACAGGCTATGGGCTTCCAAACAGGGATGGAAGGTGGTTTCTTAGCACGCCGTCGTCATCTTGATGCCTTAGAAAAAGCGGCCGAACATTTACAAATTGGGTTAGTCCAATTAACTGAATTTCATGCAGGTGAATTATTGGCGGAAGAACTTCGTTTAGTACAAGCTAACCTAAGTGAAATTACGGGGCAATTTACTTCGGATGATTTGCTCGGCAATATTTTCAGTTCTTTCTGTATTGGAAAATAAACGTTAGTTTATGACTTTTCATATGGTGTGGGTCATTGCGCTTGGTCTTCGATGGATGCCTTTGCAGTTTCCATCTCTAAAGGCTTAGCAATGCGCGCTTTTCGATGGAAACAAGCATTAGCTATTGCATGCTGCTTTGGGTTATTTCAAGGCATTATGCCTGTTATAGGCTATGTTGTCGGGCTGCAATTTAGTCAGATGATTCAAAATTGGGATCATTGGATTGCCTTTGTTTTGCTTGCGCTCATCGGTGTGAATATGATTCGAGAAGGGCTTAGCTCGGATGATGAACCCGCTCCCTCATTGATTAGTTTAAAACACTTGCTAACACTTGGTGTGGCAACGAGTATTGATGCATTAGCCGTCGGTATCTCTTTTGCTTTTCTTTCCGTGGACATTTTATTGGCTGTCTTCATCATAAGTTTAACAACCTTCGTCATCTCTTTTATTGGTGTAAAGAGCGGTCATTTTTGAGGGAAAAAATTCAAAAGCAAAGCAGAGATTTTTGGCGGTTTAGTGTTATTAGTCATGGCTGTGAAAATCCTACACGAACATGGTGTTTTTTTAAGTGCGAATTTTCGCCTTTTTAGATTATAATCTTACGAACTTTGTCTTTTTTAAAAGGGTAATAATTGAATGTTAATTGAAAAAATGCATGGCATCGCCCATAGCTTTATCGGAAAAGCGATCTTTGCTTTAATTCCAGTTTCATTTTTGATTGGTGGGATGTCAGGTTATCTGTATAGCAGCAACGATAGTTTTGCGGCAAAAGTAAATGGCGAGACTATCTCTCAACAAGATTTCTTAAATCGTTATAACCAAGAGTTTGAAGCGCGAGCTCAACAAGAAGGCGAGAGCTTCCTAGCAAAAACTGACTCTGTGGAATTTGTGACTGCACTTCGTCAAAATTTAATTCAACGTTTGGTGGATCAAGAATTAATCCGTCAATATGCGAAAGAATTAAAATTAGGTGTAAGTGATGAGATGATCAAACGTGCGATTGTAAGCGATCCTAACTTACAATCTAACGGTAAATTTGATAACGCGCGCTATCAACAATTATTGACTCAAAATGGTCTAACGTCA
>ENA-OQBV01001059-OQBV01001059.1-human-gut-metagenome-genome-assembly--contig:-NODE-1059-length-14525-cov-1.937005_pt1 | contig 14525 bp, 20 predicted proteins | sample MGYA00242750_ERZ504559 | MGnify/ENA primary metagenome ERZ504559 (study PRJEB26092, sample SAMD00036230) | human gut metagenome | host: Homo sapiens | study: EMG produced TPA metagenomics assembly of...
ACCATTTCCAGTGCACTTTTCCACATTTCAAAACGCGCACCTAGAGAAGTATTGCCATCCTTGTTATCCAAGTAAAGTTGGATATCTTTTCGTGCAACGTCAATCCGTTCCATAATTCGGTTATTGGGCATTTGGCTAATGCCAACGCTTGCTACGGCAATGATTCCAAAGAAAGTCAGGAAAAAACGTTTTGAAAGGGAATGGCGATAAATCCAAAGTATAACAATAAGTAAGATCGGTAATGCAACCCATCCTCCTCGAGCGGTAGAAAGCAAACTTCCTACAATGCCACATAAGGCACCAATCACACTAAGAACAGTCAGTTTCACCTCTCTTTTTTGATAAGCATATAGGGCAATAATCAGGCTCAAAATGCCTAATGACATAGAAATGTCGCCGCCTTGAATATGCATAATTCGAGGATTTTGATCCGGATTCAGATTCAAGATAAATTTATCATAAAGCGCGATGCAGACAGAAACAATACCACCAAGGGGGATAGAGTAACTCAATACACAGGTTTTGATTGGATATTTTAATAATAAAAGTAAAACAGGAATTAAGAAAACAACACGACTTGCCGTATCTAGATCACGCATTTTTCCCCCCGTTAATGCAGAGGGAAAGTACAAATGTAAGAAAATAAAAAAGGTAGCTATAAATTAACCATTTATCAACTTTCGATAAGTTTAAAAGTGGTTTCTTGATTAAAGCATAAACGCCATAACCTAAACCGATTAACATCAGTAGAGCAGGTGCAGCATTATATCCCCCCTTGACAATAAATATCGAAAGGAAGAAAAGCGTTACTGCAAAGTTTATTAGGGTAACTAACCAATTTTGTTTTGTTATTTGCATAGATTATGCTCGATATTTAGGTTATGTAAAATAAAAAACCGCACTAGAAAGTGCGGTCTTATTTTAGTCTATTTTTATGGATTATAAAACATCAATGCAGTTTAAGTCTTCGAAAGATTGCTCTAAGCGTTTAGACATTGATTCTTCCATTTTACGTAACCAAACACGTGGGTCGTAGTATTTTTTGTTTGGTGCATCAGGACCTTCAGGGTTACCTAATTGACCTTGAAGATAAGCTTCATTTGCTTTATAGAAGTTTAAGATACCATTCCATGCAGCCCATTGAGTATCAGTATCGATATTCATTTTGATTGCACCATAGCTAATTGCTTCGCGGATTTCTTCGCGGCTAGAACCTGAACCACCGTGGAAAACGAAGTTGATTGGTTTTGCTGGTAGATTGCGTTCTTTTGCAACGAACTCTTGTGATGCACCTAAAATAGATGGTTTTAATTTTACGTTACCTGGTTTGTAAACACCGTGTACGTTACCGAATGCAGCCGCAACGGTAAAGTTAGGGCTTACAGGGTTTAATTGATCGTAAACATAAAGCACATCAGATGGTTGGGTATATAAACGAGATTCATCTACATCTGAGTTATCCACGCCGTCTTCTTCACCACGGTAATACCAATCTCGATTTCAAGAGTCATGCCTAATTTATCCATACGAGCAAGGTATTCACGGCAGATTGCCATGTTTTCTTCCATCGGCTCTTCAGATAAGTCAAGCATGTGAGAAGAGAATAATGGACGACCTGTTTCTGCAAAGTGTTTTTCACCCGCTTCAAGTAAGCCATCGATCCATGGAAGTAATTTTTTCGCAGCATGGTCGGTATGCAGAATAACTGGGACACCATATTCTTTGGCTAAAGTATGAACATGTTTTGCACCTGCGATCGCACCTAAAACGTCTGGACGTGCACCGCTTGTTGGTTTGATACCTTTACCTGCGTAGAAAGCTGCACCACCGTTTGAGAATTGGATAATTACTGGTGCTTTCACACGAGCAGCGGTTTCCAATACAGCATTTACGGAGTCTGAACCCACGCAGTTTACTGCAGGGATCGCGAAGTTGTTTGCTTTGGCATAAGCAAAGATTTTTTGTACATCTTCACCTGTTACTACGCCAGGTTTTACGATATCTAATAATTTAGCCATAGTTGTGTTTCCTTTTGTTTTGGAGGGTTTATCCTCCGTTTGAAGAATCAATATTTATCCCCTCTGTGCAGAGGGGATAGAAAGCATTTAATTAACCGTTCGCACGTTTTTCAAGAATTTCTACTGCTGGTAATACTTTACCTTCAACGAATTCTAAGAATGCGCCACCACCGGTAGAGATGTAAGAGATTTTATCTGCAATACCGAATAAATCGATAGCTGCTAAAGTATCACCACCACCTGCGATAGAGAATGCATCGCTGTTTGCAATTGCGTGAGAAATGATTTCAGTACCTTTACGGAAGTTAGGGAACTCAAACACGCCAACTGGACCATTCCATAAAACGGTTTTAGCATTTTTGATGATTTCTGTTAATTGTTCTGCAGATTTGTCACCAATATCAAAGATAGATTCATCATCTTTCACTTCGGTCACTGATTTTTCTGTTGCTGGTGCAGTTTCAGAGAATTCAGTACCTACACGTACATCAACTGGTACTGGAATGTCAGTGCTGGCTGCTAATTCTTTTGCTACAGGGATTAAATCTGCTTCATATAACGATTTACCTACATTGTGGCCTGCTGCCGCGATAAATGTGTTCGCAATACCACCGCCCACGATAATTTGGTCAGCAATTTTTGAAAGAGAGTTTAATACTTCTAATTTAGTAGAAACTTTAGAACCGCCTACGATCGCAACCATTGGACGAGCTGGCTCTTTTAATGCTTTACCTAATGCATCTAACTCAGCCGCTAATAATGGACCTGCACAAGCAACTGGTGCAAATTCCGCTACGCCGTAAGTTGACGCTTGTGCACGGTGAGCGGTACCGAATGCATCCATTACGAAGACATCGCAAAGTGCGGCATATTTTTTACCTAATTCAGGATCGTTTTTCTTCTCACCTTTGTTTACACGTACGTTTTCTAAAACAACGATTTCGCCTTCTTTAACATCCACACCGTTTAAGTAGTCTTGTACTAAACGCACATTGAAACCTGCGTCTTTTAAGTAATCAACAACCGGTTGTAAAGAGTCTTCAGGTTTGAATTCACCTTCAGTTGGACGACCTAAGTGAGAGGTAACCATCACTTTTGCGCCTTTCTCTAAAGCCAGTTTTAACGTCGGGATAGTCGCACGAATACGCGCATCAGATGTCACTTTGCCATCTTTTACCGGTACGTTTAAGTCCGCGCGAATAAATACACGTTTACCTTTTAAATCTAAGTCGGTCATTTTGATTACTGACATAAGCTTTCCTCTTGGGTTAGTTAAAATTAAACTGGGACATTATACCTAGATCTTACTAGGTTGTAACGATGTAGATCAAATAAAAAAGCGAATTATGCTTATTTAGGGCAATCGATTACTTGCCATTGACGATCATAGCAAATGAATAATTCATTATGGCTCGCGCCTAAATAAGCGCCTTTTAGTTGTGGATTATTCTGCTTCATCCATTGAAATAATTCTTTACGGCTTAATTGTTCGTTTGGCAAGGAGAGTGATTCAAATAATGCTTTCTCTTGTTTGAAATAAGCTTCCGCTGAATCAAACGCACAGCTGCCGTGTTTTTCCCATTCGCCTTGTAATAATTTTGCACCTGGCGAGATTGAAAGGTAAGGTTCGAGCGTTTCAACTGGAAGCGGTGCTAAATCACCCTTACAAAAACGTGGATGATCCGTAACAGAACGTGCATTCGCATTTTGTGGCCATAAACCATGCACTACCCAGCCAAATTGGTTTTTTGTACTACATTGATATTGCGCTGAATCAGGTAAATTATTGCCATATTGCGCACGTTGTTTTTCACAGAATGCAGGCGACCAAGATAAGGCCAACATATAGTAATCAACAGGGGCATTTTTATTTTGTCCAATGGCATCATCGCGCATGATGACATCATAATTTCCAAAATCTTTAGTATTTTTGACCGCACTTTGGGTTTGTTGCTGTGGGGGTGTTGGGGCGGGTTTAGTGTCTTTTTTGTGCTCAGTGAAATATTGCCAAATGCTAAATGCAGCAAGGGCAATAAGGGAAAGAGTGGAAACCTGTTTTTTCATAAAAATCCTGTTTAAATTTTGTCAATTTTGCTTTTGTCGGCTATAATTCGCCGCTTTCTCATATAAAGGAATGGTATGGCGTTACTGATCACAAACAAATGCACAAACTGCGATATGTGCCTCCCCGAATGCCCGAATGAAGCAATTTCAATCGGCGAGGAGATCTATGTGATCGATCCTGTACTTTGTACGGAATGTGTTGGTCATTATGACACGCCAACTTGCCAAAAAGTTTGCCCGATTACAAACTGTATTAAGCCAGATCCTGAACATCAAGAAAGCGAAGAGCAGCTTTGGGAACGTTTTGTGATGATTCACCATTCGGATAAGTTGTAGAATTTACCTGATCTTTTTTCTTTTCGTCCAATGACTATGAATAAAACGAAGTTTAATTTAAAATCGCCATCATTCTGATTTATCTGTTTCAGTCCCCATTGATTATTTTTGCCTGAAGCGGTGCTTGGCCCATTAGGTTTTGGTGGATGAGCGGCGCCATTGCTTTATTGATTCGAATTTTATTGAAAAAATAAAAACTTGAATAAAATCAACCGCACTTTGCTTTTCTCATTCTTGCAAAATCCCTTCAATTTTTCTAAACTACGCATCGGAAAATTTCTTTCCTCATCATTTCACTTTAAACGCTACCCGTGAGTAGCAAAAGGGACTTCAATCATGACAAACGTCAATCAATATGGCTGGAAAGCCTTGATTGGATCTGCTGTCGGCTACGCGATGGATGGATTCGATCTTCTTATTCTTGGATTTATGCTTAGTGCCATTTCGGCCGATCTTAATTTAACTCCCGCACAATCTGGCTCATTAGTCACTTGGACACTTATTGGTGCTGTGGTGGGCGGTATCGTATTTGGTGCATTAAGCGATCGTTATGGACGTGTACGCGTGCTGACTTGGACAATCGTACTTTTCGCCGTATTCACTGGTTTATGTGCAATCGCACAAGGCTATTGGGATTTATTAATTTATCGCACCATCGCGGGTATCGGTTTAGGCGGTGAATTTGGTATCGGTATGGCATTAGCCATTGAAGCTTGGCCAGCCAAACACCGCGCAAAAGCGGCTTCTTATGTGGCATTAGGTTGGCAAGTGGGTGTGTTAGCGGCTGCGTTACTCACCCCTGTATTACTTCCACATATCGGCTGGCGCGGTATGTTCGTTGTCGGTATCTTCCCGGCGTTTGTTGCTTGGTATTTACGAGTTCGCTTACATGAACCTGAAATTTTCTCACAAAAACAGACCGAACTTTCTACCCAAAAAATATCTAAACTGGAATCTTTTAAACTCTTAGTGAAAGATAAGCAACCACAAAAGTAAGCCTTGGTATAGTGGTGTTAACTTCGGTACAAAACTTCGGTTACTACGGTATTATGATTTGGATGCCAAACTTCTTATCTAAACAACTTGGCTTTAGTTTAACGAGATCAGGTTTATGGACGGCTGTTACCGTATGCGGCATGATGGCAGGGATTTGGATTTTTGGTCGTCTAGCCGATAGAATCGGACGTAAACCAAGTTTCTTATTATTCCAACTTGGTGCAGTGATCAGCATCATCACTTACTCTCAATTAACTGACCCAACCGCTATGTTGGTGGCTGGTGCATTCTTAGGGATGTTTGTCAACGGTATGATGGGCGGTTATGGCGCATTAATGGCAGAAGCTTATCCAACAGAAGCACGTGCAACGGCACAAAATGTGTTGTTTAACTTAGGCCGTGCTGTTGGTGGTTTTGGACCTGTTGTTGTCGGGGCGATTGTCTCTGCGTATTCATTCAGCATTGCAATTGCTTTCTTAGCAGTGATTTATGTGATCGACATGGTGGCGACAGTCTTCTTAGTGCCAGAATTAAAAGGCAAAGAATTGAGCTAAGTGCGGTTAAAAAAATTCAAGTTTTTGAAAACATCGGTGTCAAAGCCGATGTTTTTTATTTGTGAAAAATCAGCCAATTTCAACCGCACTTTGTGCTAAACTATGGTCACTTTTTCCAATTTTGAAGAATTATCGTGTACGCTAAACGTTCAGTTTCTACTCGTATTGCTAAATATTTATTTGTGGTCATTATTTTCATGGGCATTATTAGCTCATTGAGTTTGATCGTGATGGCAAGCAATAAATCGGATGCAGAAGCCATTAATATCTCCGGTTCTTTGCGTATGCAAAGTTATCGACTATTAACGGAAATGGAACGTTCGCCGGATACAGTCGAACAGAATCTGGTGCGTTATCAACGTAGCCTCAATGCAGAGGCCTTGCTTTCTGTGCAGAATCAGCTTTTCGCACCTTCAGGGGTGAGGGAATCCTATCAAAAAATTCTAAAACGCTGGGCAGTGATGTCCGATTTCGCTCGTGCACATCAAATCGAAAAATATCATGCAGAACTAAAAAGTTATGTACAAGATGTCGATGATTTCGTGTTGGAATTACAACGCTTTGCTGAACTAAAATGGATTATTGCAGTTTCGGTATTGTGTGTTTCCATGCTATTGATTCTTGCGATGGTATCGTATGTGATTTGGTATATGAAGCGCGAAGTGGTGAAACCTCTAGAACTCATGACCAAAGCCAGTATGCAAGTGCAAATGGGGCAGTTTAACCATATCCAGCTTGATACAGAAAGCAATAATGAACTGGGGTATTTTAGCGAAAGTGTTTACGCAAATGTCTTCTGAGTTAGGGCGACTTTATTCGCGTTTAGAAGATGCGGTAAATGAACAAACGCAAAAGTTGCGTCAAACCAACCGCTCTTTAACAACACTTTATCAAAGCTCACAGTTACTTACGCCCACGAAGATTAATGATAAAATTCTCAGCCAAGTGCTCAATCATATTCGTGTCAGCGAACATTTACGCTACATTGAATTAGAGATTTTAGGCGCAGAGCATTGGGAAGTTTCTTTTGGTCAAAAAGATCCTAAACAATCACTTCAAGTTGAAGAACTTTCTATTGAAAATGAAAACCTAGCGGTGCTTTCATGGCAAGCGGGTTTGCCTTGTCCTGATCCACGAATGATGAAAACTTAGGGCAAATGGTGGCAAAAGCATTGTATTCACACAAAACGCAACGCCAGCAAGAGCAACTCTTATTGATGGAGGAGCGGTCCATTATTGCACGGGAATTACATGACTCGTTGGCGCAAGTGCTGTCTTTCTTACAAATTCAATTAACGCTGTTAAAGCATAATTTGAAGAAAGAAGACGAGGAATCAAAAGAGAAAAGCATTGCGATCATTGGTGAATTTGAACAAGCATTTATCAGATGGGTATTCTCAATTACGAGAATTATTAGCGACCTTCCGTTTAACGGTACAAGAAGCCAACTTACAGGTTGCCTTGGAACAAGTTATCGAAAGTTTACGTTCGCAAACGAAAATGCAAATGACCGTGGAATGCAGTTTGCCATCACAAAGTTTAAATCCACAAGAATTAGTGCACGTTCTACAAATTGTGCGTGAAGCAACACTGAATGCGATTAAACACTCAAAAGGCACGCTGATTGAGTGAAAGCCCATATTAATGCCGAGGGAGAATATGAAATCCTTGTGCAAGATAATGGCGTCGGGATTCCGACGTTAGACGAGCCAGAAGGGCATTATGGTTTAAATATCATGACTGAACGCAGTCGCCAATTAAATGCTCAGCTTACAATTTCAAAAGGGGAGCAAGGATGGTACGATGGTGAAAATCTACGCTCCCTCACACGTTTTTTTAAGGAAAGTTAATGCAAAGTTTACAACCGTTTCACACCTTCAATATTCCGGCAAATGCGCGCGAAATTATTGAAGCCACATCGATTGAACAAATCCAACAAGCTTGGCAAAAAGCACAAGCTGAAAATCTCCCTGTCTTATTTTTAGGTCAAGGCAGCAACATGCTGTTTTTAGAAGATTTTCAAGGGATAGTGATAGTTAACCGTTTAGCAGGTATTCAACATACAGAAGATAGTGATTACCATTATTTGCATGTTAATGGTGGCGAAAATTGGCACCAGTTGGTGGAATGGTCACTCTCGCAAGGAATTAATGGTTTAGAAAACCTTGCGCTCATTCCAGGTTGTGCCGGCTCAGCGCCGATTCAAAATATTGGAGCGTATGGCGTAGAATTTAAAGATGTGTGTGATTATGTGGATGTGTTGAATCTTAACACGGGCGAACAATTCCGCTTACAGGCGAACGAATGTGAATTTGGTTATCGTGAAAGTATTTTCAAACATCGCTATGCACAAGGCTATGTGATTACAGCAGTTGGATTGAAATTAGCCAAAAATTGGCAACCGATTTTAAAATATGGCTCATTAGTGAATTTTGATCCTCAAACTGTAACGGCAAAACAAGTGTTTGATGAAGTGTGCCATATTCGCCGCAGTAAATTGCCCGATCCTAAAGAGTTTGGTAATGCGGGCAGTTTCTTCAAAAATCCTGTGGTGAGTGCAGAGCAATTTGCAAAAATTCAAAAACAGATCGAAAATCTACCGCACTTTCCACAACCGGATGGTTCAGTGAAACTTGCAGCGGGTTGGTTAATCGATCAATGCCATTTAAAAGGTTTTCAAATTGGTGGTGCAGCCGTTCATCAACAGCAGGCTTTAGTGCTGATTAATAAGGGCAATGCCACTGGGCAGGATGTGGTTAAGCTTGCGCATCATATCCGTCAAACCGTGGCAGATAAATTTGGTGTATATTTACAGCCTGAAGTGCGCTTTATGGGCGCGAATGGCGAAGTGAATTCAGAGCAAGCCATTAGTTAATTTATAGAGGAAAGCAATCATGAACTTTAAAGACATTTTAGAGACTTTACCAAGCATTGAGCATCTAACAGGTTTGGACGTATTAAACGGTGAAACCGTGATTCATCATATTCCTGCTGCACCAGGTAAGCTTGGCTCGCTTCGTCTTTATAATACGTTGGCTGAAAAATTTAACGGAAAATTAGACCGCACTTCAGCACAACAAGGCATTGAATGGTTTGCAGAACATGTTGAAGATGCCAAACAAAATCCAGGCAAGCACCCTAACATCGACTTATTGTTTAAAGTCGTCGCGGAAGAATTGAATTATTCACTCATTCCATTAAAATAGTTTAATAAATTTTTTGTAATAAATTTGAACTTTTAATCGCTAAAAACTGTCAAATAGAACAAATTAAAGCTACAATAATTTTAAATATTGTGCTATAACTAGACGATTAATAAGTTGGAGCTTAGCTCCGCATGCTGTGAGGAGAAGAATGAATAAAGAAACTCAAATGATGTTAGTACCTCAAGGTAGCATCGAAGGTTATATTCGAGCAGCAAACGAATATCCGATGCTAACAGCAGAGGAAGAAAAAAGCTTAGCAGAACGTTTGTATTATGACGGTGATATTGAAGCAGCGAAAAAATTAGTATTATCACACTTACGTTTTGTTATTCATGTTGCGCGTGGTTATTCAGGTTATGGATTACCGCAAGCAGATTTAATTCAAGAAGGTAATATCGGATTAATGAAAGCGGTAAAACGTTTTAATCCGGAAGTGGGTGTTCGCCTTGTATCTTTTGCGGTGCATTGGATCAAAGCTGAAATCCATGAATATGTCCTTCGCAACTGGCGTATTGTGAAAGTTGCTACCCGAAAGCACAACGTAAATTGTTCTTTAACCTACGTAAAACTAAAACAACGTTTAGGTTGGTTCAATGAAAACGAAGTGGATATGGTGGCGAATGAGCTTGGTGTGTCAAAAGAGATGTCATCGAAATGGAATCCCGTATGACAGGGGCTGATGTAGGCTTGATTTGCCAACAGACGATGATGACGAAGCTTATGCACCTTCTTTATATTTAGAAGACAAAAGCTCAAACTTTGCGGCAGAGCTTGAAAGCGAAAACTTTGAAGAACAAGCAACAGAAAAATTAGGTACAGCCTTAGCAAATCTTGACGAACGTAGCCAAGATATTATCAAAGCGCGTTAGGTTAGATGATGATAAAGCCACCCTCATGATCTTGCAGCAAAATATAATGTGTCTGCAGAACGTATTCGTCAGCTTGAAGCCAACGCATTGAAAAAACTTTAAAAGTGCGGTTGATTTTCTAAGCTGTTTTGATAAAAAGAAAACCTGTCGATTATCGACAGGTTTTTTTCTTTATTTCTTTTTGGATTTGCCCCACATCTTATCTTCTTGGCCGCGCCATAAGCGCTGAATGTTGTCGTGGTGGCGATAAATCAGCAAGCAGCAAACTAAGGCAACGGGGAAAGTAAATTCAGGTTTAAGCCACCAAACATAAAATGGCACGAGAAGTGCCGTAATGACAGCGCTTAATGAGGAATAACGGCTAATTAAGAAGACCAATAACCAAGTGCCTAATGTTGAACCGGCAACGCCCCAAGAGATTGGCGCAATGGCACCGAATGCGGTTGCTACACCTTTCCCGCCTTTAAATTGAAAGAAAATGGGGAAGATGTGCCCTAAGCACGCGCCTAATGCAACCATGCCTAATTCAAATTGTGTGAGGCCTAAATAATAACCCGCCCAAACGGGTAACATCCCTTTTAAAATATCGCAAATTAATACTGCGAGAGCCGCCCAACGTCCGCCAATACGCAATACATTGGTTGCACCAGGGTTATGAGATCCGTTTTTTCGTGGGTCAGGCAAGCCTGCTATTTTACAAATCAAAATTGCACTGGAAATCGAACCCAGTAAATAAGCAAAAATCATATAAAAAAGGGCAAATAGGCTCATTTTGTGCTCCACAATCTTGATTGTATTTGAAAAACTTGTTCGTTATTTTAACCAAACTTGATAGCATAAGCCCACTATATTTTTACAGGAATGAGAGATGGATCGTATTTTTATTGAAGAATTAGTGGTCTTCGCACAAATTGGGGTGTATGACTGGGAGCAACAAATCAAACAAAAGCTCGTTTTTGATTTGGAAATGGCATGGGATTGTCAAAAAGCCGCAGAAACAGATGATGTGCAATACTGCCTCAATTATGCGGAAGTGAGTCAATTTATTTTAGATTATGCCCAAGCTAAGCCATTTTTATTGATTGAGCGTGTGGCTTATGAAGTAGCAGAGCAATTACAACAACGTTTTGGGATTTCATGGTTACGCCTCAAATTAAGCAAACCCAAAGCGGTTGCTCAAGCAAGTAATGTCGGAATTATTGTAGAACGAGGCGAGTTGAAATAATCGCTGAAAATTGACCGCACTTTGTTAATCTCAAAACAAAGTGCGGTTCATTTTTTAGATGTTTTTAAGCGCCAAACGGAACGCACTCATCCCACTTTTTAATACCAGTACGCTTAATATCATGCTTGCTAGCGGATCAACCCATAACCATCCCAGAAAATAGGCACTGAGCCCCGAAAGTATCGCAATAATGGAACCGAATAAATCGGTCAGTACATGTAGATACGCCGCTTTGATATTGAGATTATCATGATCGCTGTTCAACATGATCTTCGCCACGAGAAGATTCACCAATAATCCGAGAGATGCCACGCCAAGCATTGGTAGTGCCATCATTTCGATGGGATTTTGCCAGCGTTGAATCGCCTCAAATAAAATCATCAATGCCACGACAATCAATGAGCCGCTATTAAGTAAGGCAATGTATCGTTGTTTTTGAGCGGATAGAAACAACGCTAACAAGGCTAAAAATAACGATAAACTATCATTTGCCATGTGTCCTGCATCAGCCATGAGTGCCAAACTGTTAAACCAATAGCCTCCAACAAATTCGACAACCATAAAGCCCGTAATGATGGCAAAACTGAGTGCTAAGATTTTTTTATCTTGTGGAATATGTGCATGAGATGAATGGTCATGGTGTTCATGGGAATGATGTTCGGACATAATGCTCCTCATTGTTTCTTTGATTAACTTGGGATAAAGTATAAAGTCCGTAGCAACTACAAGGTCAAGGCTTAATTTTAGAAAGATGAAGATTCATGAACTCAGCAAACAAAGCGGTATTCATTTAGAAACGATTCGGTATTATGAAAAAATGGGGTTAATGCCAGAGCCTAAACGTCTGGCAAATGGTTATCGAGATTATGATGAAGCCAGTTTGAAGCAATTAAAATTTATTAAAACCTGCCGAGCGTTGGATTTTAGCTTGGCCGAAATTAAATATTTTAATGCGTTGAAAACGCAGCAATCTCAACATTGCGAAGTGGATAGCATGCTGGCGAAGCATTTGGTTTCAGTCGAAGAAAAAATTGCCGAACTGACTGAAATTAAACATTTCCTACAAAGTTTAATTAGCGAAGATGATCATCAAGCTGCTGATTGTAAAGCAATGGCCCAATTAAAAGCCTATTAAGTGCGGTCTAAAAAATATCAAAAATCCGCACATTGATGTGCGGATTGGTCATTATTCCGGATCATCCGTAAACGCGTTGTTTCGGAATATCGGCACAAAGGTTGCGAGATACAGCACAAACACAATGACAATTAAAAGAGCGGGAATCGTGATAAAAAACAGCTCGTCCACATACATTAAACAAGCTCGAGAAAGTGCCGCCGTGAAAAGACAAAGCACGGCAAGGCGACAGAGTTTTGGGTAATCCAGTTTCGTAAAGCCACTATGCCATAATCCCGCGGTGAGCCAAATCATCATCATGCTGCCGAGAATCCCGCCAAGTGTCACCATGTGTAACGGATCGGCAGTAGGCTCATCAATTAATTTATTGATGCCCATCCACAAATAACCAATTGCGGCGAACAGTTGAAGGAAATAATAAGTACGTACGTAATGTTTACGTAGCAGTTCTTGATGATGTAATTCGCGTAATTTGGCAAGCAAAATAAAACCAACGGCAAAGGCAGTAAAAGTGGCTGTTTGCGTAGGCAACCAAAGCTCTGCAGCGGTATGAAGTAATAAAAATGTAATTGCGATATTTTTATACACGACATTTGGAATAAATACGGGATCTTTCAATGTGCTTTCTTTCAGTGCCTCTGCGCCTAATAGAATGCTGACTCGAATTGATACAAACATCACCGCCGCCATATTCAAATGCACCTGTGCCCGCAATAATTTCAGGCTATCAGTCATGGCGTAAGCCGTCTGACAAACCATAAATGCCGCAAGTAACATCAGTAAAGTAAAATTGTCGGTATTGCGATCCAACCAAAACAGCCAAGCACAAAAGAGTAACAACGCGAGCCAATAAGCAGCCACTAAAAATGAGGCAGTTTGTGGTGAAAATGGTAATAAGACCAATCCAGAAAGCAAGAGCACTGCTAAAATTGTCGCAATAGGTTTTAAATTACCTTTGTAATTTGTCCACTCAAGCATGGAAGCCGTCAGAAAACCGCCGTATGCCGCGGGCAGCATAAATTCTAAGAAAATTTTGCGATGTAGGATGAGATCATCGGGGCTGATGAAAAAGCTCAAGGCACCAACAATCGCAAGAATGGCTGCACCAACAAAAAAGGGTCGCATCGGATGGGTAAAGAAATTATTCATAATAATGGATTCCTTGAAATTCGCGTGCGACTACGGTTTCTTCAAAGGCTGAATTGCGTTCAGATAATGGCGTTGGCAAAGTAATCACATTTTGTATATCCATCCCTTTTGGAGAAAGCTGCATGATTTCTCGGCTTAATCGAGCCGCTTCAAAACGATCATGCGTCACTAAAATACAGGCCATGCCTTGTTGCTCAATTTTTTCCACTAACATAGTGGCTAAAATATTACGTAAATCGCGATCCAAACCGACAAAAGGTTCGTCCAATAAGGCTAAATCACAGCCACATAGCAATAGACGCAAAAATGCCACGCGTTTTGCCATACCGCCCGATAATTCGGTCGGGTATTTATTCAAATCACCCGAAGAAAGCCCGATCTTTTCTGCCAGCGCAATGATTTCATTTTCATTAGGATTATCCATAAAAATGGCGATATTCTGCATAGCCGTGAGATTTTCCAATAGACGATTTTCTTGAAACAGAAAGCCCGTTTTACGAAATGTATTCTTGATTTCGCCCGATTTTGGCGTTTCCAAACCTGAAATCAAACGCAGCACAGTGGTTTTACCACAACCGCTTGGACCGAATAAAGTTTTCACTTCACCCGATTGTAAATCCATACTGAAATCGCGAACGATGGGATCGCGGAGAATTTCAAAACGCACATTCTTTAAACTCAGCATTATCTTCTCCACGGCATAAACAGGATTTCCAATGGCTTGGTAATCAAATATTCAAAGAGGGAAACAAACACAATCACCAACAACACATAAGCCATTACTGTTGACGTATCTAACATCGCTCTGGCATCGGCAATTTTTGCACCCACACCCTCATTGGCACCCAAAAGCTCTGCCATAATCACCACTTTCACACCCATGGCAACCGCGACGCCAATGCTGGAAATCACATATCCTGTGAGATGGGGAACATACCAAATAGCGGATTTTTTCCACAATCCGAGTTTGTAA
>ENA-OQBV01001062-OQBV01001062.1-human-gut-metagenome-genome-assembly--contig:-NODE-1062-length-14481-cov-2.622893_pt1 | contig 14481 bp, 15 predicted proteins | sample MGYA00242750_ERZ504559 | MGnify/ENA primary metagenome ERZ504559 (study PRJEB26092, sample SAMD00036230) | human gut metagenome | host: Homo sapiens | study: EMG produced TPA metagenomics assembly of...
CATATCGGATAAAGCACTTGCATGATAATCTTCCAGACGTTTGGCCATGCGGTTGAAATTTTTAGATACTTCAGAAAATTCTTCACTATTGCTTAATTCCAAACGTTTTTTATAATTATGGTTCGCAATTTCCTGTATAGCGTTGGTCAATTCTTTAATAGGATTATCAATCGATGCAGGAAGACGCAGCCACATACCAATACCAATACATATACATGCGGCACCAACAACATATATCCACAATAAAGCCCGCTGTAATCCGGGACCTGCTGCCGGACTGTCAGGTTCCGTGGCGGTCAATATTTGCAAATTCACAACAGAAAGTACAACCAATAGTACAATCATTGCCACCAATACCCCTATGGCAAGGGTTAGTTTCGACTTTATATTCATAACTTTTATTTTTTATGCAAGTATAATCAAATCTATGTCTATTTCAGCTAAAGAGTTTAGAAATTTTCGATATTTGGAAAGACTGAATAATGCACCTGGCATTTTGAAAGTAGGATGCCCCATACAGACGGTTGTAATTCCACGTTGACGACAAGTTTTAATTATTTCTCCCATAATATCGGAAGATGAAACTTGGATAACTTCACCGCCTAACTCGGTAACCAGTTTAAAATGGTTAAGTAAATGCCGCTGTGTTGCCAATGGAATACGTTCCGTACTCTCGGCAGGTGTCTGTACATAGAGGGCAAAAAAGACCGTATTGTACCGGGAAGCAAGCCGTGCCGCTTTACGGATAAATATGTCGGGGAGTCCGTTCATTACTACTGATACATGCCAAAAACTTCTCGTGCCGGATGCCCTTTTCACCTGTTACAATTTCATTTTCAACTTTCTTCTCGACTCGAAAGGCCACTTCTTTTAGTGCCAGTTCACGTAACTGAAGAATATTCTCTGTCTTAAAAAATTATTCAGTGCCAACTGAATCTTTTCAGGACGATAGATTTTCCCGGCTTTCAACCGGTTTATCAGTTCTTCGGCGGTAAGGTCTATATTTACCACTTCATCCGCATCCTGCAGCACCTTATCCGGAATCCGTTCTTTAACTTCTATACCTGCTATACCTTTTACGTCCTCATTCAAACTTTCTATATGCTGGATGTTAACTGCAGCAAATTACGTTTATACCGGCATCCAACAATTCCATTACATCTTGCCAACGTTTCTCATCCGGCTGCCCTCGATATTGGTATGTGCCAATTCATCTACTATAACTGTTCGGATGTAACTGAAAGAATGGTCATCAAGATCCATTTCTTCCACTTCCTTACCTTTGTAAAATATCTTTTTCCGAGAGATAACAGGCAATCCTTCCAACATAGCAACGGTTCCTGCACGTCCGTGCGTTTCAATATAACCTATCTGTACATCTACCCCGTTCTCCAACATTTCGTGAGCTTCTTGCAGCATACGATAACTCTTCCCTACACCGGCTATCATTCCGATATAGATTTTAAACTTTCCACGCCGTGAACGTTTAATCAAATCTAAAAAATGCTGTACACTTTCTTCTCTGTCTTCCATTTGTTACTTTATCATATTAGTGTAAATATAACAATTTTCCGCATATTTAATATCAGTCCTTTTATAACAGACAAAGAATATACCAATAAAACAAACGGCTTAGTTACAATGCCATAAGCGTGTCATTAAAAACTAAAGCTTACCAAAATGAAAAGGAACTCTTTCAAAATGAAACACTTTCTTAATCACTATAATTATTGCTGTTAGATCCCCTAGAATAGTTTATTCCTGCTTTTCTAGCTTGTGTATGTTGAAATTGGCGGGCTATTTTATATTCACGTTCTCCTTTTAGTAATCTGTATCCAGTTTGTTTAAACCAAAAGCTAATATTATTTTCTATACATTGCCGACGAATGTCCAACACCCAGTCATAATTACATATGCGCGCTTCTTTACCTGATTCTCCACCTACCACAATCTGTTCTACCCATATACCAAGTTCTCCCTTGAAGTTTATAGCGGACAACAATGGTTCACAGATAATGATTTTATGCTTTACAGGAGCTGCTTTATAAAGAGGAAGACGGTAATCCACTCTTTCTTGATTTTCCATGGTGCAACAAATGGTAACATTATCATACCCGTCCCCCCAATCTGGAGGCAGACATTGGCTGAGCCGGTCTATACGTTTAGTTATAAACAAGAAATGAAGATCGTATCGTTCCCGCATCATTTTCCATGCTTCTATACGCCATTCATCGGCTTCTTCTATCAGAAAATCAGAGGTAAAACAAGTATAGACGAGATTTCCGGAAGGGATCTTGTAAGTCTTATCCTTTTTCCGCCTCACGGGCAGATTGAATTGTCCGGTTTTGGTTATTATGGAACTGTCTTTCCCATGTTTACTATCTCCGCGATATACATAACAATGCCGGCAACCTGTACTTAGCTTATGGCAGCCATGCCAAGGATTCCATAGAGAAGACTCCGGACTTATTCTATTTTCCATTCTGTTTGAATAAAATTTATCATTTTATTATTGTCTGCAAAGTTAGCTAAAGTCTTTTCATCATTTACATAATTCATTCCTGAATTTCTTCAAAAAGAATGGGAGTGTTATAGTTAATGCAAATGGATTAATGTACCTTTGCCGATATAATCAATTAAGCCACTAACAAGAATAAATTTTATAATGTAGAGTATAAAACAAAAAACTTATTATATGAACACAGACGATAGAAAATGGGAGATTATTGAAAGTGAATATCTTATCCGCCGCCCTTGGCTGACCGCACGCCGTGATCGGGTTAAATTACCTACAGGAGTTGAAATTCCTGAATATTATATTTTGGAATATCCTGATTGGGTAAATGTAATTGCTATCACCAAAGAGGGTAAATTCGTATTAGTACGCCAATACCGTCACGGAATAAAAGAAACACGTTATGAAATTTGTGCCGGAGTTTGTGAAACCGGAGAAGAACCTTTGCTTTCTGCCCAACGCGAATTGTACGAAGAAACAGGGTATGGTAATGGAAATTGGACAAAACTTATGACCGTCTCTGCAAATGCCAGCACCATGACAAATATCACTCATTGTTATCTGGCTACGGAGGTAGAACGAATCTCCACCCAGCATTTGGAAGAAACTGAAGATTTGACAGTGCATTTGCTGAGTGAAGAAGAAATAAAAGCGTTGTTATTGAATGATGAAGTAAAACAATCATTGATGGCAGCACCGCTTTGGAAGTATTTTGCTTTATATTCTCATTCATAGTTCAATCACCCAAATACATTTTCAGGAAGGATTTTGTCCTCTCTGAAAATGTTTTTTGGCTTAAAGGATAAAGTAATCTAGAACCACTTTGCCCATAAAATATTGGAGTTCTCCGGAGAATTGATTTTGACAGGTTATTCTAAATGTCTTTTTATCTGTTCCTTATCATTTCAACAAAGGTAATTGATTTAACATTTCTTTAATTCTGATAGCAATCCGTGGCATCGGTTCGGCAACGGTTAGACCTACTATTTCTTTTTCTTTGGCAATATCATTAATAACGCGGACCACTTCTGCCAATTTCATTCCATCGGGAACTACCCCTACGGCTGCTATAATTTCGGCAGGGTCGAGCACATCCATATCAAAATGAATTAACACGCGGGATGCTCCACATGATTTTAACCATTCATATATAGCATTACTATTTTGTGCTACATCTTCCGGAGTAAGATGTTTTATACCATATTGTTTCTGGCGGACTTTTATTTCATCACGTTCCCAATCACGCAATCCTACGAGCAGAATCTTTGAGGGGGCTATTTGGGCCGGTAGCTTGGAAAGGATTTCCTTGTCGCCTTTCCCCATGCAGGCAGTAACAGCCATGGCATGGAATCCGCTGTACATATCTCCGGGAAGTGTTATATCAGGATGGGCATCAATCCAAATCATTGCCACATCATCTTTATATTTCTCTGCAAGGTAGGTAAACGGAACGACACTGACAGAACATTCTCCTCCAAGAGTTACTATTTTATCAGGATCACTGATACGCAACAAGTCAAGAGCAGCTTTAGTCTGTTTCACAATAATGTCGCGGTCTAGTACACCGTCCTTTTTTCTACGCTCTGTAATTTCTGTTGAAATGGGAACTGTCAGTGTTTCTTGACTGCTGTCGGGAGCCAAGAAGTTAAGCAATTCTGCCCCTAAGAAGTATCCCTTTGATGCTGCTTCGGGATCTTTTATTTCAGTAATCCACCGAGCAATATCACCTCCTTGCCATTGCGGATAAATCAAACGAATTGTTTTTGTTTTCTTTTCCATACTTTGATTATTAATTGAATTTTTCTGTTGTGCATTAATAGAAATCACATTAACAGCCAGTAATATTATCAGAGATAACCACTTTTTCATTATATCATTATTATATATCCCATTATTCCTATATCTGAATCTGTCTGCAAATTTATAATTACCTGATGGTTTGCGCAAGTAGGGATAAATTAATCAGTATATGAATAATTTATCCCTATAACATGAAAAGAGTAGAAGCTATTCTTTCCATGTTATTTCAATATGATTAATTTTGCAGAAAAAAGAAGATTTATGTACAGAAAGAAAATACCTTTTGATATAGACTGCGGTGTGAAAATAGCGATGGAAGTGATTGGTGGAAAATGGAAAAGCTGCATTATTCAAGAATTGGACAAAGGCCCGAAGCGCCCGAGTGAACTTCATCGTTACTTTGATGATGCCAGCCCAAGGGTAATCAACCAACAACTGAAAGAACTGGAGATTCATGGCATGATACAGAAAAAGATTTTTTCGGAACTTCCTCCCCATACAGAATATTCCATTACAGAGCAAGGTAGAACACTGCTTCCCATTATTGAACAATTAGAAAAATGGGGAGATGGATTCCGACCGCAAATGAAGAAAATATTAGGAATGGAAGACTAAGTTCAACAAGATATGATTCTTTATCAATTCGGTTTTCTGATTGAAAATGAATTACTTTGTCAATTAGAAAACGTTTTAAAAAGAGGGTAATTAAAACTATTATCATAAAACAATTTAAAGCCTTATGGGCTGTAAAATTCCATTCATTAAAACGCCCACAAGAATATGCTTTGCTGCTCAATGTCTCATCTGTTTATCTGAATGAGGCGGTGAAAAAGACGACTGGGTATAAGTGCCTATGTACTGAAAAGCGCTTTAATGGAAATGCTTGATATATAAAAAAAGCGAGTGCAGATACTCCTTGAACAGAATGTCTGCACTACTTGAATATGTTTTAGAAGGTCACTTTACTCTTCTTTCCACTAACCTTGAAAGGGATTTATTTTCTTTGCTATAAAAAATGCATATCCATAGTATTCTTTATACTTACTATATAATTCAGCTTCATGGCAGATGGATGCCATCAGTTTTTCAGCTGTTTTATTCCCTGCATACTTCTTGATAAACATTTCTTTGGCTTTGGCCTGCGGAACATAATAATGTTCTGTCCAGCAATTCTCCGGAAGAATGAACGTAGCAACGGGAATATATCCCGCTTTTTGTATTTGTACTACTTTATTAGGAATTGTATCTATTTCCGTGTAAGCATTCATCCAGAAATCATGAATCTCTGCCGGACGGTGATCGGTAAACCAGACACTTTCAGAAACGGCAAGGTATCCTCCCGGTTTCAAATAATTGCGCCACTCGTTCAATCCTCGTTCAAAACCGATATTATAAATAGCTCCTTCCGACCAAATCAAGTCTAGGGATTCTTTTTCAAAAGAAAGGGCATCCATTGAGCCGACTACACCTTTTACTCTATCTTGTAAATTTAACTTTTCGGCATTCCTGTTGAAGCATTCAATAAATTCCGGAAAGAAGTCGAGTCCTGTAATACTTCCCGGTGTATGTTGTGCCAATACCATTGTCTGACCTCCTGTCCCACAACCGAGATCGGCGATAAGGGGATTGAACAGTGAGATTATTTATAAAGCTTAGTGCTTTTAAGGTTGCTTCGGGACTTCCGGGACCTTGCCGGTTTGTATTTAAAAAGAAATCACAGATTAAATTTACGTCGAACTCTTGGATTGTATTATGATTATTATCGTTATTCATTATTGTAAAACATTGAGGCATACAATCCCATTATTTGTATGCGGATTAAAAGATCAATTATAAATAATATAAAATTGCTCTCAAAAGACATTCTGAGAGTAAAAACGACTGGACAATCTATTCTATAAAAACAGATTGTTTACGACACCAAATCCGATATATGAGTTTTTAACATATTGCAAAGATACATTTATTTTATTGAATTGTAAATAGATTATTCATAAAAAGAATTATTCTTCTGTCCGATTCATTGAAAGTGATAGAAAATAATGTTTAAATTTAGTAAGGATTTGATCGTTTCCACTCTTTTAAAACCCTATTTTACGTTTCAAATAAATCATATCTTTTAGTAAAACCCCATTGTCAATGATAGGATGATCGTAATTCTCCGTGAAAAAATCTTTTATACAATGAGAATATTCAAAACCGCAACTTTTATAAAATGCAAGAGTGCCGGGAACGTCTCCCGTTCCCAACCATCATCTGAGTATATTCTTTTGAGTAATGGTTTATCAGGTAATTTATTAGTTTTCTACCATATCCTTGTCGTTGGGCACTAGGGGTAACCGCTATATTCTTCAATTCACAAATTTTCGGACCTTCTTTTGTTACAACACAAACAGCTTTTATCCCGTTATCTTCCAATACAAACAAGTCACCGCGCTCCAAATATCGGTCTATCATTATTTCCTGTTCATCCCCAAGCAATAATAAATCCAGATATGCTTTTTATTTCTAGATATTTTAACGATGTGATAATCCATAATATTATATTTATGACATTCTTGTCTTTATTTTCATAGACAGTACAAAATAGCACTATTTTAACGATTCCTGGCATATCGGTAAATAGCAGCCGAAATATCAGAGATGATCTTAGTATTCGTTTCCATATTTTCTTTTGAGTCTTTGACAAATACGGCTACTACGTATCGGTTCCCATCAGGTAGAATTACAAAACCAATGTCATTGATGCCAATGTATTCCCCCCGTTCATTCTTATCGGAAGTTCCTGTCTTATGTCCTATCTTGACTTCACTTTCGGGAAGGGGAGCAGGTAGTCTGTCTTTACCTGTCTCACACTCTATCATAATATGTTTTAGAAAATTTGTATATTCATTTTTTCATGGAATCTTGAGTCATAAAAAAGTTCCAATAGATTGGCTGCTTCCATTGGTGTTGTCCAGTTTTTGTAACAATCATCCATGTCTTGATGCATCTCATCTTCGGTAGTAGTTATAGAAACATCGTTTATTCCCAATGAATGAATGTATTCATCCACCACGTTTACACCACCTATATAATCGAATAAAATATCACAGGCTACATTGTCACTTAACTGCATTGTATAAGCTAAAAGTTCACTAATCGGAAGTTCCAAATTACCTTGGGGATATTTATCACGCAAAGGGCTGTATGTATCCGGTTTGAAATACCTTTTATCAAGATATAGGGAAGTGGAAAGTGGAATATGCCGTTTTTGCAGGTAATCACATACAGCCAATGCCTGATGAAACTTATAAACGCTCATCATGGGATATTTTTCGGCATTATTTACGGCCAGCGTATCTTCTCCGTCTAGTATCAGAGCCACTCCTATAGTTGCTTTCTTATCTTTAATAATATGTCGAATCTCTGTTTTTAACGGTTCTAAAGGGTTTTGGGCCTTCCTCTGAATGCATCCACACAGTGCTCCACAGAATATACAGATATATAAGAGTTCTTTTTTTATTAAAGAACTAAAAGAAGACATGGGTTTACAAATCTTTATTATATTCATAGCTCTTCTTAAATAGTATTTTATCATTCTATAACTTTCATATCATCATGTCCGGTCGCAGGCAACCATACAGTGAGGATATCCTCCATTTTAATTTTCAAACTACAAGTATTGGTGCAAGGGTGACAACCTATATAAGTCACATTCATTAAACCCTTATCTATTAAAAGCTGTACTCTTTTTTCTTTATCATAAATAAGGCTTAATACACTGACAGCACCCGGATAAGTATGAAGTAACCTTTCCATGTCTTCTGCAGAAGCAAAAGAAAGATGTGGGCTGCCGATTTGCCTTGCAACATTTTTTGCCGATAGCTTCTTATCGGCAGGAAGCATTAACATAAAATATTCTTGCCTTTTGTTGCATAAGAACAGATTTTTGCATGAAGTACTGCCTAGTTTATATGCTATTTCACTTCCTTCTTTCATCGTTATTATAGGAGAATGTTCCAGCTTTTCATAACCGATGCCTAAACGGCTCAATAATTCAAAAATGGTATTCTGTACATAACCTTTATCCATAACTATGTTCTTTATATCTCTATCCATGCTATATTCTTGGATATATCTACAAATATAACAAAAACAGAGAACAGGAAATGCTGTTTCTCTGTTTTTTGTTTTTCGGCAAGGCTTTTCCTTATTTAAAGATTAGCCTTTTATCTTCTTCTGCAAATAACACAGCAGTATTTACCAGTGCCAGATGAGAATAAGCTTGTGGGAAATTACCCCAATTGTTCTTTTTGTTTCGAAATCAATATCTTCACTGAACAGACCCAAATGGTTTGAATATTGCAAAATTTCATCGAACAGACAGCGTGCTTCGTTTTTTTCCCCGATGACATAAAGTGCACGGATCAGCCAGAAAGTACAGATGGTAAAGGCCGAAGAAGGACAGCCAAAATCATCATGAGTATTATAACGGTACATCAACCCTTTGTGTAACAGGGATTTCTTGACGGCTTTCACTGTTTTATGATAACGAATATCATCAGCATCTATAAATCCATAAGGTTCCATTAACAGTAAAGAAGAATCCAAATCCAGATTGCCGTATGCTTGTGAAAAACTTTGTATTTCTTCCTTCCAGCCGTTTCTCATAACATCAGCTTTAATTGCATCAGCTTCTTCTTCCCAACGTCGGCTATTCTCATATTTATTCAGAATACGAGCTATGCGGGCTCCTCTGTCCAAAGCAACCCAACACATCACTTTGGACGAAACGAAATGCTGTCCTTCACCCCGTATCTCCCAAATTCCTTTATCAGGCTTTCTCCAATCTTCCACCACAGTCATCATAATGCTTTTCACCATTTCCCACATATCTTCTATTTCATCCAATGTACCTGGCATCAACCGGTAATATTGGTAAATCAAATCCATCAAATAGCCGAACGAATCATTCTGCCTTTGATGATAAGCATCATTGCCGATACGCACCGGTTTGGAGTTTTTATATCCTGAAAGATGGTCGAGTATAACTTCAGTCAATTTCCTTTCCCCACGAATGCCATACATTATTTGATAAGTGTCATGCTCGGCAACAAAAGTAGATTGTATGAATTTCATGAATTTGCGGGCTGCATCGGCATGACCTATTTTGAAAAGGGTCTCTATGGACATGGAGGCATCTCGCAACCAACAAAACGGTAATCCCAATTGCGTACTTCTCCCACAGCTTCGGGCAGGCTGGTAGTAAGAGAGGCTAATACCGCGCCATTATAAAAGGACATCATCTTCAGGGTGAGTAAGCTACGCTCTATTATATCGTTGTAAATAGTGAACTTTCTTGTACGATCCGTCCAGTTCAACCAATAAACCAACGTGCGGCAATACTCCAGTTTCTCACGCTCTATATCAACAGGAATCACCTTTTCATTGTATGAAAGAAGAAAAAATTCATCTTTCTCTAATATAAATTCCTGATGGTTTACAATACCTTGCAACGGCAAAGAGGAATACAGATATTGTCTGTCCTTGTTGTTAGAAGAAGAATAGGTTTCAATATACCGGGAAGTTACATTAAAAAACGCTTTTCCACGAGCATAATCGGGAGCCGGATGGTAATTGACTTTAATGCGAGGACGACCTTTAATCCAGCGGATATAACGATAGACCTCAGCTGGACGATAATATTCCTTATTATCATATAACTCATAACAAGGCATAAAGTCGACTACCGCAAATTCGTCTTGTTCTGACACAAAAGTAGTGGAAAGAATATTGGTATGGGGAACATACGATTGGATGGTGTGATAGTCTTCTGAAACTTCAAAACCAAAAGTCCCGCCTTTTTCACGATCTAGAAGAGCTGCAAAAATAGAAGGTGAATCAAAATTTGGAAAACATAGCCATTCAATACTTCCTTTTTCGGAAATCAGTGCGGCTGTGCAGCAATTACCGATTACACCGTAATTCAAATTATCCATGGTTATTTTTTTTGTAATGTTAGTGGTTTATTATCCGTTTAAAAAAATCTATAGCCGATGATAACTGCCCTTTCAAACCACTTTTCAAGGCTGCTTTCACCATGCCTTCATCTGTCAGCCGTTGTAAAAACGGCAAGGTGTCTGTCTGTACGGGCAGATTGTAACGTGCACTCTCGGATGCTGTACCAATCTTTACAGTCACAGCAGTAACAGGTACGGCTTTAAACATATCATCATCCGTAGTATCATCTCCTATTGCCAAGATAAAATCATATCGGGTGGCAAGCAAAAGCCTGTTTACTTCTGAACCTTTGGTAAATTCGGGAGATTTTATTTCTATTACCTTATTACCCTGCATGATTTGCAAATTCTGTTTCAAGCAAATAGATATCAAGGAATTGACCAACTGTTGCGCACGTAATCTGCCCAACCATGCATCGGCTTCACGATAATGCCAGGCAAGTGCCGTTTCTTTGACTTCAAGATGGGAGCGAGGAGTCTTGCTGACAAATAATTTTAATATAGAAAGCAATCCGGGGCTCCATTCCTGCCCGTGTACATTCTTGTGCCATACACCATTCTCTTTATAAAAGGCCCCATGTTCGGCTGCAAAGGAAAGAGGCAGTGCACCCAACCACTTCTCTAAAGTAAAATGGTCACGTCCGCTGTTTATTACCACATGATTCAAGGGGTCGGCGGTCAGTTTCTGCAATGTATCCAGCAATTGTGGAGTAGGAGAGGCATCTTCCGGCCTTTTCTGAAAAGGGACCAGTGTCCCGTCATAATCCAACAAAATCAAACGCTTTTTAGCATGTAAGTATTGATGCTGAATTTCCTGCATATTCTGTGATCCTATCTTCTTAAAAAGCATGGTTTTGTTTTTGTGTGCCACTTCCTGCCATTCATTTACAAAATCGGCAGCCCATTTATTGACAGTCTGTACGGATACAATAGACTGCATACGGTGCATCCGTTCTTTCTGTCTTCAAACGGCATTTCCAATGCCCGGCAAATGGCATTTTCTATCTGCTCCGTATCATTGGGATTAACCAGCAAGGCGTCGGTCAGTTCCACAGCGGCACCAGCCATTTCACTTAAAACCAATACACCAGGATTGTCTTGCTTGACAGCAACATACTCTTTGGCAACCAAGTTCATTCCGTCACGCAAAGGAGTTACTAATGCAATATCAGCTATAAAATACATAGCAGCCAATTCTTCGAATGAAAAACCATGATAAAATAGCAGACCGGAGTCCAGTTCATTGTAGAATATCGTCCGTTCGATAGAACCTATTTCCTCGTCAATCCGGGTTTTCAATTCGGCATAACTGCCTACATGATCACGTGAAGGAACTATGACCATAGCCAGTGTTACCTTGCCATGATATTCGGGATGGTGTTCCAAAAAAGAGGCAAATCCATAAAGGCGGTGCAAAATACCTTTACTATAATCCAAACGGTCTACCGATAGGATAAGTTTATGTTTGCCAAACAAGAGACGGGTTCGTTCTATAGCCTTCCAAACATTTTTTTGTTGTGACACATTGTGGTAAAGGTCATAATTTATCCCCATCGGAAGTGCATCAACGCGCACAATGCGACTGCCTATCCGGGTTTCATCCAAACTGAAATCTATATGGAGTACCCGTTCGGCCGCACTGATGAAATGACGCATATAGTCATGTGTATGAAATGCGATAAAATCGGCTCCTAACAATCCTTTCAGTATTTCGGCACGTTCAGGTAGAATTCGGAATAACTCATAAGATGGAAACGGAATATGATGGAAATAACCGATATGCAACTGGGGAAGCTCTTGGCGAAGCATTTCCGGAAGTAACATCAACTGATAATCTTGTACCCAGACCCAATCATCCGGTTCCACAAGGCGGATAATTTCCCGACAAAAACAAAGCGTTAACCTCTTGGTAAGATTGCCAGAAACTTTTTCTATATAATGTATAGGCAAAGAAATAGTGACATAAAGGCCACAGGGTACTGTTACTGTATCCCTCATAATAGTTCTTATATTGCTCATCGGATAAAAATATGGGATGGAGATTCATTTCCTCCAACCAGTGACAGATATCCTGTTTTTCTTCCTCTTTGTCTGTACAGATTCCGGGCCACCCCACCCAATGTTTCTCGTAATTGCCCTGTAGGGAATTTAGTCCCGTTGTCAGACCTCCTTCACTACGTGAGAAAACAAAGGTATCTTTTTCTGCGACAGCCTTCACGGGCAGTCTGTTTTGATATGATATACAATTTCATTTTTATATAATTCTTTTTTTCAATTAGATGACAAAAGTCATACCACTAATTTAAACATCTTATTATCTAACATGATATATGTTTATTGATTAGTTTATACTTTTTCAATATGAAAGCCTTTTTTCTAAAATGGGAAATGAAATAGCTGAAAGATAAAAGTGCAATTTTTGTAATGGCATCGATTTTGATTTATATGGAGTATAACGCTATCAACTTATAGAAAAGGTAGCGAGCAAACAATAAGAAATAACTGATTAACAAACTAATAAAGATGAAACTAGTAAAAACATAGCTTTCCAATATGGAAAATTTGCCTGTTAAAATGAAAAAGAAACTCCAAAAGAATAAAATGCAATAAAAAAATGAAAGTATATAATTTAGAAAATATTAAATCTGCCACCGAACTGAAACATTGGACTGAAGTAATTAACATGAACGAACGTTCTATTATAGTGCTCGACACTTTTACCAGCATTGCCCAAAAGCTGCAAGCTGTTTCTATTTCTTTATTCCATGTCGATATCGAAGAGGTTATGAGTCAATTGCAGGATTTTGAGAATGATTGTAGAAATTGGCTGGACAATCTTCTTTCCTCCGAAATACAGAAAACAGAAGCTGCCAAAGAAATAAAAGTACACATCGATCAAATTTCCCGTTTATGTAATGAAAATCTGAACATCATTGACGATCATGAGATCATGGCTCACGGAGCAATGATATCCTCTCTTATTCTGTCACATTATTTAGAAGAATGTACAAAAAAGAACTTCATCTTGAACTCATGTCATTTCATGCGACTAGGGCTTGATCGAAAACCGGATATAAAGTATGTGAAAAAGAATGTAGAAGAACTGATGAAAGACTGTCCCGATGTTCACATTCTTATTACCCAAAGCCGTTTGTGTAAAAATGTATATGATGAAGTGGATTTCTTCCCACAAATAGGAAATGAGTATTATGCCACTGTTATCGGGGCTGTATTCCATGCGGATGAAATTATAACATCCTTACATTCTGATGAAATTTGTTTCCGAGGTATGGAACATACTCGAACTCTTACATACGGTGAAGCCGAGAATTTTATTGATAGCGGCATTGCATTGCTTCATCCGGAATGTATTCCGCTGGCGCGCACCGCCGGTATGGCTATTGTATTGATAAAAACACCGAAAGATACATTACGAATATCATCAGAAAAAACAGGAACAAAAGTAAAAGCTGCTGTTTCACGCAGAGGTGTGGTCTTTGTCAAACTTCGTTCGTTGGGGATTCTTACTTCTTATCTATTTATTGGAAAAGTATTTGATGTGTTCGAGAAATATAAGGTTCCTGTCTATTTAGCGACTTCCTCTAATGTAAGTGTTTCATTGGCTGTGAAATGTAGCAACGACACATTACGCCTGATATATCGTGAATTACATAAGTATGCGGAAATAGGAATGGAAACAGAAATGTCTGTGGTCAGCGTTATTGGAGATCTAAATTGGGAAAAGCATACAGGGTTGGAAGCCAGAATTATAGAAACACTGAAAGAAATGCCGGTATGCATGATTTCATACGGTAGCAGCACTCACAATCTTTCAGTGCTGGTACGGGAACAAGATAGAGAAAAGGCATTAGTGACACTGTGCAAAGCCTTTCTAGATATTCCATCAGAGAAATTTGATGTAATAAAGCAAACTCAATTACAAGACTCTTTTGTTATGTGACCTTCCTGAGTAAACAGAAGCAACAATTCGTCCGACAAGGTATTTGTTGCTTTTGTTTTTGATTAAATAAAACATTATTTTATCCTTATAGCGATTTGTACTTTATTGCCAATTCTATCACCTAAATTGTTATCCATACAAAAATCTGACTTATGAATTTAATAGAATTCTTTCCCTTATAAACAAAAATAGACATATAGTTG
>ENA-OQBV01001063-OQBV01001063.1-human-gut-metagenome-genome-assembly--contig:-NODE-1063-length-14473-cov-2.474627_pt1 | contig 14473 bp, 13 predicted proteins | sample MGYA00242750_ERZ504559 | MGnify/ENA primary metagenome ERZ504559 (study PRJEB26092, sample SAMD00036230) | human gut metagenome | host: Homo sapiens | study: EMG produced TPA metagenomics assembly of...
GATGTTCTGCAGAGCCCCGCCAAGCGCCGTTTCAATGGCCGTTACATAGCGACCTTCGACATGGAGCAGCTCGCCCACAACGCCGCAGATTCCGCTGCGCCAGCCTGCTTTTGATTGAAGGATGGTCTTGACCCCGCGGCTGAAGCCATCATGGTCCCGTTCCATATTTTGGATGACCTGGATGCGGGCTTTCTTTTCACTCAGCTGCCTTTCCTTAGCGGCCACGGCCTTTTTGGCTTCTTCCAAACGAGCCGCAAGCTCATCAAGACGGGCTTTGGCAGCCGTGCCCTTTTCCTTGACACGCTCCTAGCTGGTTTTTTGCGTCTGTAAGGGCTGTACTGCCGTTTGCCAGACGTTCTGCCGCACTTTTTACCTCATCTTCAGCAAGGTCCATTTTTTCCTTCATCTGGGCCAGGCGGCGATGGAGCTGTTCTTCTTCCTGATGGGCGGCGTTAAGGTCATTGCGCAGCGTTACAAGTTCCCGCATACGTTCAAAATTTTCGTTTTGGGCATCTTCCCTACGCTTTTCACTTGCTGCCACAAGGCGCGTCAGTTCATCCTTTTCCTTTTCCGTACGGGAAAGGGACGCCTTCACTGCCTGATACTTTGCCTCTTCCTCATCATAGGTGCCCGTGAGGAGGGCCAGGTTTTCCTGATTTGCTTCGATGTCCTTTTCAAGACGCGCCACGACGCCCTGCATCTGCTCGATTTGGATCTTTCCTTGACGCATCCGCTCACGATAAACGCTCGCTTCACTGACGCACTGGCTGCGCGCTTCCTGTTTTTTGCGCACACCTACCTGATAGGCGCCAAAAGAAGCCTCATGAGCCTGGAGCTCCTTATTTTTGGCATCGATTTCAGATTGGAGCTTAGCCGCCTCTTCGTCAAGGCGTCTTTCCTCTTTCCCCCACCCTTCAAGACGCGCTTCAATATCGCCCTTTTCCTTTTCCAGGTGGTCCAGCCTGCGCACAAGCTGCGTTACACGCACCAATTCATAGCGAGCATCCAGTTCCTTATAGGTACGAACCTTTTCCGCTGCCTTTTCAAGGGGCTTCAGCTGGCTGGAGATTTCCGTCTGGATATCGTGAATCCGCAGGAGGTTTCCTGCCGTATCATCGAGCTTTCGCAGGGCCTCTTTTTTACGGAGACGATATTTGGCAATGCCTGCCGTTTCCTCAAAAATGGTACGCCGGTCTTCGGGACGGCTGTTTAGGATCTCATCAATCTTGTTCTGGCCGATGATGGAAAGCGACCCGCGCCCCAACCCCGTATCGGCAAGGAGATTTACAATATCCTTTAACCGACAGTTCTTGCCGTTGATGGCATATTCACTTTCACCGCTGCGGTATACGCGGCGGCGGATACTGACTTCATCAAAGTCCACCGGAAGATCATGATCACGATTGTCAAAAACAAGGGTCACATCGGCCATGCCCAAGGGCCGGCGGGCACTGCTGCCGGCAAAGATGACATCTTCCATCTTGGTCCCGCGCAGGTACTTGATGCTCTGTTCACCCATGACCCAGCGGATGGCATCGGAAATATTGCTCTTGCCGCTGCCATTTGGCCCAACAATGGCCGTGATCCCATTTTCGAAATTGACATTGACCTTATCGGCAAAGGACTTGAAGCCATGGGCTTCAAATGACTTTAATCGCACGTAGGTCCATCCTTCTTAATTTGATTTGACATCTGCCAAAGCGACTTCATCTGTCCCGTCGATTTCCTTGATTGTGACGTTCACCGTTTCATGGGTGCTCGTCGGGACATTCTTTCCAACATAGTCCGCCCTGATTGGCAGTTCCTTATGTCCTCGATCGACCATAACCGCCAGTTGGATGGCTTTAGGGCGCCCCATATCGATGAGTGCATCAAGAGCGCAGCGAATGGTCCGGCCAGTAAAAAGAACATCGTCAATGAGAACGATGGTCCGACCGTTAAGGTCAAAATGGATATCTGTTTCTCCCATGACAGGATTATACCCCAAGGTAGACAGGTCATCCCGGTACATCGTAATATCCAGGGAGCCAACAGGAACCTTGACGCCCTCGATTTCCTCAATGGTCTTTGCAACGCGTCTGGCAAGCGGTACACCGCGGGTCGTAATGCCTACAAGGGCTACGTGCTCCACACCTTTGTTGCGTTCCACAATTTCGTGGGAAATCCGCACAAGGGCGCGGCGCATTGCATCTTCATCCATTATCGTTTTCTTTTTCACTGAAATGCTCATGATGGATTCTCCTTAATGAAATTGGCCATGGCGCAGACGCGTCAGGATCGTTTCCATATCGCTGGGAAGGGGTGCCGTAAAGGACATGATCTTTCCCGTCCGGGGATGACGGAACGTCAATGTCTCAGAATGAAGGGCCTGTCCGTCAATGGAAAAACAGGTCTTTTGCGGTTGATATTTGGGATCTCCCACCAGGGGATGTCCCAGATAAGTCATATGGACGCGGATTTGATGCGTCCTTCCAGTCTGGAGGCGGCAGCGCACGACCGTAAAGCGGCCGTAACGTTCAAGGACCTCATAATCGGTCACGGCAAGGCGGCCGCCGGAAGGCACAACAGCCATACGCATGCGGTCCTTGGGGTCTCGGTCGATGAGGGTCTCAATATGGCCCCGGTCGTCCTTGATATTGCCCCGCACAACAGCAATGTATGTACGTTTGGCTTCCTTGTCCTTGATCTGTTGGGAAAGCGACAGATGAGCCCTATCGTTTTTTGCACAGACCATGACGCCGCTAGTATCCTTATCGAGGCGATGCACAATGCCGGGCCGGACAACGCCGTTGATTCCTGATAAATCCTTGCAGTGATATAAAAGGGCGTTTACAAGGGTCCCTGTATAGTTTCCCGCCGCGGGATGGACAACCATGCCCCGCGGCTTATTGACGACAATCACATCCTCATCTTCGTAGAGGATAGCTAAAGGAATGGGCTCAGGTTCTGCCTCAAGGCTCACAGCAGGCGGAATGACAACCGTAAAGACATCCCCCAACTTGACCTTATAGCTTGCCTTGACCGGCTTTCCTTCTTTGGTGACAAGTCCTTTTTCCATATCGTGCTGCAGGCTTGAACGCGAAAGATCCAGGACGTCAGCAAGATAGCAGTCCGCGCGAAGCCCTTGATCCTTTTCTGCAGCGGGCTCAGTTACTTTTGTGGTTCCGTCTTCCGGCATTCGTCCATGACAATATTCCATACAATCAGCCCCACTCCTACACAAATAAAGATATCGGCCACATTGAAGATGGGCCAAAAATAAAAGTCAAAAAAGTCAATGACAAAGCCCGTTTCGATGCGGTCGATGAGGTTTCCCACGGCCCCGCCCAGGAAAAAAGGCTGCACCCAATTGGACGACAATCGCTTCTTCTTTGATCCTGCGCCAGAAATAAATCAGGACGGCAATGACGGCAACCGTCATCAAGATGAAAAACAGCCGCTGGTGCTCCAGCATTCCAAAAGCAGCACCGGGGTTAAGAATATAAGTCAGGCTCATGACCCCTGGCACGACGGGAATGCTCTCTCCCTCTGCCAGATGGGATTGAACCAGGATTTTCGTCACGCGGTCCAGGATAATGACGGCTAAACTGATGAGAACAAGAGGCATAACGCTTCGGACTCCTTCGAACGTGAATGAATTGATATAAAAAAGAAAGAGCCCTACAATGCCGTTTCCGTCCCTTGTTTTGAAACCTGCATGAGCAGGTGGGTGCCCTCCCTGTCACTGCTGATGTCCCCTCGGGGGGCATACCATGAGCGGCCGGAGTTTTCGGGCTCCCTTATAAAGAGTGTTGGCTCAAAACCTATAGGACTTTTTCGTACATCGGAGGGTTGCTCTTTACCTGTATTATAGCAAGAAATGGGGATGGGTGCAAGGTTTGAGGGAGAATCAGCCAGTTCAAAAAGCGGACTGATTGGCAAAATGAACGATTCCCCGCTGCGCAAAAAACAGAAGGAACAAGAAAATGCATGACGGCTTCCCGCATGGGGCTTATTTTGCTGCCCTCTTGACTTTTCGCCTTACGTGCCCGCTTGCTGGCTCGCACCTTCGCAGCTCAACTTTCCGACTTTTTACCCTTACCTTTGAGACTTCCCCGTCATACAAAAAACGAGCCAAGGATTTCTCCTCAGCTCGCAGTCAATGGGGTTATTCTTCTTTTTCCTTCTTTACGACCGTGCTCCTTGATATGCAGTTCGCGCATCTGTTTTTTCGTCGACGATGTTCGGAGCTTGGCTCATGACGTCCACAGCACTCTGCGTCTTCGGGAAAGCAATGACATCACGGATGGACGGACGTTTCGCCATGAGCATGATGAGACGGTCAAGGCCAAAGGCAAGGCCGCCATGAGGAGGCGCGCCAAATTCGAAGGCATTCAGGAGGAAGCCAAATTTTTCCTGAGCCTGTTCATCTGTAAGCCCAATGGCTTCAAAGACCTTGTTCTGAACAGTGCGGTCATGGATACGAATGGAACCGCCGCCAATTTCTACGCCGTTAAGGACCATGTCATAGGCTTTGGCATAGACATGACCTGGATCGGTGAGAAGCTTATCCACATCTTCATCGCAGGGAGACGTAAACGGATGGTGCATAGCGACATAACGGTGTTCTTCTTCGCTGTATTCGAACATAGGGAATTTCACAACCCACGTAAAGGCAAGCTTATCGGGATCGATGAGGTTCAGGCGTTTGCCCATTTCAAGACGAAGGGCCCCCAACGCGGCTGCCACGACAAGGGGATTCTTATCAGCCACAAAGAGCAGGACGTCGCCTTTTTCAGCTTTGCCCGTTTCCAGGATGCGCTTCATTTCTTCTTCGCTGAAGAATTTGGCAATCGGGCTCTTGATGGAACCGTCTTCGTTGACAATGATCCAAGCAAGGCCCTTGGCACCATAGATACCGACAAAGTCTACAAGGCCGTCGAGTTCACGGCGCGGGATGGCGCTGTAGCCCTTGACGTTGATGGCTTTGACAAGACCGCCTTTTTCGATGATGTCCTTAAAGACCTTGAACTGGGTCCCTTCAAGGGCTTGGTTCATGTTGACAAGCTTCATGCCAAAGCGCAGGTCCGGCTTATCCGAACCGTACTGATCCATGGCATCATCCCAGGTCATGCGGCCGAAAGGAACCTGCAGTTCCTTTCCAAGAGCATTTTTAAAGACATAGGCAATGAGGTTTTCTGTCAGCGTCATAATGTCGTCTTCGTCGATGAAGGACATTTCCATATCAAGCTGGGTAAATTCAGGCTGACGGTCGGCGCGCAGGTCTTCATCACGGAAGCAGCGGGCAATCTGGAAGTATTTTTCCATGCCGGCTACCATGAGAATCTGCTTAAACAGCTGCGGAGACTGCGGCAGGGCATAGAACTTGCCAGGGTTGACACGGCTCGGGACAAGATAGTCACGGGCGCCTTCCGGAGTGCTCTTGCAGAGCATCGGCGTTTCGATTTCAAGGAAGCCCTGGTTATCCATGAAGTCACGGACGAGCTTCGTCACTTTATGACGGAGGATGAGGTTGCGCTGCATTTCTGGTCTGCGCAGGTCAAGATAACGATAGCGCAGTCTTACATTTTCATCGACGTCCACACCGTCCTGGATATAGAAAGGAGGCGTCTTGGCCGGGTTCAGGATATTGAGGCCTTCGACTACGACTTCCACTTCACCGGTCGGAAGGTTCGGGTTTACCGTTTCTTCCGTACGGTTGCGGACCATACCTTTGACTTGCAGGACAAATTCACTGCGGACCGTTTCCGCCTTATGGAAATCCTTGTCATCATGGGCCGGGTCAATAACGACCTGGACCAGACCGGACCGGTCACGTAGATCAATGAAGATAATTCCACCATGGTCACGCCGTTTGCTGACCCAACCGCACAAGGTAACTTCCTTGCCGGCGTCTTGTTTTCTAAGCTCACCACAGTGGTGACTGCGTTCAAAACTCATGTTGTTTTACACCTCTGCCTTTTTCATATAGGATACAATCTCGGATCGTTTGATTTCTTCCTGGCTGCTGTCAGCCATGTTACGGACCGTCACGGCACCGCGGCTGCGTTCTTCTTCCCCGAAGATGAGGGCAAAGCGGGCACCCGTGCGGTCAGCCTGTTTCATCTGGGCTTTCATGCTGCGTCCAATCTGGTTCATGTCGCAGGAATAACCGGCTTCACGCAGGGTCATGACGGCTTTGAACGCGTCTGCCGTGCCGCCTTCATCAGGCACAACAGCAAAGACATCGATGGCTTCTTTTTCTGACTTGAGGAGTCCCTGCTTTTCGAGGGCCAGGATGATGCGTTCAAGGCCCATAGCAAAGCCAACGCCCGGTGTGGAAGGTCCGCCCAGTTCCTCAACAAGGCCATCGTAACGGCCGCCGCCGCCAATGGCGCTCTGCGCCCCAAGCGGGGAATACTGGACTTCGTAAGCCGTCTTCGTATAGTAGTCAAGGCCACGGACGAGAGTGCTGTCGACTTCGTAGTCCACGCCTGCTTCATCAAGAAGTTTCTTGACCATTTCAAAATGATCATGACACTCTTCGCACAGGGAATCCGTGATCTTTGGAGCCCCAGCCATGAAGGGTTTATCATGGTCGACCTTGCAGTCAAGGATACGCAGGGGGCTGCGGTCAAAGCGGCTCTGGCAGTCCTCGCACAGTTCGCTCAGATGCGGACGGAAATAGTCCTGCAGGAGGGTGCGGTGCTGCGGGCGGCATTTTGGGCAGCCGACGGAATTGATCTTGAGTTTAAGGTCCTTGAGGCCAAGCCGTTTGAGGACCGTAATGGCAAGCAGGATGGTCTCCGCATCCACCACCGGGGACGGGGAGCCCATCGCCTCGACGCCAAACTGATGGAACTGTCTCATGCGGCCAGCCTGGGGACGGTCGTACCGGAACATGGGTCCGATATAGAAGACCTTCAGCGGCATGGGTTCAGCATAGAGTTTATTTTCGACGAAGGAACGTACGACAGCAGCCGTATTTTCGGGACGAAGCGTAATGCTTCTGCCACTGCGGTCGTTGAACGTATACATTTCCTTATCAACAACGTCCGTACCGTCACCGATGCCTCTTTGGAAGAGTTCCGTATGCTCGAAGATTGGCGTGCGGATTTCCTGATAGTTGAATTCGCGGCAAACGTCGCGCAAGACGGATTCGACATACCGCCAGCCATTGACCGCGCCGGGCAGGATGTCCTTGGTACCACGGGGTGCCGTTGTTAACATAATAATCCCCTCCGTTTCCTTCAATAAAAAAACTTCATGTAAACCACTTTAGTTTACCACAAGATACTGGATGATTTCAATATAAAGCGGCCTAAATTGCCTTTTCCTCCTCTTTGGGAAGAGGCTCACCCCAGTGCCAGAAATAGCCATAAAGGATCTTGATGATGGCCAGTACTGGCACAGCAAAGATCAAGCCAATGACACCGGCCAGTTTCCCTCCGATGATGACGGATAGGATAATGAGGACCGGATGCAGGGTAATGGCTTTTCCCACAAGGGTGGGCATGATGACCTGAGAGTCGACCTGGTAGTAGACAAGGTAAAAAATGAGGACCTGGAGCGCCAAGGCGGGCCGCTGCAAGAGAGCGACAAAAACAGCGACAAGGGTCCCCACAACAGAACCAACGAGGGGAATAAGCTCTGTCAGCATGGCAAGAAGACCAAGGACCAAGGTATACTGCACGCCAAGGACATAATTGCCAACGGTCAGGCAGCCTGCGGCCACAAGACAAAGCTTCAGCATATTGTCCACATAGGTGCAGAGCATGCTGCCAATGTCTTCGAGAACCTTTTCGGCAAGTGCCTGCCGGTCATAGGGAAAGACTTTGACAGCCATGGCCTTTAGGGTCCGCCAATCCTTCAGGAAATAAAAAGTCAAGAAAGGAACAAGGACCATACTCGCCATGGAACGGGCCACGCGAAAAGTCGACGAAATGAGGTCCTGGAAAAGGGCCATGACGTTACGGCCCGCCGTCGTCAGGGCTTCATTGATGAGGGCCTGCACATTGGCAGGAAGCGCGGCACGGGCCTCCGGGCCAAAAAACCAGTTCATGGTCGCTGACACCTGGGCAGCAAAACCCGGCAGGGCCTTGGTGAGGGTATTGACCTGTGTCACCAAAGGGACCATGAGGATCTGGAGGGCAGCGCTCATAAACAGAAGAAAGATGACAAATGACAGGAGGACGGCCACCGCACTCGGCATGCGGCGGTCCCGTCCCCACGTAATCTTTTCAAGCGCCCGGACAATGGGATAAAGCAAATAAGAAAAAGCAATGGAAATCAGGACGGGAAGCAGAAAATCGGCGACAAGGCAAAAAGCCGCAAAAGCAAGAAGTGCAAAAGCCGACTTTACAAGCATTCCCCGAGGTTTTTGTGTCATCATAGGGCCGCCTCTTACTGCAGAAACGGATTTCTCCGTCTTTCCCAGCCCACGGTCGTATCCGGTCCATGACCGGGAAACAGCCGATAGTCATCGGGAAGGGTCAAGAGTTTTGTCTTGATGGAAGTGAGGATATCATCATAGGAACCGCCGGGAAGATCCGTACGGCCGATGGATTCAAGAAAAATCGTATCCCCGACAAACACAACGCCGTCGCCAATGATGCACACACCGCCGCGCGTATGGCCCGGAGTTGCGGCAATGGTAAAGGTCAGACCGGCTTCTGTAACAGTCATGCCGTCTTCAAAATAGACGTCCGGCGGATCAAAAGTCTTATCCCGGTCTGTCGAATACGACAGGCTGCTGTTCCAAACGCGAAGCATAGGCGCGTCTTCTCGGCTCATATAGACCTTGGCCCCGGTCAGCTTCTTGACTTCGTCCAAAGCTGAAATATGGTCACCATGACCGTGGGTGATAAAGATGGCCGTAATTTTTTTGATTCCGGCTTTTTTAACAGCCTCCATAATCTTGAGCGCTTCATCACCGGGATCGATGATGATGCCCTCCCCTGTCTCCTCATTTTTGATGAGGTAACAGTTTTCCTGAATGGGGCCTACAACGATGCGATAGAGTTTCATAGATGGGTTTCTCCTAAAATGTTTTGCGGCTGTCGATGAGGATCGTCACCGGGCCGTCATTGATCAGGGACACTTCCATATGAGCCTGGAACTGTCCCGTTTCGGTCTTGATGCCCTTTTCCCGAAAAAGGACCACTGCCCTTTCATAAAGCCGTTTCGCCTCATCAGGCGGGGCCGACTGGGTAAAGGAAGGCCGTTTGCCATGGCGCGCGTCCCCCAAGAGGGTGAACTGGCTGACGACAAGGAGCTCGCCTTGGGTATCCACAAGGGACTGGTTCATGCGGCCTTCTTCATCGTCAAAGACACGGAGACCGGCAACCTTCTCCACAATGTAGTGAAGGTCTTTATCCGTGTCCCCTCTTTCAACGCCCAAAAGGACAAGAAAACCCTTTTGGATCTGGCCGATGGATTCGTGATTGACACTGACACTGGCGCTTGATACGCGCTGGACGACTGCTCTCATAATGCTCCTTTACAGACCACTGGTCTTGCGTTCGACTTTATAGACGCCTTTGATGCGGCGCATACGGCCAATGATGTAGTTTAGCTGTTCAAGGCTTGTAATGTCAAGTCCCAGGTCCACATAAGCCGTTTTATCTGGATTCGTATGGGCATTGAGGGAATTGATATTGACCTTTGTCTCACTGGCTACGGTCATGATATTGGCCATGACACCCGTCTGATCGATACAGCTCATGCGCAGGACAACCTTGTAGGCTTCATCCGTATCGATGTTCCACGACACTTCAATCATACGGTCCGATTCCTCTTTATTGGCAAGGACATTGGGACAGTCGACGCGATGGACAGACACGCCATGGCCGCGGGTAACATAGCCTACGATAGGGTCGCCTGGAATGGGGTTGCAGCAGCGGGCAAGCTTCACCATGATATCATCTTCACCCTTGACGAGGATGCCATGACTTCCTTTATGGGGTTTGGATACCCGCGGTTTAAGTTCCTTAAGAAGCTGGGACAGATTCTTGGTCTGATTCTTTTTCTGGGCATTTTTGTAAAGCTCAATGAGCTTTACCATGACCGTGCTCACAAGGACGCCGCCATAGCCGATGGCAGCCAGCAGATTTTCCTCACTGCCGTCAAAGTGGGAACGTGTGGCCACTTCCTTGAGGTTTTCGCTCGTCAGGAGCTTTGCCGTATCATAGCCCAGGCGCCGGCATTCATGTTCAAGCATATCCCGTCCATTGACAATATTTTCTTCCCGCCGTTCCTTCTTGAAAAACTGACGGATCTTATTTTTGGTCTGACTTGACCCAACGATGTTGATCCAGTCGCGGCTCGGTCCAGGACTCGTCTTGGACGTGATGATTTCCACGATATCGCCGTTTTTGAGCTTATAGTCGAGAGGAACGATTTTACCATTGATCTTGGCACCGACGCAGCGATTGCCCACGCCCGTATGGATGCGATAGGCAAAATCATGGGAACGCTGCCAAAAGGCAGGTCAATGACGTCACCTTGGGGCGTAAAGACAAAGACTTCATCAGAAAAAACGTCCATCTTGACCGTATCAACAAATTCGTGGGGATCGCGCATGTCACGGTGCCAATCAAGGAGCTGCCGCAGCCAGGCCATCTTTTCATCGGCCGACTTGTCCGATGAGCTCGGCATATTGGACCCGCCGGACTCCTTATAACGCCAATGGGCGGCAACACCATATTCGGAAATGCGGTGCATTTCAAAGGTGCGGATCTGGATTTCAAGCGGCTGCCCGCTCGAGGAAACGACGGTCGTATGAAGGGACTGATAGCCATTTGATTTGGGGACCGCAATATAATCCTTGAAACGACCCGGAATCGGGCGCCACTTTCCGTGGACAATCCCCAGGACGCCGTAGCAGTCCTTTACGCTGTCAACCAGGACACGGACTGCCAAAAGGTCATAGATTTCATTGATGCTTTTGTTGTCTTTCTGCATCTTCTTGTAGATGCTGTAAAAGCTCTTGGGACGGCCCTGGATTTCACATTTGATCCCACTATCACTGCACAGATGGCTCAATTCGTCCATGGCTTCCTGGACCATAGCTTCCCGTTCGTGCCGTTTGACCTTGACCTGCTCCACAAGCTCATAGTAATGCTGCGGCTCCATGTAGCGGAAAGACAGATCTTCCAGTTCCCATTTTGATTGGCATTAGATTCCTAGGCGATGCGCCAAGGGCGCATAGATTTCAAGGGTCTCGCTGGAAATCCGTTTTTTGTTTATTGGGCGGCATGTATTTCATGGTCCGCATATTATGCAGACGGTCCGCAAGCTTGATCAGGATAACACGGATATCCTTTGCCATGGCAAGGAACATCTTCCGATAGTTTTCGACTTGCTGCTCCTCGCGGGAAATATATTCAATCTTGCCGAGTTTGGTGACGCCATCGACGAGTCCTGCCACTTCAAGGCCAAAAATATCGGTCAGCTGGTCGAGGGTCACATCCGTATCTTCCACCACATCATGGAGGAAGGCGGCAGCAAGGGTCGTATCATCCATATGAAGCTGGGCCAGGATGCTTGCTACCCCCAGCGGATGGATGATGTAGGGTTCACCGCTGGCCCGTTTCTGGCTGGCATGCTGCTCCGCCGCAAAATTATAGGCCTCCCGGACGAACTCCACTTGGCGAGGGGTCAGATATTTCCCGATTCTCACATAAAATTCCTCTGCACTGATTGGTGTTGCATCTAACTGTTCCATCTTCTCACCCCCTCTAATTATTCCATAAGGCTGCAATTGCCGCGGCCTTCATCTGCCAAGCGGCGGTCAGGCGTTTTTCCTTACGGTCCCGCTCAGCACAAAATTCCTGATAGGCAGGGTTTTCCGCCATGTCAATAGGCTGTACCTGCCGCGGCACAATGGTGCCATCCTTTTCCAGGAAAAAGTGCAGATCAAAAAAGAGCTTCAAGACACGTTCCGTAATGCGGTACCCTTCCCGTGTCGATCCCAAAAGGTCCTGTTTCGTGGCATAAGGACGCGAGTTAAGGACGCTCCGAATATGGGCATAGCAGTGGCGTAAGCCCATCACATCCGGATAGGAAGCATGAAGTGCCTGCCGGGCAGCCACCATCTCGTCGCGATGATACAGGAGATGGAGCACACCCGCTCCTTTCAGGGGAAAATGAGCCTCATCCATAAGGGCAAAGGCACCGGCATCATAGAAAATAACCGTTTTGACCCCACTGGGAAGAGGCGCCCCGTAAGGAAGGACATCGACCCCGGGAGGAAAGGACAGTTCTGTTTCACTTTCCTGCTTATATAGTACTGTTTTTTCTTCTTTTTGTAAAATAGTATTTAAAATAGCTTCCTTGCTCAGGTTGCTGTGACGCCAATCAACGATGGTCTGTGCCGTATCGACAGCCTTGACCTCGAGGTCCACCGTGGTTACGCCGCGGAAGGTGTTGAGGCGGGGCACAAAGGCCACGGCTGCCTCTTCTCCCTCGTAGAAGTAATGGCTCCGCGGGCCTTCCTGCCACAAAAGTCCCTTATAGCCATAGCCGCCGCTTGAAAGGTCCAGCCGCAAATGACTGCCGTCCTTTCCCATAGTGCGCACGCCCGTGATGACGGCCCTTTCAAATCCCAAGATCGGAGCCGGATTGTTCTGGCCAAAGGGTTGGAGCCGTTCAAGTTCGTGGACAATTTTTTCCGTCACAGCCTCCCCTTCGGGAATGAAATAATCCGGTTCCACTTCCGGTTCATAAATTTCGCCATGGAGGGCCGTTTTCACGGCCTCTGTAAAAAGATGCCGCAATTCGTCCACCTGATCTGCTTCCATGGTCAGGCCCGCTGCCTGGGCATGGCCGCCAAACTGGATCAGGGCGGGGCGGCAGGCTTCCAGGGCATGATAAAGATGGACCGGAGGAATACTGCGGCATGACCCCTTGGCAATGCCGTCCTTGATGGACATCAGGATTGTCGGTTCATGGTATTTTTCGGTCAGTCGGGACGCCACAATACCAATGACACCAGGATGCCAGCCTTCTTTGGCAAGGACAATGCCCCAGGTCGGGACCTTGCCCGACGCGGTCAGCATAGCTTCTGCCTCTTCAAAGATGCGCTGACTGATTTCCTGGCGCTTGGCGTTGAGGTCATTGAGTTCACGGGAAAGGTTCTTGGCTTCCTCGCTGTCACTTGTTATCAGCAGCTTTACGGCAAGCATGGCGTCGTCCAGGCGTCCAGCGGCATTGATGCGAGGTCCAATGCCAAACCCAATGGTGTCACTCGTAATGGGGGAACCTTCCCGCGTCGCCGACTGGATCAAGGCGCGCAGTCCCACAAGAGACGTATTGGCGATTTTCTTGAGTCCCCTGCGAACAATCTCCCGGTTTTCCCCTACAAGGGGCACCACATCCGCTACCGTTGCCACGGCAGCAAGTTCGATCAGATCTGTCCAAAGCGCACTTTCGGGATGAAAATGCTGCCACAGGGCCTGACAGAGCTTAAAAGCCACCCCACAGCCGCAGATGCCCTTTTCTGGGTATGAATCACCAGGCTGATTGGGATTTACGACCGTGTAGGCCGGCGGAAGCTCCTGCGGAGCCAGGTGGTGGTCCGTTATGATGACGTCAAGACCGGTGGGGGCTTTCTTGATCACATCCGCTCCGCTGATTCCCGTGTCGACAGTAATAACAAGGGTCGATCCACCAGCGTAGATCTTTTCAAGGGCCTCTAGGTTGAGTCCGTACCCTTCTGTATCGCGTCGAGGAATATAAACGGCAGCCTTGGCGCCCAAATTTTTTGTTAAAAAGAGAAAGAGCAAGGAGCTGGCAGAAGTCCCGTCTACGTCATAGTCCCCGTAGATCGTTATCTTCTCCTCCTTGCTGAGGGCTTCACAGATCCTCGTGACGGCCCGCTCCATATGGAGCAGTCCATAGGGGTCATGAAAAGGTTCGGGGCTGCCGTCAAGAAAGGTCCGGATGGCTTCAGGGTCCGTCAGGTTCCTTCGCTTGAGGATCCCCATAAGAACAGGAGAAAGGCCCAGGGCCTTTCCCGTTTCCAAAAGGTCAGGGTCAAGGGGCCCTGCCTTGTGACTGATTTTACTGCAAATCATGAACGAAATTCCTACTTTCCTGGGTCAAATGGTTTGATGATGGGATCATCATCCGTTTGGGGCGCGTCAGAGGCCTTAGGTCTTGCTTTAAAATGGGGAACCGTCCCCATCTTGCGCCGATTCTCGGCATTTTCCTCTTCAAGGGCCTTGATCTGCCCTTTGAGGCGGCGTTCCTTCATGAAGTGACCGGCCTTTACTTTAAGGGCAATGAGACCTGACAGGACAAGGCCAATGAGAAGGGAGCCAATGATAATCAAGGCAAGACTCATGGAAAAATGCCAGAAGAGGAAGGAAACTTCCACGCTCACGGCATTTTGAACAGCAAAGATGGCTACACACAGGGAAAGGATTCCCATGATAATCATATAAAACATGGTACTGCCTCCTCTCAACTCATCATAGTGAATAAAGTATTATAT
>ENA-OQBV01001065-OQBV01001065.1-human-gut-metagenome-genome-assembly--contig:-NODE-1065-length-14439-cov-3.845444_pt1 | contig 14439 bp, 18 predicted proteins | sample MGYA00242750_ERZ504559 | MGnify/ENA primary metagenome ERZ504559 (study PRJEB26092, sample SAMD00036230) | human gut metagenome | host: Homo sapiens | study: EMG produced TPA metagenomics assembly of...
GATCCAGATTTCAAGGCGTCGTTCCCGGATACAATGATGTGCTGCCCGTTCCCGTCATATTTGAAATCGTGCTTTTCGAAATCGTAATCCATCTCCAGGGGCACGTTCAGGTTTTCCGTGTAATCGGTCTCTGCGCTGGTCCCCGTGAAGGGATATTCATCACTCACACCTGCCACCTCCTTATAACTTCACCAGGCTGTCGGCAATGATGTACAGCTGGTCATCCTGCCCGCCTACCGGGATCACTGTCACCAGCGTCCCCGGTTTCAGGGTGTCCGTCCAGGTTTCATCGTTGTCGATGGGATGGTTGTGGCTCTCGTACTTGGCTTCCCCGCTGCCGCCGGCCCGGTTGCTGGTCTGCCCCACCATGTGGCGGGTGTAATTCGGCAGCAGGTACCGACTGATGTACAAATCCTTTGTATCCAAGACAATGTTGTTTATACGTACCGTCAGGGCGGGCGGCGACGTGACCACGATACCCACCTGGGTACCTGTTGGCCGGGCCCCGGTAGCTACCTGGTGCATCACGTCAACCACCTTGGCCATGGATTGCGCTGCCGATGGGATTTCTGCCATGGCTTACACCTTCCTTTCAGAGTCAGTAAGCTCCTGTTTGTTCATTAGGTTCTCGAATTCGATTTCCAGCTTCATCGTATGGATCCCATTTTCGAAGCTGTGGGTATCCGACTTGATCCAGAACTGGCCCGTCATTTCCGGCAGGATATCGCTGATCTTGATGGAGTAGGAAGCCTTGGCCCGATAGTCCCCCAGCATCTCAAGGATGCCGGTACGGTCAGGACCATGGAAGATCTTGGTCAGCTGGTCTTTCATGGCTTTCTTGGGGTTCTGCTTGTAGACCGCCTGTACCATGGAGTACTTCTTGATGGAGTCGTCCTTGGACTGATAGCCCGTCACATTGCCCTGCTGGTCCGTGAGCATGATCTTGTTGACCACCTTCTCGATGGATTCCTTATATCGGCTGTTCATGATATTGGAATACTGGTTCGCCTCGAAATTCTCGATGAGCGTCCCTTTCTTGATCACGTCCAGCTTGTCCCCATCCATCACCGGGTGGAACACCACGTCCGGATCACTTTCCTTTTTACTGGCATTGATCTGGGCAGAAGATTCCGTGTAGGCCATCATGATGATCTGGTAACCCGTTTTGTCTTGGGCGATGAAGGAAACCTTGATACCCGTTTCGGCCAGATTCCCTACCTTGATGCCCATTTCCTGGCAAATGGAACGGGCAATGTCCTCCGCCTTGATGTTGCTGAACTTCCGGGTGGTCTTGGAACGGGTCAGGATGAACAGATTGTCATAGGCCAGCACCTTCACGGTAGAAGCCTGCACGTTCTTTTCCACGGAATACACATTGCCCTGGAACTGCAAGTTTCCATCTTCGTCGTAGCCGTAGACGGTCTCCCCGCAGTTGATCACATAGTTGGGCAGGTTGGGGTCCCTAGCGTCTTGGGCATACTGAAACTCCAGACGTCTTGCGACCTGCAGCCGAGACCCTTCCCAAGTGATTTTCCCCATGGTTAAGGTGGATAAATCGTCCATTGACTCCGTGGTCTTAGTGGTTTTCTTGCCGGTCCTGTCGGTGGTTGTTTCTGTTTTGATACTCTTATGTTTGATAATCATAATTTCTTCCCCCAGAATCTTGCCGATCCGTCCGGCATTGTTGATTACGAGAGAGCCCAGGTTGTTGCTCTTCACGACCCTGCGCCAATGGTTGTAGTCACCATAGGCCTTCTTGGTTGCGTCCAGAAAGTCCCCGGCCTTCTTCTGCCAGGTCACTTTCTTGGGCGTGTCCCCTTCCGGCCGTTTCTTCAGCCCGGTGTTTTCGTCCATCGGCTTATTGTTGTTGGCCGCCGGGATGTTCAGGTCCTTGTACTCCGTAAAGGACAGTTCGTAGTAGATATCCCGCGTACCGTCCTTCTCGAAGTAGTTGAAGCCCATGAGCCCCATCATCAGGTTGACGGGGCTGTCTGTGATAATCACCCGCACGGGCTTCCTGGCCTCCTTCACCTTGGTGAAGTACTCCACCAGCTCCGCAGGGCTCTTGGAGTCGTCCACAGTGAAGGGGGTATTCGTGGGTCTGGGGGGGAAAGAAGCTGGAAAAGGTCAGAGTGCGCGCTTTGGGCATCCCGAAAATCACCGCTTCCCCCACCCCGGGTGATGTCTACCACCTTGTTTTTCTGTCCAGAACTCAGCTGGTACTTGGAGGGAGTCACCGGGATGATGACTTCCCCGAACTGCTCAGACTTCACCAGGATCTGCCGGCGGGTGCTGATCATATTCATGCCATTCAGGATGGCCGACAGCACATTCAGTGCTGTTCCAAAAGTACTCATGCAAGCCCACCTCCATAGTTCTCCTGCCCCTGCATAATCAGCTGTGCCAGTTCATAGGCAATCTGCTGGATGTCGCTTTCCTGCCGCACCACGAAAGTATTCCCGCTGATGTTGACCACCGGGGCCCCTCCAGGTGCGGACTGGACGAACTGCTTTTCCAGCATCTTTTCCGTTGTCGCATGGGGATAGATCCGGCTGCCCTGTGGCAGGTCCACGATTTCACCGCCATGTTCATTGATTTCCGTGAGTCCGCCTTGATAAAATTCAGCACCAGCCGCATTGTGCTGGCTTCTCCACCATTTTCCAAGGGACGTGTTTGCCGCCCAGGAAGAGGCACCTGCAAGCGATCCAGACGCAGACGCACCAATATCGGACCAAGAACGGGATGCCGACTGTTTAATGCTCTCCCAGATGGATATTCCGCGATTCTTTAAGTTTTCAAGCGCGGATTCGATGTCAGCAACGGCATTATCAACATACCCGCTCCACTCACTGGTAGTAGTTCCAACGGTTTGTTTTAGATCCTCCCAGGCAGATTGAGCGCTATCTTTCATGGTTTCAACCTGAACCCCAATATCATTACAGGCTTGGGTCAAAGAAACTCCAATCCCTATCAGACTGTCTAGAGCTGTCTGTTTCATGGCTGCCCAGTCTTGATTGAACCGTTCAGCGGTTCCATCCATGGCATTTCCCCAGGCATCCATTGCACTAGGTGCATCCGAACTAAAGAGCCATGCCTTGAAGTTATCCATATCAGCCTTGAAACGGGATGCCATATCAAGGCCGTTCCCCAGTGTGTCGCCATTGATATCGCCATTGAGCGCCGTCTGTTCATCGTTGCCTAGATTCAGGTACATTTCGCTGTTGGAATCACTGCGCCTTGCAGACCAAACTGGATCCTGCATGGCATTGTTGATGGCTTGACCAACGCCAAACCCAACCAAAGAGCCAGCAGGCCCGCCGACAATTGTTCCTATTGCCGTGACGCCCGTTTGTACAGCGCCTCCGATTCCGGCCCTGGTCTTCGAATCTTTGTCTTCTGCATTGAAGACTTCATACACGGTTTTAGCAGCCGCCCCAAACGTAGGCAGCCAGCGAAGCAAGGTCATGGCAAGGCTAGCTCCTGAACCTCCATTCCCACCAGGAAGCGGAGTAGCTCCACCGCTACTTGTTACGGTGCCGTTCACAACGACGTTGTTAGCTTGAACAATCATATCCGTTGCGCCAATGCCACCGGTCCCAGGGATTCCTGGTGCTTGGTTCTTAAACAGCCCCTTGGCATTTTTCAAAAAGCTGACAATCTTTTTTAAGCCAAATACTAAGGTGCCTCCAGCCAGCACAGAGCCCACACCATCAAGCTGCAGGAATTTGTCAATGAGCTGCTGTACTGCTGTCTTAGCTAAATCCACGGCATCGGTAAAGGTAAAACCCTTTTCTAATGCTGTGCTGAGTTTTCGCAAATCAAAAGTCACAGCATCGACAAACTCCTTAATGGTGCTTCCAGGGCCTTGTTTCATGAAAGACAGTTGAACAGATTCCCAAGCGGACTGCACACTCTTGATGGACCCCCACAAGTTATCAGTGGCCGTTTTCTCCATTTTCTTGGCCGCACCTTGAGCATGATCCACGGCATCAGCAAGCTTGTTCCAGTTGCCATCAGATTCATTCATGATTGCGAGGAACCCAGAAATCGCGTCCTCGCCAGCAAGCTGTTTAGCCAAACGGGTCTGGTCTGCCGTGCTCAATCCCTTAAAGTCCTTGCGCAGTTCCTTTAGGATGGTCCGCAGACTCTTTACTTTCCCCGCGCTATCTGTAAGGCTGAACCCAAGTTCGGCCATTGCGGAAGCAGACTGTTTTGTTGGCGCTGCCAGTCTAGTAAACATGCTGCGCATTGCAGTGCCCGCTTTTTCAGCCTTGATGCCACTATTCGCCATAAGTCCAATAGCAAGCGCCGTATCTTCAATGCTAAACCCCAACGTCCCAGCTAGCGGGGCCACATATTTGAAGGTGTAGCCCATCATGCCTACGTTGGTATTGGAATTGGTTGCGGCCTGCGCCAGTACATCGGCAAACCGACCGGCATCTTGTGCCTGCAGCTTAAATGCGCTCAAGGCATCCGTCACAATATCAGAAACCTGACCTAAATCTTCGCCGGAGGCAGCAGCTAAGGACATGATTCCCGAAAGACCCTTCAGCATATCCTCCGTCTTCCACCCCGCCATTGCCATGTATTCCAACGCCTTACCAGATTCTGCTGCAGTAAACTGAGTATTTTTCCCTTGCTCCCGAGCCTTCGCTGTTAAAGCCGCAAATTCGGCATCAGTAGCTCCAGAAATAGCCTTTACTCGGCTCATCTGGTGGGTGAAATCGGTATAGACCCTAAGCGTATCAGCAACGCCTAGCCCCACTCCGGCCCAACCAATCATTTGTGTCGGAAGTCCAGAAAGAGCGCCGGATGCCGCGTTGGTTAATTTATTTTTAATGGTCTTGAGCGGTCCGACGACTTTTTGTTTAATTCCCACATTGATGGTATGTGTCTTTCCTGTCAAAGCCTTGATGTCGCTGGCTACTTTCCGAATCGTGCCCGTCGCACTATCCCTTGTTTGGATTTTTGTCGTAAAGGTGCCTTTTATTCCTTCCAGCGATTTCTTGATTCCGTTGACCTTTCCTACAGCAGCTACCGCAGACCGTCCCATCTTTTCCATGCTGGAACTGGTGCGGTCTACGGAGGCTCCCGCTCCTTCCACTGTCTGTCGGAAGGAACCCATGCCGCCCTTAGCCTTATTGACTGCAACGGTGAACCTATCTTTAAGTTCAAGTGTTGCACTTAATTTGTAGTCCGCCATGAGCTAGGCACCTTCCCTTCTGCAATAGCGATTGCTTGTTCCTGTTGCGCTTTCTTTTCTTCTTCCATGGCGCATAAGCAAAACAGTTTTTCTGTTCTAGATAGCGAAAAGAAATATGCCAGCGGGTGCCCTTTGAGGACCAGATAGGCAGCCGTAGCCGCCTCCCAGTCCTCCTTGATCAGTTTTTTACTTCTTCATGGACCTTTGCTTCCACGCTTTCGCCGTAGCCAGCTTTGGCCATGACAGCCTTGGCAATGGCCGTTACTTCGCCAGGTTCGAAGAGCTTTTTCACGATATCGAGCGGTTCACTGCAGCCGTAAGCCTTCTGCAGTTTGTCATCCTTCAGATTTGGAGATGTGCACAGGTTGTAGACCATGTACTCATCGTTATCTTCTGTTAGATCAAGCACTTCTGCGACAAAGGCTTTTGTTGGTTTTTTCATTGTGATTGTGCCAACGGATGTCTCCAGGTCATACTCTTCTTTCCGCTTCTTTTCAATCGTTTCTTTCTGAGCAATCAATTCTTCAATAGATACAGCCATTTCAATACCTCCTTACATGTAAAAAGGAGCCAACGGGCTTTGTTAGCTCCTATATGATTCATTCCACCGTTTCCATGAACTGCGCATCCTGCGGCGTAAATCCAAAAGGAAGATCCTTTTCCACGACCTTTCCCTTTTCAAAAGTCATAAGCTGCAGTTCGTTGAACCAGACATTATCGATCACGACGCGTTCCTTTTGTCCATCAATGGCATCGGGATCATCAATCAGCGCCGTCATCTGGAATCTCGGATCATGTCCGCTCTTCCATTCTTCCAAAACGGCGGCAATATTGCGGTTGATGACGCTCTTGATGGTCAGTGTGCCTTCCCCTTTGAGGCTCACAATCTTAGAGTCTTCAGAGATATCACAAGTTACGTCTTCCCGGTTGGCAATGACCTTACATTCATATTTTTGGATTTCAAAAATCAATTCGCCGTTGCACCAGACCTTACCATAAGACCCATTCCAACGGCGACGTCCTCTATATTTCACGTCATATTCGCTTCTGTTCATGCTTCAAAACCCTCCTTAGAACGTAAAGTTGATGGTCAGGTCTTCCATAGCGTTGACCGGTTTCACGCTGCCAGCAAGTGCCACTTTGGTGCCAGTGTTGTACTGACGGATTTGCATCTTGGTCATTTCGGTTGGATCATCGCCATGGAGTTTTGCGTAATTAGCCTGGAACTGCTCATCAATGTCCACCGTGTTATTGCCATTCTGGTCCAACACATTGCTCTTGATGCCTTCGAAGTATACCTTGATGGCTCCAATGAACAGCATCTTGCGGTCGTAGTCGTTGATGTACTTGCCTACGTAATACTTCTTAAATGTGTCACGAATATCGTCGGTAATCATATCCAAAGCTTCAATGATTTTAATGTACCGATAGTCCTCACCTTTATCCGTGGTAAAAGTAGTCAAGCTGTTACAAGCCCGGGCAATCTTGACACCATCCCCGTCCTGTTCATCCAGAAGCAGCAGCTCCCCTTTATCGATCAGGGTGTCGATGTCTTCATAGACCTCCACGCTTTCCACTTCTGTCAGCTTGAAATAGGTTGCGCTGCGGTCCAGAGCCAGCCCAGCCAGGATACCGGCAATCCGGGCCGTATACTGGAGAGCCGTGTAAGTCGTATAGACAGCTTTCCCGCTGGAATCGGTATCGGTCTGAACTTTGATATTGTTGGTGCAGAAGTTTACGATGCCTTCATGGTCTGCAGCCTGGTCGCTCAGGACGGCCTTGAAAGTCTTCCGCTTGTTGGTCCGCTGAGCCTTGATCCAGCTTGCCAGGTCCTGCTGTTCCTGGGTCGTTGCCGTAGGCGCGCACAGCCAATTCCATTTGATGCTGGCCAGGATCTTCAGTACATTGGCTTGGGTGTTCTTGGCCCCATCCACAGAAGTCAGAGGCAGGGTATAGACCAGGATCCGCAGGGGAGTCCCCAGCAGACATTTCTTGATCAGATCCACGTTTTCCGGGGTCAGGCCGGAGTCTGGAATGTCAGATACATCCCGGATCACGTAATTTTTGATTTCGTCCGCACTTTCATTGTGCAGAATCATGGCTACAATGCCACGGGCAGACCGTTTGATGGCCGTCGTAGCCTTGGTCCGGAAATTAATGATGACCTGCGGCAGGCCAAATACTTCGGCTTCGTTCGCCATTGTCATTCCTCCTTATTCTTGTTCAGTCAGATCAGCCCCGTTCAGCCGAAGCTCCAGGGACTGCATCAGATCACCACGGATATATCCAACCTCTTCGTCAGTCCAGGCATCCGTAAACTGCAGGTCAAAAATATAATGCAGCACATCATCCACCATGGTTCTTTCTGCGGACAGGATGGTGATGTACCGGTTTCCCACCTGAAGCACGGGCCGGAACAGAGTATCCAGATCATCCCCCACATCAAATACCGCTGACCGGTCCACCCGGCCTTTGGCGTCCTTGGGATGGATATAGGTCACATCCACCTGGATAATCCTGTCCGTGTAGGTTTCGTCCAGCGTCTGGTGGATACTGGTGGTGAATTCCACATAAAAATAAAGTGTATTCGATTTTTCCACATTATCGAAATACACCTTACAGTTTGGATATTTAGTTTTCAGTTTGTCCGTTATGACGGCCTTGATAGATCGCAGGGAAATCAAAGGCATCAACCTCCCAGCAAATTCTTGAAGATGGCAGCACAGTCAGCTTCAAAAGCTTTCCCAGACTGAACCATGCTCCGGTGGAGCATCTTCCGGCCTTTCACGAATCCTCCGTTCCGGGTCCTGTGGCCATATTCCACATGGGCTGCATAGTCCACGTTGTTGTAGATCTGGCACTGCCCGCCAGAAGCTGGTGTATGGCTCCATCGACCACGAAGCAAGCCGGTATCCACCGGTGTGTTGTTCTGCACTCTACCTTTGATGACTTCCGCCTCCTGGTTCAGAAAGCGATCCACCACTTCCGGCCCCCGGTCCACAATGGTCTCCAGTTTGTCGCTGAATTTGTCGAAGCTAGAAAAATGGATTCCCATCAGGCTTCCTCCTTCCGTCTCACGCTGATTTCCACATGATCAGGATAAGGGAAAGGCTTTGCCGCATTCAGCTGGAACTGGTTTCCCTCATGGGTAATGGTCAGAATGTCGTTTGGCAGGATCTTGATATCCGGATCCACGCACAGCCGCAGATCATTGCTCATGGTGAAGGCCCTGGCTTCCTGCCCGCTCTGCAGTTCCTTGCCGTACTGGCTCAGCTTGCAGGGTACATCTTTATAGACGTCCTGCAGTTCATATGTATCAGCCCCGTCTTCATCTACAGCAGCAACCTGCCTGGTGACGGTGACTTTATCCCTATACATATATTTAGCCAGGTATTTCCGGCAGCGCTCCCAGGGCGGGGTCATTGCGGCCACCTCAGTTTCCTGTACAGGTTCAGCCGGGGACGCAGGGCCGCGATATCGCTTTCCAGAGTACTGCCAGCCTGGGAAGCATCGGACACTGCAAACTGGTATTCCGTGTCATCTTGTTTGATGGATTTCAGGGCGGACCTGCCGCCATTTTCCAGATCGTCCAGCCACCGGCCAATGATTTCAGCCCCGGTCATACAGAGCGCCTGGGGAAAATCGTCCCGGTTGCAGTAGTCCAGGACCTCTGCCACAAAATATTTTGCATACAGGGCCAGTCTGGCCGCGGCCGTTTCATCCGCAGGTTTTCCCCGGATGGTGGCCACATTGCTCTGGATCTCCGTTTCCGCTGCAGAAGGTTCCAAGTATGTAGTCATAAGCATCACCTCATTTCAGGCATGAAAAAAGCACCAGGCATTTCTGCTAGGTGCTTTCTGTTTAAATAGCTAATGTTTTAGAGGAAGAAAATTAATTGTTTTGCCTTTGAAAAGTTTCTTTGCCATGTTTGGCAAAATAATTGTTCGGAATCCATAGTTTACAATATATTCATAAGGATTTCCATCAATTTCAGCACATTTATAATCGCCAATCTCATAATCACGATCAAGGACAAGAACACGAGCCGTTTTAACAGGAAAATCATCAACGACTTTATAGGTTTGCATTTCCATAATAGTCACCTCATTCCCTGACGTTTCTTTAATAGTTCTTCATATATTTTCAAATTTTTTAACGTTTTCTTTGTTTCTTCTACTGGTATTTTATACTTTTTGGCTACTTTCAGCAAGTATTTTTGAGCATCAATTTCCCTTTTCAAAAGAATATCAGCATTCTCACTTAAAGTTCCAAACATATTCGCACGGTCTTGTTTTGCGTGGTACATTTCTTCTAAAACATCGGAAATTGTAGCGTCATCACTGATAAAGGCAATGTTTCCACCAGCCATATAACTCGCATTAGCCCCCACTTTTTCCAGGTGCTTCATGGCTATTTCACCACGAATAATGATTCCTCCACTATTCAAAAATGACTTTGTCAATTTTTGATAAGTTGGCTTATCAATGATTTCATGTCCGTCATCTGCTGTTTTTCTGCGAGTCATTTCAGTATTATGCGGAATCTTCTCCCCTTCGTACACCTTCACCGTATCCCCGCCATTTCTTTCTGGTGTGATATCCACCAGGACCGCCTTGCCGGCATGAGGATTCTTCGGGAGCACCTGGGCCTTCACTACATACTTATCATGCCATTGGCTATAGGTCATATCCGCCGGCACATAGTAGTTCCGTCCTTTTTCGTTCCTGGCAATCCGCTTGCCTTCCTGTTTGTGCCCGTCTTCCGGACCGTACAGACTACCGGCAATGGTAGACCGGCAGTTCGGGTGCAGAGGCGGCAAATTGTCCCCAGGAGAGGCTTCTTCCACACTTACGATACGTCCATCATGTTCCCGGCAAATCGGCGTTGTACGGTTGTCTAGGGTGGCAATGAAGCGGTAGTAATCCATGCCGGAAGCCCGGATGCTGTCCAGGGCTGCCCGGTTTTCCACATAGTTCAGTTCTGTCCGAACCAGTCGGGTAGCATTACTGGAAGCCACATTCATGCGCTGGGCAATCCGTTTGGAAATAGCCTCTACGGATTCTCCCCGGTGCACAGCGGTAACCATCTCATGCTTCAGGGTCTGGCCCAGCAGTTTCTGATTCTTCCAGATCCGCTCCGAATAGTTCTTTCCGCTCCAACGGTCCCGCAACACATCTTCCAGGCTTTTTCGAGAGACCACCACCCGGGGGGATTTCAGTCCCACCGTCCGGCCAATCTCATAGCAGCTCTGGAAATAGTTGTCCTTGTAGGCGTCAGAAAGGAACTTCTTCATGGAAGCACTGGTTTTCCTGCCCAGGCTGTCCAGCTCCATCACCGTATCTGAATACAGCTTGTCCAGCCGGCTGATCCGGCTGCGCATAGCCAGGGTGTTGAGCTCCTTCAGGAGCCCCGTATTCCCGGCATTGATCTGTTTCACATACTCCTGGATGGTGTAACGCCATTCCCGGAATTCCTGCCCCTGGAGAAGCTTTCTGGCTTCCACCTGGCTCAGATGATTGTCAGCAGCGAACCGTCCGTAAAGGGCCTGGATATCTTTCTGGATTTCAGCCAGCGACCTGGCATAGTACCGGGCCAGTTCTTTTTCAAGGTCTCCTGGGACTTCTTATGCAAGGCCCGTTCCCTTGCATCGGCCCGCCTGGCCCAGTACTTTTCGCTGTTCATCCAGAATCACTCCCATCAGCCCAGTTTGTGCTTAATGGCTACCAGGCGCACCTGCTTGGGTTCATATACCAGGTTCCAGTTGGTCCCGTTGGCCAGTTCTGCCCGGGTAGGAGATTCTACCGCGGCACGGGCCTTATTGGTCCAGGCAACGCCCCGGGGATGCATGATGAAGGCGTGGCGGTTGTACAGGATATTGACACCGGCACCCAGGTTGGGGTCCCGGTCTACTTCCGTCTGCACAAAGTCCACAGGGGTCCCTTCCCCGAAAGCGATGGCACCCTGGCCAAAAAGATAAGTGGTGTAGACGCCATCTGCCACAGGGCAGCCATCATCCACAATCACCCGACGGTCCTGGTAGGTATCAAATTCCACAGAGTTGGAATCCCGTTCCGTTACGATCAGGTTCTGCTTCTTCAGGTAGGCTTTGGTAGCGGAATGCATAGCCACAGCCGTCAGCCGGTCCTGGGCGTCTCCCATCAGCTGCAGACCGTCAATAAAGGCGGAAGCAGAAATGTTGGCCGCCTTGCCGGTACCGCTGGACAAATCCAGCACATGACTCTTCATAGAAGCAGAAGCGAACACACCAGCCAGGATAGCCAGCAGTTCCTTCTGATACTGGCGGGCCCAATAATCGGCCACCAGGTTCCCAATGGCTGCCATAGGATCAGATCCAGCCAGGGCGCCGGACAGATTGGTAGCGCTCCATGCGTTCTGCCTCATGATGGTGGTGGATACATCCTTGTTGGACGTAATTTTGTTCTGTTCGATTTTCGTGCCTTCCACGATGTTCTGAGCGTCGCCATTCAGATCTTCGAAGAAAGGCATATTGTGAGTCCGGGCCGCTTCACTGGCCAGGGCATCGAATTCTGCAGTCCGCTGGATGATACCGGACTGGAACAGGGCAGAGCGTTCTGCCGTATGGTTGATCACATAAGGGGTAAACAGTTCAGGGACGATAACGTCCGCAAGAGTCGTACCAGGCATAAATCATTCCTCCTTAAATCTTTACCCCGGCCGCGGCGGCCATTTCCCGGGCTTGTTCGGGGTTTTCTCTCAGCATTTGGCCTTGCTTCGTCAGGTTGAAGGTCTCTTTGGCAAAGGGATTGTCAACCTGCGGACCCGTACCGCCATGGGGCTGGTAGGGATTCGGTTTTTCCTGCTTGAACAGGAAAGGTTTCTCTTTCATGAGGGTTTCCACCTGTTCCTTCAGACCGGAGACTTTTCCGTCTTCCCCGAGGACGAGTGCATCACGCTTGATCAGTCCGGAAACAATGTCCACATCCTGAGCAGAACCCCCAATGGCCAGCCTAATGGCGCTGTCCAGCTGCAAAGTCTTGATCCGCGCGTCCGCGGCTTCCTTCTGCTCTTTATTGGCCTTCTGCAGATCTGCAATCTGGGCTTTCAGGGCGTCGTTGTCGCCGGCCGCCTTCTTCAGGTCAGTCAGCTGTTTGTCCCTGTCTGCAATTTGAGTCGTTAGGTCTTTATTCCGCTCATTGATTTCATTGAACCGGGATTTCGGGATAAAGGCCCCGTCCAGAAATTCCTTGATGGCAGCCGTGGCCACCGTCTGATTTTCTTGCGCAATACCAAGCTTTTTCAGCAGTTCTTCAATGTTGTTCATGGTCTCTCCTTCCGGTTTTTATCGAGGTTCACCTGCCTCGAGTGAGGATTGGATGATATTATTTCGTACCAGTAGAACTGGTCGTGGTGCTGGTAGCACCGTAGGCCGTGTTGGTTTCCAGGCATTCCTGGATGATTCGGCAGATTTCGTATTCATTCCGGTCTTTCACCTTCGTGATGGGGAAATCAGCCCCGAAAGCATCAATGTAAGCCAGCAGCAGTTTAAGCATTCTCCTCACCCCCTTTATCCTCCAGGTCAGAATAGGGGTCCATGCGGTCGGCCTGAGCCTGTTCTTCTGCCTGCAGTTCCTTTTCTTCAGCAGCGACGTCTTCAACGAACGGGTGGTTCTTCAGCAGGGTCTTCCGGCTTACGATGCCTTCCGACTTGGCGCACATATCCACCAGTTCTGCATCGTTGCGAACTGCCGTGCGGGTCCAGGTCTGGATGATTCCAGTTCTAGCCTTTCCAAGCTGTTCCATTCCATGGAATCTTAAAATTGCTCGGATCAGTTCGTTAAAACTTAAGGAAAATTCCGTTTCTGTCAGCCCCGCCTTCAGTTCCAACAGAGCATATAAGAATTTCATGGCCTCGCCAGAAGTCTTATCCATGCCTTGCTGCTCAGGGTCAACACCCTGGCCCATGCTGAAGATAGCCTTACGGGTAATGTCCAGCATCTTGTCCCGCGCTTCAACGGGAATATTGATGGTAAGGGTAGAAACATTCCCGCCCGACCCCGTCCCACCATCTTCCAGGCTAATGGCTTTGTAATATTTTAGTTCCTTCAGGAACTGCCCAAGGTCTTCACCGCCATAATTGGTTAAGACAAAAATTACTTCCTGAATGTCTTCCAGGTCGTTTAGAAAACCTGAAAAAACCCGGTCATAGCAGTCAATGAGTTTTTTGACCTGGTCTAGATCACTGGCAGCGCTGCTGTTATTCTGGAAGGGAATAAACGGCACCCTGCCAAACTTGTGATTGTATACATTACTATCGGTCTCTGGCATATCAATCAATAGCATGCCCGATGCAAACCGTGCCCACGGCACAAGGCTGTCCAGGCCTTCATCACTCCGTTTGCGGAATGTCTGGCACTGTTTATCGTCCCAAATCTCATATAGGTCCCATGTTTTTCCATCATCGTCAATATCTTGGTAGGCCCTCAGGCAGGCAACTAGGCTGTGGTCCAGATCCGTGGACCATACGGGAATGACTTCTTCACTGGGGACCACACCCCAATGAAACTCGGTATCCTGCCCTTGCCAGTAGTGGACCCATCCGATGCCAGCATTACAGGCGTTCACGCACAGTTCCATACATTTCTTTTTGTAGGCGTCACCAAGATCTTCCTGGATTTGTTCATTCGCCCTATCGTCTTTAACATCAAACAAAGGTGGCGCCGTGAACATATAGGACGCCTTTTGATTGACCAGCAACTGATAAAAAGAAAAGGGGATCCTGTTGTCTGCCTTTCGCAGTGGATTCTCCATTGCGGATTCTCCCATGTTCACTTCTTGCCTTTGTTTCGACGCTGCATAGAGGATATCGTTATTGACCAGGTAGTAGCGCTTTGCGGTCATCGCCTGTGAAATAAACGCCGCATGCCCGGCTGTATATTTTTTGATAAGCTGTTTGGCAGCTTCAATGTTCATAGAATCACCTCAGTATCCTGGCCCGGCCATGAGGCATGCAGGGCTGGAGCCCGTAACGCACCGCATCAATGGCGTGGTTATTCTTATCCGGAAAAGCGTTGATGAACTGCCCGTCCCGGTTCCGGTCGTATTCATAGCTGCTGAACTCTCTGTAGGTGTTCGGGCACCGGTGCCGGTCTATGTAGATATGGGCCCGGCTCTGCAGCCAGTTGATACCGAATCTGACGCTGTCAGGGCCTTTCTTAGCCCCGTTCACGTTGGTCCCATACTCCCGCATCTCGTAG